>Ga0208957_1001228_pt1 | contig 13876 bp, 28 predicted proteins | sample RifOxyA1_FD_184029 | JGI IMG/M metagenome (GOLD analysis project Ga0208957, IMG submission 184029) | Groundwater microbial communities from Rifle, Colorado - Rifle Oxygen_injection A1 (SPAdes) | ecosystem: Environmental > Aquatic > Deep subsurface > Groundwater | place: Rifle, Colorado, United... | reverse complement strand
TAGATAAACAGAATCAATCCGACTTTTTCTCGTGCGTTCATTTCTCACTCTCCACCTTGTGATGAAACTCAATGCCAGATGAATATTCAAGGTCGCATCCTATCAATACGGTATTTTCGTCCATTACATTTCCGTATTCGTCAACTATCGGGCCATAGCCGACAATGTGCTTTTTGATATGCTCAATCAGGTCGAAAATGTAGCTCATCTTGTGCCATTTCCTTTCAGTCTTGCGGATCAACCGGCGCGCCGCAATACCGGCAGGCCGTGAATACCGCCGCCCATTGGCCGCAGTGACTACACTTTACAAGCGGCGTCGGGGTGTGGCCCAACGCCTTGACCACATCGGCGGCCATGTTTACGAGATTGCGCGATGTTATCGGGGTGTGGGAATACCTTGCCGCGATGTCATCCGATACGCAACGCAAAGAGTGATCCTCTCCAATTTCCAAACGAACTTCGTCGCTCTCATAGCCATAGTGGCTGCCCCTAACGGTGACGGGCAGATTGTAATTGTAGTCTGTGCTCATATTCTCTCCTTGTTGTCAATCGCTTCGATCTTTTTGAGTGCGGCCTGGGCAGCCAGATACCCGCCGTCCCTGTCGTCATCCGGGAAGTGCTCAAAGCCATACTTGGTATCCACCGGCATCATCCAATCATCTTTGCGGGCGTAAAGCTTCAGTGCATCAAGCGCAATGCGCGGCTTCTCGCGGAGTAGGGTGGTTTCGTGGGTGCTCATTTTTACCATTCCTCGCCGCATTTTTTACATGCAAAGCCATTGTCGATTATCGCGACCTCGCCGCCGCAATGCTTGCACCAACGCGTATGCCATTTGTCTTCGCTCAAAATATATTCACCCGAATATTTATCTTGATATGGCATATCATCCAAGATGGTCGCTGTTGCCTTGCGGGCCTCGTCCCGCTCCTGTGCAAAAATGTTCTCTGGTGTTAGTTCACAATCGCAATAACACACTGTTTCATCTTCGCCGTCCCATGATTCGTCAACAATCATAGAACATCCATCTTCGTCGTGCCACCGGCTTACCTCGTGACCGCACCCTGGACAAGTTTTCATTTCGCCGCCTTTCTATGCAGCGCCCGGTACACGTCGGGCTTGTTTGTCTTTGCCCATTCGCTGAACTCACTCAGCGCGGCGCGGGCCTGCTGGGGGGTGACGGGGGCGGCCTCGCTCTCGCCGTCCACGTCCGGCGCGCCGTCAGTTTCCATCCCCTCCCCGGCTTCGTCTTCCGCCGCGTCTTCCGTCTTGGTTTCGTCGGGCGTTGGCTCTGGCGTCTCTTCAACATCTGGCAGAGCTTCTGGCAACACGTCCGAACGCTGACGAATGGCGATGTAGTCATCTTCGCCAAGTGGCATGACGGTGCTCATCGCCTGCGCAAACGAGCCTAACTCGCCCAGGTCTACGATCTTCTGGGCGGGCGATACGATCAGGGTAGGGCGTCGCGTCATGTTGGGGAATGCTTGCTTGTTGATCGGGTAATCGAACAGGCGGCGGCCTATCTGCTGGTCGGCCTGCCCAACCATACCGCCAACCATCGCGTTGTAGACTGCCAAAAAGAACTGGCTGGCGTCTTTGATGGTGGAGTATGAGCCATACGGCGATAGCGTGCCCAGGGCGGCCCATTGCATCCCGTACAGAGCCAGCTTGAGAATGCCATAATAGCGGATTGAGTCGAGGATTTGCTGCGCGGCATTGAAGGGGCTTGATACGATCTCGCCCTTGACGCCTTTGGGCCAGGCGGCATAGTTGCCTTCCTGAGCGGACAGCAGGGCGCGGGCCATCTTGCGGATCACCGCGGCATCACCCGGCCCCATGCTGGCCTCTGCATCCATCGTGACCGATACATGACCGGCAGTGTGTTCGAAGCCGATGCCCTGGATGATCTCAAGGCCGTGCTTGTACCGCTCCAGTCGCCAGACGCCCTCCATCGTAGCCAGCCCTTCGGGATTATCAGGGTCGCCAAAGCGGATATGTAAGCACCTGTCAGACGGCAGCAGGACAAGCGGGCCGGGCGAGTCAAGCTGGTTCATCCCCTGGACCTTGCCCGTCTTGTCGTCCATCTTCCACGAGTAGAATGACGCGTAGTGACGAAATGCCAGGCGGCGGTAGCCTATCAGGCCGTCATCATACTGGCTGCGCCATTCATCACCGCCGGGCGGACGCCAACCGGCCACACGAAGGCACGGCACGGCTTCCCACATGCCCCAACCGTAAAACGGCGCGCGGGTGACACAAGAGATAAGCCACTGCCCCGCGCCGCCTTCGATGTCGTCAAGCGCCTGGTTTGCAAAGTCAACGGCGCGCTTGTCGTCGTCTGTCGGCTTTTCAACGCCTGCCGGGGTGACGAACTCAAGGCGCTGCTTTGCGGCCATAGAGCTAAACCAGTTGCGCGCCAGGACGGTTTCGGGGTCGCTGCGCCAGATACGGGTATAGAGCGGCTCGACGGTTGGCCAATATAGCTCGGCGTCATACGCTTCGGTGATCCAGCCGGAATAGGCTTCCAGGCCGGTTGTGCCGATTTCGTCCCATCTGTTTTGCAACTCCCAGGCACGCCCGAAGCCGGGGATCGAATAGGTTGCATTGTCCACGTCTGACATTTGTTACCTCCACGGCCTTTCTATGGCCTCTGTCTCGCCTAAATCCGCCACGTCTGCCCAATTGACGCCGCGTTGTATCATCAATTCCGTGCCCGCCCACACCAGCGCATCCATTCGGTTCGGGGATTGCTGCCCCGGCACCCAAAGACACATCTCGTTTTCAAGTGCCCCAAACGTCCCAACGTGGTGCGCTCTGCCCTTTTCGTACAGGGCGCTGATCGGCTCGGCCCTGACCTGTTTCCCGCGGCTGGCGTGTACCAACTTGACCGGGATTGTCTTGTCAACGGTTGCGATGGTCAAGGCTACCATCTCGCCGCCGTTGTTTTGCTCTGCCACGATGCAATCTGCCTCATGGCGATAATAGGCCGTGACCGCTGCCCTGGCCCATTCGAGCGGGCTGCCCTGCAGCGTGTCATCTGCCAGCGGGTAGAAGTCGTCTTGCGCACGGCCCGCTGTAATTATACCCGCTTCATCGCCTCCGCTGGTAGCAGACGGATCAACGGCTACCACGACCCTTGCCAACGTTGGCGCCTTCAACACGCGCCCGGCGTCTATCGTTGCCCGTTTCCACAGCGCGCCCGGCGCTTCGTTGACATCTTCCGCCATGATTTCCATGAGATAACCCAGACTGGTCATGTCACCGGTAATCTCTTCCAGCGCGACCTGGCTCAAGTGCGGGTTGTCGTGGCTGGTAAAGTGGAACGCCTCCCAGCGCCCCGTTGTATCCTGCGTGGCGCGGAGATACATCTTCGCTGCCGTTTGCGGGTCACGCGCCTTCGAGCGGCCTACCGTGCGCAGGCTTGGCGGGGTGTAGACAAACACCGCGTCGCCGTCATTGTCGAGCAGCATCGGCGCGCCAACCAACTCCCAGGTGTCCTCATTCATCAACTGAAACTCGTCAAGAATGAGCAGGTCACAGTAATCTCCTCTCAAGGTGTCTGCGTTGTAGGCTGTTTTTGCTCGGATTCTCTGTTCTTTTCCGGGAAGTTCAATGATGTGTCGCGTCTCGTTTTTATATAATGTTCCGGCCTCAATTGGCTCTTCTAGCGCGCGTGTCACGGTAGTCCAAAATCTATCTACTTGATCCTGTGTTGGGGTTGCGTACAATATGCGCTTTCCGGCAAGAAATTTTTGAGTCGCGAAGATTGCAATACCAACTGTTTTTCCAGACCTTCTTCCGGCGCGAATGACCTTCCTCTTTGCAGAAGAATCAATAAACAATCTCTGCTTTTCGTGAGGTCTTGGCAGCCTAACAGTCAACTCATTCGCCGGTATCATTTTTTCTAAGATACTCTATTGCGCTCAATAGAAAGTCTTGAGAGTCCTTGAATAATCCCAATCCCGTATTGCAAGCCGCACAAAGAAGCCCTCTAACCCTTTGATTTTTATGGTCGTGGTCTATGCGCGCCTTCTTTGCCGTTAATTCTTTGCCACAGATCGCACACCTTCCAAATTGTGCGGCATACACATCTTCAAAATCGCTAATCTCAATATCGTATCGCGCAACTCTGTTCTTTAAGTTGATTTTCTTTCTGTTCTTTTCGCGATATCTTGCGGTATTCTCGTGCCTACATCCGAAACAGATGTACACCCCTGATGGCAGAGGCCTATAAAGACTTTTGTCGTGGCCTTTCTTACATCCCCCTTTTCCTATGTTCCACGGTTTTTGTCCCATGTGTGCATTGCTTAGTCTTTTTCTTTGTTCAGGAGTTAGTTTCTTTCCTAGCGGAGTCATCGGTATCCCTATCCTCGTAAATAACCTTAATGATATATTTTCCGTCGTCTTTTTGTTCTATCTTTTGCACCCGTCCCCCTGTCTCTTTTGCGATGTCATCCAACACGCCGCGATACTGCGTTATCTCTGCCGCGTTGAACTCCTCGTAGTCAACAATCTCTGCAATGTCGCCACTGCCAACGCCCTTCACCTGGTCTGTCCAAATGAAGCCGCCGAATAAATCCTTCTCCATCAAGGCGGCTAAGATAGAGAGCTTGAATACCCGATGTTCTTTGAGTGCATAACCAGAAATAAGCGCAGTTTTCTCAGAGACCTTACTCATGGCCTCCAAGTCAATCAAGCGGGTCTTGCGGTAGTAATCAACCTGCTGGCACGAAACCGAAAACACCGGGTCGTGGTCAGCCGCCCGCGCGTTGATCTCGTCTGTTTTGAGACCTTCTGCGATCCACTTTAGAACCGCTTCCTTCTGCGCTTTTTTTAGTCTCATCCTCTAAAATCCTCAAAGTTTCCTGTTCTTTTGGCTCTGCCGTCACTTCCAACACCGCGCCCCACCGTTTGCACTCCATCAACTGCGCGGCTTGCATAATCGCATCCTCGGGCAAGTCCAACGTCACGCGAAGGCCGCCATCAGCCAAGCTTTGCACCTTCGCAACCGCGGCGGTGAACTTAATGGGGTCGGTCACGGCGCAACATCCACCCCGCCCATTCAGGCGCGCGAAGCCAGAAGCCAAGCGCAACGGGGACATAACGCTCCCCGCTCGGATACTGCTTGAACGCCGGGCGCAATCCGCCCCAGCGTTCGATCAAAAAGAGTTTGCATTTGTAGATTGTTTCCGGCGATCCCATTTTAGACTCCTTTGTGTCGGTCATTGTGACGCATCCGTCTTGCACCAGTGCATCGCGCCAGTGCACTCAATCGTGTAATCCTCACCGCACAAATAGCAGTGCAGGCGGGAATGGTCGTGCATGGCGGAGTCGTCGGTATCAGTGTGCGCAAACTCGCGCCGCTTGTGGTCGCTGTACCGCTCCCCGTCCAGGCGCTCAGTGCGAAAGCCGTTCACCTTCCACGACTTGCACATGAGACACCCGCCGCGGCGGTTCTTTGGGCGTTTGCGTTTATGGTTCATCTCATCACCCTTGCCTACCTTGTATATCTTTCGGTATAACCACCGGCACATCCCCGCCAGAAATTGTCACGGTGTAATTCGGGCAATTGCAACCCGAAACCCACGGCGCGTTTACCTTACCGCAACGGGGGCAAATCCAGCCAGTTGGTGAAAATGATTGCTTGTTGCATTTACAAATCCGATCTTCTATATCTGCAATCGGGTCAAAGTAGCAATACGGCTTTCCGCATATTGGGCAGTAGCTATCGAATGTAACCGCCCCGGCTGTTCCTGTGTTATTGTTCATCTCTACCCTTCCCTACTCACCACCGGCAGGTAAACATGGTACTCTTCGGGCGGCGGCGTCGCGTCACCCATGAACCATTCCCACATTTCGCCCGCACTGCCGTAAAAGAAGTTTTCATCGCAGCCCAATTCGGGTACGCCGGGAATGGAGCCTAACACGCCGTACTGGTGCGCTTCAATGTGTGCCCCTGTCGGTGCAAGTGGCGTGAGTGTCCCATAATGCGCCGTCCAGAAGCCATAGTTGCCAATCCAGGTGGGCACAGGCCGCAAGAATGCCCAATAATATTTTGAGCTGTAAATGACAGGCGTCTTACCCGTCAGGCGTTGGATTTCGTTCAGGCAAGCCAGCACCTTTGCGCTGTCGTGATTATGGCTTATCTCTACATCCAACACGTATAAATTGCACCCATCCCCAACCGTGTTGACGAAATGGGCCGCCTGGGCTACAGGATCAACGTTATCCCTGTAGAAGTGATAAGCGCCCCACCCGCGCCCCCGTGCGATGCTCCCCGCCTTGTTTGCGGCGAATTGGTTGTCAACGAACCAATCGCTTTCGCTGGCCTTGAAAATGGACGCCATAAAATAGCGCGCTGCCGTGCTCCAATCAATCTCGCCCGACCAGTGAGAGAAGTCGGGGAAATACGTCTTGACGGTGCTATCGGTGAGAAGAATCAGATCCGCCCGCACGCGGCGGGTGGCAATGGCGGGCCGATGGGCAAGGGGCCTGCCGTCAGCGTCAAGGCTGGCGCGGGGGGAGAGTGCCATCATTGCACCTCGTAAATATCAAACGGCCCGTCAGTCTGTTCGGCCTGGATAGCAATATATTTGTTGTCATCCATTCCGCCCGACGCGGCAGTAGTCACAACGCCAGCAGATGAGACATTCTTGTCTTCGTGAAACCACGGGTTAGCTGGCTCTTCCCAATCTGCCCATGCCCCGGCGGTTTTCAAAAACTCTTTCATAAATTCGTCACTTTCCTCGGGTGTCATGGGGGTGATATGCGCGCCTGCATTCCACGATTCGCGCATACGCAAGCGCCCATCAAGGCTACAGCGTTTGGACTTTGGCATATTATCCTGTCCCTCTCGTTTCGCTAAACGATCCGATATACGATACTTCGTTCCCCGTTGCGTTTGTCACTGGCATAATTTCCACCCACGTTTTGCAATGTGCGCATTGGTAGCGCGCCCCTTTACTGTAGCGGAAATGTGCAGGGCCGGTATACATTCTCTCGCCGCATACTGCGCACGGAAGATAAATTTCCATTGCGGAGTTAAAAGTATCAGTTGCGGAATACATCATTCCACCGGCGTCGGGTCTTCGAGTTCGGCGTACAATCCGACTTCTGGCAGTTTCACAACCGCCGGGGTCTTGCTGGCAACGTCCTCGTACGCAGTCAGGCTGGCGAACACAATGCTGCAGCTCCGGGGTGATGTCCAGGCCATACGAGGCCAGCGCAGAGAACAGCAGCACCCAAAACTTACGGGAGCGCAGTACGGCGAGCAGCCAGCCGAAGTTGTCTTGCATAAATTCCTTGAAGTTTTCCATGTGGGAGTCTCCTAACTTGACAGAATATTGATTGTATGCTACCCATCCATTATAACAAAAAACGGGCCGTTGCACAACTGCGGCCCGTTCTGGAATATAGTCGTCCCAACTCTCTTATCTCAATTGGTTGGATTGGTTGCCGGTATCGCATCAATTGCCGCGTCAAACAATTTCCACAAGTCGCTCTCGGACAGGCCAGGGTGACAACTGCAAAGCGTGCGGGATGCGGTAGGAATAACGACTGACGTTACAAATCCTTCTGGATTCTCGCGCATAATCTCACGCATCGCACGGGTGAAGCAAAGCGCTTTCTCGCACGGGTAGAAGTGCTTGAGCGGCTTCGTGCGCCCTTCCATCTGCTTGGCATAGGCTTCGCGCTCAAGCTGCGTTGACATCCATTCGTAGCGGTGGTATAGATTGGTGGTCATTTTGCGCCAGCCAGGTGAGCGAAGCGCCCGGTGTAGTGGGTTGGGTGGTGGTGTGCGCTCAGGAAATAATCAACGCTGCGCACCATGCCATAAATTGCCTTCTGAATGGCCTGGTGATCGAACTTCCAGATTGAGATGTGCGAAAAAAGCCGCTCGCCGTTAACGTCTGAAACGATGCGGATATAATCATGGTCGATTGCGCCGCTCTCGTTGGTGCAGGTATCGTATTCTACGCCAATAGCGACGGCGTGCTTTTTCCCGGTTGCATCAATGATCTTGTCAGTCCACTTGGTATCCATCTTCGTTATCTCCTTGGCTTAATAATACCACTTATCCCCGCCGTTAACATTGCAATATCATATCAGATCGGCCCGTTCGATTCCTTTCACTGCGAATGAAAAGTATTCGGCTCAATCTCATATTCCTAACCTCATCTGGTCATTATTTTCGGTATTCAACTTCTCACTGCGCCTGTATTCGTCAAAACTGAAGCCGCCAGTGATTTTTAGGTTTGACCAATAGCGCATGTAGCGAGTCAGCAGATCGTTTGTCCAGCTTTCGCCTACAAAACTATTGCGCCGCGTGGCGTTTAGTTCCTGGTAGCGCATTGGGTTAGGTAGTGCCCCCATGCTGCGCACTACCTCAAGCCTGTACCGCGCATCTTCTGGCGTGTCATTGTAACCGATCAAAACATATACTCTGACTTGTTGCGGCCTAACCCCGTTCGTTGTTAGCTTTACGAATGCTGCCCTGAATTGATCTTCTGTTTTTATGTGATCCCACGCCAATCTGATTGTGGTATCTTTTGGTAGTTCCGCCAACCGCCGGGCGTGATGTTCTGTCAGTATACGGGCGTCGAGTCCCTGATTAAAATCAATGCCCTTCAATCCGTAATCTCTCAGGCGGTCAATCACGACATTGAAATGTGTAACGCTACATGCCAGTAAATTGTTGTCGCAGATAATGGGCCTTACATTCCAATCGGATAATTCAACCAGTGCGCCCTCAATCTTTGGCACGGCGCAAAATGAGCACTTGCGAATACAGCCCCGGCTCGTAAATGTGGCGTCTGGATTATGGCGGGCAAGTGCATCAGGAGTGCCAGTCAAATCGAATGCCTGAAACATGGCGGGGTTGTTTGCAATTGCTGGCCCGCCAACTTTGACGTGGTAGCCAGATGATTGCAGATAGATAGCGCGCATATACGCCTTGTCAAGCTGCCAGGAAAAGACACAAGACACAAAAGCCGTGTCGCCTTCTATCCAATCCACAAGGCCGCCGCTCCATTTGCTCATGATACCCCGTATATCGCATTCAGCAAAATAATAAGGCAATAGCCGAGTAAAATGAACATGAGAATCCAGCCAATTACGAGAAAGGCCCCAACAACAACCTCAACAATTCTATCTTTCATCCCGCCGCCTCCAATTCCCCTTCGCTCACCATGCTCGACTCGCTCCCCCAACGCACCCGGTAGGATATTTCGCCCCCTGTGATTACGATGTGCGTAACCGTGCCGAGCCAGCCAAGCCCACGAAGATAGACGCGCTGGCCCACCTTGAAAAGTGGGGCGTTCATTCTGCCACCTCTACCGCGTCGCTCTGTGGTGGAAGCCTGACGGCTATCATCTCTCCGCATTGGGGGCACCTGGCGCTCAATTGCTTACCCCTGAGTGATGGGGCAAATTGCACAAGATGCCCGCCGCCGGTGTGCGTTATGGCGTATTCCAGCGCGGGCGGCTCGAATAGTTGCGGCTGTTGGGCGTTCAGTTTGTCAATCATTTTCGCCTTCCTTCAATGCATAAAACGCACTGGCAGCCGCGATCAAAACATTCTGCCAAGTGCGCAAGCTCCTCATCTGTCAACATGCGCGGCCATACCCCACAACTGGCGATATGGCCTTTCCAACTTACGTCTGCCCAACCAAGCTTAGTCTGGCTCTCGCCAAATTCGAAGTCAACTCTTTTTCCGCCATCAATCGAAAAGCCAATGACGGGGCGGGCGGTGCCGATGAGCCACCACGGTTTGTCAGTCATATTTACCCTTCACTTCCTCGCACAAGATTAGCTCACCGCCATTGTGTGCAATCGCCTCCCGCACTGCCGAAGGAAATGCACACAGCGCGGCTTGGTTCTGGAAGGTGACGCGGTAAACGTCACTCTCGCGGCGGCGGATGGTGAGTGCGCCCTTGTCGCCGGCTATGAACGGCTCGCTCCAGGCGATTATGGCGAATACGGCGGTAATGGTATCTGTCATTTCGTCACCTCAATTCCTGCTCGAATATTGCCCAATCGTGTAGGGGTAGATGTTTTCAGGAAGTCTATCATTGTTAAATGTTATTTCCGGTATTGAGTCTAACTCTGCCTTTGTCTCTAGCCCGACAACCCTTGTATCGCCCCAAGTCAGAGCACGCACGACCAGGCGGTTATGCAGGCATATTGTGTGCATTCTTGACCAATGATAGGCTTTCATTTCGTCACCTCGTTTCCTTCGGCGTCGCATAACTTCCCGTCAACAATGCAGAACAGCGTCGGGCCTGCCGCCATTGCCTCCCACCGTTGGCCAAAATCGCAATGGGCCATAAGCTCCATACGTGCCCGGCTCAGCCATTCGATGTCCATATTCATATCGAGCGCGGCGGCGATATCACTCACCTTATTAGTGATTATTTTGCGATTGATAAATGCGCCGACGATTTCATTGAGTTTGGTAATGGGGGTGTCTTTCATTCGGTGGCCTCCTGCGTTTTGATATGCTCTGCCTCAACTAAATCACGCATCGAAAAATAAACAGGTATGCCGCATTTCGTGGCGTGTTCTACTTCCCTATCTGCGCCGCCCGATTCCCCAGGCAAGCGCAACACGGCATCGCACCGCTCTACCCATCCAAAATCCATTGACATCCAAAAATCATAGTCATGTTTGATAATCAAGTCCCAAAAGTGAGACAACAGCGGGCAGAACGGCAGGAACCCGCAAGCAATCAATTCCTCAGCAGCGTCAATAGAGTTTCGGACGTTATCCGATACGCTTCCCAGAGTGTACGGGGATGCAATATAGACTGCTTTCATTCTGGCACCGTCGCCTTTCGTATCAATGCAATCAATTCGACAGACGAACAGGCAACCGCGCCATTTTTCAGCGCCATTGCACGCTTCGATTCCGTCAAATCATAATGGGGATGAACTGGATGCTCTTGGAACCATCCCCGCTTTAGTCCTATCTTTTTCGCCATCGCGTGCAACTCTGGACGCCCGCCGCTGGCCCACATGTGGCACCACCATTTTGAGCCGTGATATTTAACCATGTCGTCAACATAGACTGTCATTCCGTCACCTCTTTCACGTGCCCATTCCTTCTTGCCGCGACTACCCACCCTCTCGCCGTGCGCTCTTTGACGGCGTATTGTTTCGCCACCTGCTTGGGCGTCATATCGCGGATAAGTTGCCTATCCTCTGCCGGTAATTTGCGCCAGTCTGGTTTTTCTGCCGGTGACTTCGTGGCAACAATGGCAGCGGGCGCTTGCTGTTTGGCAAGCAGGCCATCTGCCTTTCGTTTTGCCCGCTGCGCTTTATCGGCGGCTTTATCGGCGGCGATTGTTGCCACCCTTGCGGCGTGGTCTTGCCGCATTGCCAGGATGACGAAGGCGGCCAGGCTGAGCAGGGGGAAGATAGCCGGGGCGTAGCGGGCGAGTACCGGCACAATATCCAGCGCCACGGTTAACAAAATTGCCGTGACAATGTAGGCAACCAACAGCCCCAGGGCGGCAGCGAATGGCGCGGCGGGATCGTCTTTGCGCTTCTGGCTGTTGAAGGAATAAAACTCAAGCGCCAGGACTGACGCACTCAGGCCAAGCAGTTCGATGGTGAGCGCGGCGACAAGGGCAACGTACCAGGGCCAAGCCAAATGACGCATGGTTGAAACTGCCACAATCCAGGCGGTTGGGGCGGGTGCGCACCATGGCGCAAGATTGGCGAGGGCAGCGGTAAGTTTAGTCATTCCACACCTTTTTTGCATTATTTTCCACTGCCGTCTTTAGCTCAGGCAACCAGCACCATCCCTCGTGGCGTTCGTCATCCCACCATGTTATACCGCATACGACACAACGGTGATAGGCTTGCTGATAGCCTACTGGGGCCGATTCTCTTCGCACCCATTCCAGGATGCGCTCTTCGATCTGATAGTCTTTTATGCTCACTTCGCGCACTCCATTCCCTCGCGCTCGAACATGATCCCCACAAGCCGGGCAAGGCTGGATTTGGTGGGGTGGTAGTATTTCTCGTTATCGACATCTGCAAAACGGTAATATCTACCATCGTTTCCCAATTTCCACCCGTGAGTAAATTTTACACGAATACCGTCAGGCTCGAAATGAATGCGAACGATGGTCTTTCTCACTTTCCACACTCCTTATCTTCAATGATTGGCAGATGAAATGTCGGGCTTGCGCACTCATCACAAAGCACCTCGCCCAATACTGTGTTCCATCCATAATACGATGGCCGCCAGATGCCAGGCTTGCCGCAAATGTGACAAGCTAATTTCGGCTCATATAACTTCCCGTCAACGATTGTTGGCGAAGGGCGGGGAATGAGAGTTGATCCGCGCATCATTTTTCCGGCTCCCATTTTGCGCCACAGACCGGGCAGTAATTCAGGCTGACCATCGCGCCAATTTTCGGCTCGTTATTATCGTCAGGTAGCCAATTGATCACAGACAGGTACACATCGCAACTTTGGCAAACGAGCACCGGGGCACTGGTGACATCCGATTTATCTAGTTTTGAGATAATCATCATTGCTTCACACTCCGCACACTGGAATTTACCCGGCCTCACCACCTGCATGTCGCCGCCACACCCACGGCACCAGGCAAGAGCCGTATTCCCGAAGCCGTCACCTATCACCGGAATCGCCTTGCACCCATCGGTTATCGGGCGCTCCATCACCATCAATCGCAGCCGCTTGATCTCATTCTCGGCGTCCACCAGGTCCCTCACCGCTTCGCTACGTTCGTCTTCGGCAATGTAGACTTTGCAATCCAAATCGACAGACTGGCGCAACTTGTCATCGTACATTTTGCGCCAGTAGATGGCCCAGGCGCGGGCATCGTTACGCTCCGAGCATAGCCGCTTGATGAAGTCGGGGAATGTCTCAAAGTTCATGGCTCCATATTTGAGCCGCAACTCAGATAGCAGGTTTGCCGTGCCGTCAATGCGATTTTTGTAGTCATCGCGCTCTTTTGTGGCGTAACGATACGCCTCGTGGGCTACTTGAAACCAGTCCTTCTCTGTTCTTGCCTCTTTGTTTGCCACGTCGCAGAAGTGCTTCAATTGCTCAACTTCTGCGCGGGCCTCGTCGCGCTCCTTTGCGTAAAACTCCGCCCGCTCGCGCAGATCGTCTAACTCTGCCATAGCAAGATCGTACAATTGAGCAATGTCCAGTTTTCTCATTTACGCCATCCTCTCTACAATCTGCCAAGCCGTTACTACCCGGCCCGTTTTGGTATCTTCGAACTCGACACCTTTCCAAATGGTGACATCGCAATACCTGAAGTCACAAAGGCCAAACTGCGCACCGGGGCGAAAACTGCCCGTCTCGTCGTGCAGCACCCGGAAGCGTTCTGGCTGCTGCGTGTTGCGCATGTGCCAGGCTGTCAGGTTGCGCCCGTTGCGCCGCTCTCGCCTGCAATCATCGCAGAGATGGGCATGGCCCCCGGCGTGCGTTTCGACTGACGCGCCACAGTCAACACAGCGGGCAATTATGCGGGTGGCGTTCATTTCCCCTCCCGCCAATTCTTCAGCCAATCGAAGTCCACCGGGCCGCCTTCATCCGGCTCTGGCGTCTCTGGGTTGGGCCTGTCTGCGCCGAAGTTCTTGTACCGCATGTTCTCGTAGTCCCATTCCCACCAGCGATCACGCTGCGCCTTGTTGCCCGTCCGGGAAGCTTTCACCGCCGCGTCCCATTGTTCTGGCGTTGGCAAGTCAACGGCGTCGGATTCGCGCGGATTGGGTTCGCCGCCGCGGAACACCCAGGCGCCCGACTTGCCGGGGTGCTTTTCTTCGTATTCCTTGCTAAGGTAGTATTCTGCTTCCGCCTCTTGCGGTGACAGCCAATACTTATTACGGTACCCATTCG
>Ga0208957_1001227_pt1 | contig 13896 bp, 10 predicted proteins | sample RifOxyA1_FD_184029 | JGI IMG/M metagenome (GOLD analysis project Ga0208957, IMG submission 184029) | Groundwater microbial communities from Rifle, Colorado - Rifle Oxygen_injection A1 (SPAdes) | ecosystem: Environmental > Aquatic > Deep subsurface > Groundwater | place: Rifle, Colorado, United... | reverse complement strand
CTTCTTGTCCACGCCATGGCAGGACAAACAGGCGTTCTTCTGGGCCAGGGCCATGGCCGCAGCCGGATCATCCGCAGAGGCTGCTACGCCGGACATCAACAGCAGCGCAGCAGACGCTGCGGTCATCATCAACTTGTTCATCATTCTTACAGTCTCCGTGGAAGTCGGGTTGGGCGCGTTTGAGACATCATCGCGTCTGCAATATTAAGGAAAATCCCTTTCCACGCAAGGCAGGGGCTTGAGTATTTGCTACCAAGCCCCGGGGGTAGAGTTATTCGCGTTCGATCAGTTCGCGGTAAGCATGCCAGCTGGCATGGCCCAGCCACGGGAATATCACCGCCATCGCAATGAAGTCGGTTGCCATGCCGATCACGACCAGGCCCGCGATCAACACACCCCACAACAGCATCACCGGGAAATTCAGCCGGGTCGCCATGAAACTGGTGACCAGTGCCGTGGCGAAATCGACCTTGCGGTGCAGCAGCATGGGCAGCGAGACCACGGAGAAGCTGAACACCATCAAGGCCAGCATACCGCCGAACGCCAGGTAGGCCAGTACGAAATCGGTGTGCTGCTGCACCGCGGACAGGCTCAGCAACTCGGACAGGCCGCCGATGCCCGATCCGTTCAGGAACAGTCCGACCAGAATGGCCGAGAGGCGCTCCCAGACGGACAGCACGAATACCAGCGTCAGCGCAAACAACCCCAGCGAAGCGGGATTGGCGCGCCACGACAGCAAGGGAACGAAAAGGCTTGGCAGCTTGTGGTGGTGCTCCAGACGGTGGCTGACGCAATAAAACACCGTGGCCAGCACCGGCGCGATGAACAGGAAACCCGAGGTCAGCGCCATCGCAAGGTGCGGCTTGTCTTCCGCCGCATGCACCAGGCCGTATCCCAGCAGTGCAAACACCACGCCATAAAAGAGGCTCAGCGGCCACGCCTTGGCCATGTCCTGCGCGCCCGCGCGCAGCCAGTGGAAAGGCTGTTCGAAAGTCACGCTGCGGATGGCCGGCAGATTCATGTGCGCGGCCTGCGGATGGAAAACCGGGTGTTCAGTATGTGTGCTCATGCTTGCTCCTGATGACAGACAGACTGTTTCTTTGATAGCAGGCGGCGGCACGGGTTCCTAATAGCAAATGCTGATACAGCCCTTAGTCCAGAACGCCATCCAGGTCGGTCACCGGCGGCTGGCAGGCGGTGCCGCTGCAGATCCAGGCCGTGGGACGATCGGGCGCCGGTTTCGTCAGCGCATCGGGCAGGGCCAGGCCATTGGGCAGGCTCAGCATCAGGTCGTGCGCGCCGAGTTGCGGTGTCAGCGCGCGCGTCCACGCGTGCAAGGTGGATGCCGGGCCGCGCAGCAAAATCACGCGCGGTGGCATCAGGGATTCGGCGAGCACGGCCAGCAGCGTGGGATACGCGATCGGCTGTTGGATCAGGTGTGCATGAAACACATTCAGACAGCGTGCGCTGGCGTCGAGGTAGCGCGCTTCGCCGAGCAGATGACCAAGCCGCTGCAGGGCGAAGGCCGCCACGCCGTTGCCCGAAGGGGTTGCGTTGTCATAGCCGGGCTTGGGACGCGTGATGAGCGCCTCGTGGTCATGACTGGTGAAGAAAAAACCGCCCGCCTCGGCATCCTCGAAATGCATCAGCAGCGCATCGGCAAGCTCCCGCGCCCAGGCCATGTCGGTTTCGCGGTAGCCGGCCTGCAGGCTTTCCAGCAGCGCATCGAGCAGGAAGGCGTAGTCGTCGAGATAGGCGTTCAGCCGCGCCTCGCCGTGCTTGGTGCTGGCAAGCAGGCGCCCGTCGCGCCACACATTCCGATGCAGGAAATCGATCGCATCCTGGGCCGCATCGATCCAGTCGGGACGCGCCATCACCCGCCCGGCATGCGCCAGCCCGGCGACCATCAGGGCATTCCAGCTGGTGAGCTGCTTGTCGTCGCGCCCGGGACGCACGCGCGTCTCGCGTGCGGCAAACAGCTTGGCGCGTGCGTTCGCCAGCCGCGCCGCGGCGGCTTCGCCGGTCAAGCCCAGCTCGGCCGCGACCCCGCCCAGCGGGCGCGCCAGAACGGGGTTCCAATGCGCGTTCTCGAAATTGGGCGGTCCATCGAAACCGTATACCGGCGCCGCCACGGCGTATTCCTCGGGGGGCAGCAGCGCGCGGACTTCATCGGGCGTCCACACGTAGAACCTGCCTTCATGGCCTTCGCTGTCGGCATCCAGCGCCGAATAGAAACCGCCCTGCGGCGCGCGCATTTCGCGCAGCAACCAGCCGACGATGCCCTCTGCGGTGTCCTTGAACAAGGCTTCGCCGGTCAGTGCCCAGGCGTCGGCATACAGGTGCAGCAACGGGCCGTTGTCGTAGAGCATTTTTTCGAAGTGCGGGATGAGCCACTGCTCGTCGACGGAGTAGCGACAGAATCCGCCGCCGAGCTGATCGACCACGCCGCCCGACGCCATCTTGCGCAGGGAGAACAGCGCCATCTCGCGCGCCTGCGCATCGCCGCTTCTTTGCGCCTCCCGCAGCAGGAAGAACAGCTCGCCGGGGCGCGGAAACTTGGGCGCGCGCGAGAAGCCGCCCCACACCGGGTCGAAGGCCTGCGCAAGATCGCGCACGGCCTGCCCGAGCGGCGCATCGGTCAGCGCCTCATGCCTGTCCCCATCCGGCTGTTGCTGCGCGAGCGCGGCGCGCACCGCTTCGTTCTGCGCCAGCACTTCGCCGCGCCGCTCGTGCCAGGCGCGCGCGACGTTTTCCATCAGGTCGATGAAGCCGGGCAACTGATAGCGCGGCGTCTTGGGGAAATAGGTGCCGGCGAAGAACGGCGTCTGGTCGGGCGTCAGAAACACCGTCAGCGGCCAGCCGCCGCCGCGCTGGGTCAAGAGCTGATGCGCGGTCTGGTAGATCTGGTCGAGATCGGGCCGCTCCTCGCGGTCGACCTTGATGTTGACGAACAGGCGGTTCATCACCGCCGCCACCTCGGCATCCTCGAAGCAGTCGTGCGCCATCACATGGCACCAGTGACAGGCCGAATAGCCGATCGACAGCAGGATGGGCTTGTCCTCGCGGCGCGATTTCTCCAGGGCTTCCTTGCCCCACGGGTACCAGTCGACCGGGTTGTCGGCATGCTGCAGCAGGTAGGGACTGGGTTCGGTAGCAAGACGGTTGGGCATGGCGGCAAAGCCTCGCAGGCTAATAGTTGATTAAATCAGTCAACAATTGTACGCTTGCTGCAATCCCGAACAAAAGCAGGAGCCCCCATGTCCCAGGAATTATTCGCAGCCGCCCGGTCAGGCGATGCCACGCAGATCAAAACCCTGCTCGAGGCCGGCGCCGATCATGCCGCTGTCGACGAGGCCGGCGAAACCGTATTGATGCATGCCGCACACGGTGGCCATGTCGCCGCGGTGCAGCTGCTGATCGCCGCCGGTGCCGACGTCAACGCCAAGTCGCCGCAGGGCTGGACGGCGCTCGCCAAGGCCGCCTACAACGGCGAAACCGAACGCGGCTATGTCGAGGTCATCGAAGTGCTGCACGAGGCGGGCGCCGCGCTCGACGAACGCATCTTCTTCGGCATCACGCCGCTGATGCTGGCAGCGGGCGGCGGCGATGCCCCGGTCGTGGAATGGCTGATCAACACCGGTGCCGACGTGCTCGCCGCCAATGACGGTGGCCGCACCGCACGCATGATGGCGAACGACAAGTTCTATGTGGATGTGATCAATCTGCTGACCGAAGCCGAGCGTCAGCTCGGCGTGTCCGAAGACGGGTCGTGCTCATCGACCAAGAGTGTGGTCAAGCCGCAGGTGGTCAATCTGATGAAACCGACCACGCACTGATGCGCGTGGTGGTTGGGCCGATCAGCGGCCCAACCAGTCAATCAGACCCTGCCACTGTTCGACATCGCGCTCGGCGATGTGATGCGGCAGATCGAACAGGCTCTTGCCCTCGAACGCGGCGTTGACGTAATGCTGGGTGTTGCGCAGATGCGCGAGCACCGGCAGGTCCTGCTGAGCCATGAACTGTTCCAGCGTGACGCCGGCACGGGTACGCGGGTCGACACGCATCCCCACCACGCCGACGAAAGCATGTCCTTTGCGTACCGCCTTTTCGGCATGCAGCGCGGCGAGGAAATCCTGGCTGGCGCGAATGTCGAACAGCGACGGTGCGATCGGCACCGCCACCTTGTGCGCCAGCTTCAGCGCGCGTTCGAGGCTTTTTCCATGCAGCCCTGCGGGCGAATCGATCACCAGCCAGTCGCTGTCCGCCTTCTGGCCTTCGCGCATCAGTGCAATCGCGGGCAATGCCCCATCGCGCATCGCTAGCCACTGGGTGGCGGACTTCTGCCGGTCGAGATCGAGCAGGGCGACGCGTTGACCCTGCGCCGCCAGATAGCCGGCGAGGTTGGTCGACAGCGTCGTCTTGCCGCTGCCGCCCTTGGGGTTGGCCACCAGAATCACGCGCATGCCGTTCTCTCCCTTTGATTACATCGCTTCCACGCTGTACGTCACGGACATCGTATGCGTTTCGCCCGGCGCCACGGTGACGACGTTGTCCATCGCGTTGGCCGATTCGACGCATACCATTTCGCGCCAGCCGGCGCCGGATTTGCCTTTACCCATATCGCCCATCTTCTCGGCTTTCTCGGTCCACGGCGTCCATACGATGGTCGACTGCGAACCGGTCTTCGCCACGCGGATACGGCGATTGAGGCCCGCATCCTCGATCACGCAGTCGGCCGGCGTGTTGACGTAGACGCGGTCGACCTCGCTCTTCAGCGCGATCGCGCCGGACTGCTTCTTCTTGGCGAAATGGTCGACCTTGTCGTGATAGGTGCTGCCCTCGAGGCCGGCGATCGTCACGCTGCCGACATCGCTGATCTGCAGATAGGTATGCAGCGCTTCGCCGACCTGGATCGGCGCCGTCTCCGTATTGGTGGTGGCCAGATGCATCTCCAGCTTGTCGCTGACGATGACCGTCAGCGACAGCCGCGCGGCATGCGGCCATTGCGCGCGGGTCTGTTCGTTGTCCGCCAGTTGCAGGGTGATCTCGGTCTTGGCGTCGTTGCGCTTGCGGCTGCCGGTCACGGTCCACGGAACCGTGCGCGCGAAGCCATGCGCGGGGAACGAGGCTTCGCTGGCGTGCGCGCCGAACCACGGCCAGCACACCGGCGCGCCGCCACGGATGGATTTGCCCGGCGCGAACTTGGCGGCGTCGGACACCCACACCACCGGCACGTGCTGCGACTTGGGGCGGAAACTCACCACGTGCGCGCCCTGCAGGCAGATCGTCGCGCGGCCGCCATGATTGTCGATGTCGGCGTACGTGAGACCGCCGGCACCGATGCGGAAGCTCAACTGGCCGGGAATGGCGAAACGCGCCAGCGGATCGGCGTGCATCTGCGCCTCGGTCGGGTGTTCGACCAGGCTGACGTCGCGCACCGCGCCAAAAGCGGCCGAGGTCGCCATTGCCGCATAGGCGCGCAGCGCAGGCGAGACCTCGCGCGCACGGTTGACCGGTTTCCAGGCTTGCGCACCCTTGGCGTCCATCGCGGCGCGGCGGCGTTCGAGTTCGGCGTCGCTCACGGCGACCTTGATCGTGCGCTTGGGAATGTCGATCTCGATGCGGTCGCCTTCTTCCACCAGGCCGATGGTGCCGCCCTCGGCCGCTTCCGGCGAGGCATGGCCGATGCTCAAGCCCGAGGTGCCGCCGGAGAAGCGGCCGTCGGTGATGAGCGCACAGACCTTGCCGAGGCCCTTGGATTTCAGGTACGAGGTCGGGTACAGCATTTCCTGCATGCCGGGACCGCCGCGCGGGCCTTCATAGCGGATCACGACGACGTCGCCAGGCTTGATGTGGTCGCCGAGGATCGCCTCGACCGCGGCATCCTGCGACTCGAACACGCGTGCCGGGCCGGAGAATTTGAGGATGTGTTCGTCGACGCCAGCGGTCTTGACGATGCAGCCGTCCAATGCGAGGTTGCCGTACAGCACGGCCAGTCCGCCGTCCTTCGAGTAGGCATGCTCGAGGTCGTGGATGCAGCCATTCACGCGGTCGTCGTCGAGCTTGGCGAAGCGGCGATCCTGCGAGAACGCGGTCTGCGTCGGCACGCCGCCGGGCGCGGCACGGAAGTAATCCTTGACGTCCTTGTTCGTGGTGCGACGGATGTCGTAGACGTCGATCTGCTCGCCGAGCGATTTCATCAGGACGGTCGGCACCTCGCGATGCACCAGGCCGCCACGCTCCAGTTCGCCGAGGATCGCCATCACGCCGCCGGCGCGGTGCACGTCTTCCATGTGATAGGTCTGGATCGACGGTGCCACCTTCGACAGGTGCGGCACGCGGCGACTCATACGGTCGATGTCCTTCATCGTGAAATCGACGCCGGCCTCGTGCGCGGCCGCCAGCAGGTGCAGCACGGTGTTGGTCGAGCCGCCCATGGCGATATCCAGCGCGATGGCGTTCTCGAAGGCGTCGAAGCTGGCGATCGCGCGCGGCAGCACGGTAGTGTCACCGTCGTCGTAGTAGCGCCGCGCGTTCTTCACGATCAGGCGGCCGGCGGCGAGGAACAAATTCCTGCGGTCAGCGTGGGTCGCCAACAGCGAGCCGTTGCCGGGTAGACTCAAGCCCAGCGCCTCGGTCAGGCAGTTCATCGAGTTGGCGGTGAACATGCCCGAGCACGAACCGCAGGTCGGGCAGGCCGAGCGTTCGAGCTGGTCGACCTTCTCGTCGGAGAATTTCGCATCGGCGGCCGACACCATGGCGTCGACCAGGTCGAGCTTGATGGTCTGCTTGTCCCACACCACCTTGCCCGCCTCCATCGGCCCGCCGGAGACGAACACCGTCGGGATGTTGAGGCGCAGCGCGGCGTTCAGCATGCCGGGCGTGATCTTGTCGCAGTTGGAGATGCACACCAGCGCGTCGGCGCAGTGCGCGTTGACCATGTACTCGACCGAGTCGGCGATGAGGTCGCGGCTCGGCAGCGAATACAGCATGCCGCCGTGGCCCATGGCGATGCCGTCGTCGACCGCGATGGTGTTGAATTCCTTGGCCACGCCGCCCGCCGCCTCGATCTCGCGCGCCACCAGCTGGCCCATGTCCTTGAGGTGCACGTGGCCCGGCACGAACTGGGTGAACGAGTTGGCGATCGCGATGATCGGCTTGTTGAAGTCGCCGTCCTTCATGCCGGTGGCGCGCCACAGTGCGCGGGCTCCGGCCATGTTGCGGCCACGGGTGGTTGTCCAGGAACGATAGTCAGGCATGTTGGTCACTCAGGCAATCTATAATCAGCCAGCCATTTTACCCGCGCTTTGACCTCCCCGAATCCCACTTTCTGAATCCCGACCCCGACCCATGCTCGTCCATCCCCAATTCGACCCCGTCGCCCTGCAGCTTGGGCCGCTCGCCATCCACTGGTACGGCCTCATGTACCTCGTCGCCTTCGTGCAGGTGATCCTGCTCGGACGCTGGTGCATCGCGCACCGGCCGTGGACCGGCTGGGACGCCAAAATGCTCGACGACGTGCTGTTCTACGGCGTGCTCGGCGTCATCCTCGGCGGGCGGCTCGGCTACGTGCTGTTCTACAAGCCGGCCGAATACCTCGCCCACCCGCTCGACATCTTCAAGGTATGGGAAGGCGGCATGAGCTTTCATGGCGGCTTTCTCGGCGTCATCGTCGCGATGGCGCTGTTCTCGCACCGCCACAAGCTGCGCTGGCTCGCCGTCACCGACTTCATCGCCCCGCTGGTCCCGCTGGGCCTGGCCGCCGGCCGGCTCGGCAACTTCATCAACGGAGAACTGTGGGGACGCGCCACCGACCTGCCCTGGGCCATGATCTTCCCGCAGGCAGGCGACGGCATCCCGCGCCATCCTTCCCAGCTCTACGAATTTGCCGGCGAAGGCCTGCTGCTGTTCGCCATCCTGTGGCTCTATTCGCGCAAGCCGCGTCCGCTCGGGGCCGTCTCCGGCGTGTTCCTGATCGGCTACGGCAGCCTGCGCTTCCTCGCCGAATTCGCCCGCGAACCCGACAGCTTCCTCGGCCTGCTGGGGTTGGGGCTTTCCATGGGGCAATGGCTCTCCATACCGATGATCGTCGCCGGCCTCATCATGCTGCGCTGGTCGCTGCGGCGGGCATGATCGCCCGACTCTGGAAGGGATTCGGCTGGCTCGGCGTCGCCGCCGCCCTGGTGCTGTCGCTGACGCCGCCGGTCGTGAATGAAAGCGGCCACACCGACAAGATCGTGCACCTGTCCGGTTATGCCGTGCTGATGTTCTGGTGGGCGCAAATCGTCGTCCGCCGCCGCTGGCGCCTCGCCCTGGCCGTCGTGCTGTTCGGCGGCGCCATAGAACTGCTGCAAGGCCTCACTCCCGATCGCGACCCCGATGTGCTCGACGCCCTGGCCAACACCGGCGGCGTCCTGCTCGGCTGGCTTGTCGCACGAATGCTCCCCAACCTCCCTGTCACCCTCGGGAAGCTCTTTCGGCCCCGCTAGAAACGAGGCTATAATCCGCCGCACTGGGGACGTAGCTCAGCTGGGAGAGCGTCGCGTTCGCAATGCGAAGGTCGGGAGTTCGATCCTCCTCGTCTCCACCATTTCACCCCCGCAACGCGCAAACGTTTGTGCCTGGAAGCATAACCGTGCCGCTTTGGCACGGTTATGCTTCCAGGCCACTCAAACAAATGCACCATGGACGAGGGCAATGGTCGGCTTTTCTGCAGCCATCGCTTGAGTGGCAACTAACGTAACAGAAGCCAGCAAAATGCTTTTGAATAGTTTCATGTCATCTCCTATTAACTAATTCTTTAAAGGATGGAGAAGCACATCCTTTAGTGCTTCAAAAAGTTGTTCACTTCGTTCACGAATTGGTCGTGATATTGGAAGATCGCCCCGTGGTTCGAATCGGGGTACATCATGAGGTGTGCATTCTTGAGTATCTGAAACATTTCATAAGAGCTCTTAGTGGGTAACATGGTGTCGTTACTGCCAGTGACGATTAGCACGGGCTGGGTGATTGCATTCAGTAGCTTGTTCGTGGAGTCCTGTGTCGTCGAGAACACGATGAGGGCTTTAGCTTGAGCATTCGCCACATCAGGGCCTACTTCGGGATCGCGGTTCTTTTTCCGTGCACTGGTACGTTTCAGGAATGCCTGACCTGCCTCGATGCTATTCTTTGACTCTGTGAAGAACAGCACCATGCGCGGATCAGAATACGTCTTCTGAGACATCGCATTGTTAAGCACCTTCATGAGGTCGTTGCCACCGCCTTGGTGCACTGTATTCGCCAAGATAACTTTACGGACAAGCTCGGGATTCTGCGCAGCGAGGTACTGCGCGATCATGCCGCCAAGGGAATAACCCAGCAGGTCGACTTTCTTGAAACCCAAGGCTTTAATGAACGCCAATGCATCGGTAGACATTTGCTCGATGTTGTCGGGTACCTTGCCACTGGACGCGCCCACACCGGCATTGTCGAAGACAATTACTTCTCGTTCCTTGGAGAGCCCGTTGACGACAGCGGGATCCCAATAATCGATCGTTCCCGTGAAGTGCTGTAGGAGAACAAGTGGGACCCCTTTCTTCGTTCCGATTGTTCGGTACGCGAAGTGTGTTCCGCCCGCATCGATGAACTTTGTCGGGGCGTTTTCAAGGGTGAGTACTACTGAGTTTTGGAGTTTCATGACAGTTTCCTTTAGGTAAGTTTATATAAATATTACTATCACCATATTTTGAAGCGTGCGACTTGACGTGACATGTATTGACCTATGCCGGTTTATTCCTTTCTTTGGTTAGTGTTGGGAGTCGTACCGAGCGATGAGCTCTGATCTTGCCGCTGCAAGGACTTCCTTTCCCTGGCTGTTGTTACCAAGGGCTCGGGCCAACTGCATTGCACCGATAAGTGTGCCGGTTACCGTCCATATCACTTTGGCCCCGGAACCTGCAGGTAACGCTTGCTGTACGAGCTTGTAAAGGTTGGCTACGATCAGTCGCGAGGAATCGATCACATCAGTAGATTGATTTGGCATTTCGCTGCACAGTGCGGCTACGGGACAACCGTTCTCGCAGTCACTCATATGGGCATCTGAAAGATAGGTTTCAACGAAGGCCCTAAATGTACTTTGGCCATGCTGCGCAAGAGATCGTACGTTCGCGTTGATTGCGTCGCCAATGGTTCTACTCGCATGAACTAGTGCCTCTGCAAGCAGGGCATCCCTCGATTCAAAGTGCGAATAGAAGCCGCCATGAGTTAGGCCTGCCTCCTTCATCACATCTGCGACACCAACGCCATGAAAACTGGAGCGGCGCACCTTTCGGGAGGCTGCTTCCAAGATGCGCTGGTGCGATTGGGCTTTTTTGCCAAGGAATTTTGAGTTCATAAATTCATAATAACACAGAATATTATGTACGTCATATTTTAATGTGTAATTGAACTGAACCGTGCCGTGGCTTGCTCTCAATTGTTGTTGATCTCGATGCACATCCGTGCAACGGACAGGTCCAGGCAACTGCTCACTCTATACCCTAGCGTTCCGATCCTTTCTCGGAGCGCGCTTCCTGAGCGGTTTTTTGAGTTCAGCCAGTCTGTCGAAATTACGTTTAGGTGGAGGTAGCAACTCATCCAACTCATAGAGCCGGGACAAAGCAGACAGTGCGTGCGCGAAAAGTCCCAATGAGACAACTGGGGAGCCTTCTCCAAAGCCCTGATGGTCGGAACCGAAACACCCAAACGCACGGCGAACTTCCCGCAGCGAGACCACCCAGTCCTAATCAGGCAGAACACAGTAACTGCGGGCTGGTTCACGCCGAGCCTCATGGAGGCGTTCGTCCACATCCTCCTTACATAAAAAACCCTATTCGATCACGCAATCGAGGATCGAACTCGCGACCAGTTCCGCGTCTTGAACGGATCTTGGTGAGCAAGAATCAGCGCATCCCTCCGAGAAATGCTGTTCAAGGGACCGCTGGCCCTCAAGCTAAGCGCACCAAGCCTTCCCGACTGGCAGCTTTATGCTTTGCGGATCACCTTGCCAATCGGCAGACAGATTGGGTTACAAACGCACCTCTCACGTAACGTTCGTAGCCATCGAGTTTGTGCCCCTCGCCGCTGCCAGCAGCGCCTGAAATTCGTCCGCAGGAAGCGGCCGGCTGAAGAGATAGCCTTGCCCCATGTGGCAACCGGCCGTTTCCAGCGCCCGCTTCTGTTCTTCCGTCTCGATGCCTTCGGCGATCGTGTCCTTGTCGAGGGCGTGGGCCAATGCGATGATGGAGCGAACGATCGCCCGGTCTTCCGATTCGTCGGCCACGCCGTCGACGAAGTTCTTGTCGATCTTGATCGTGTCGGCAGGCAGGCGTTTCAGATAGCTCAGCGACGAGTAGCCCGTTCCGAAGTCGTCGATGGCGATGCGAACGCCGATGCGCTTCAGGGCGCCGAGCACTTCCACGCTGGATTCCGCATCGAGCATCGCGGCGCCTTCGGTGATTTCCAGTTCCAGGCGCGACGGCGGCAGGTGGCAGCCGCCGATAACGGATGTGACCTTGCCCAGCAGGTCCGGATCCTGGAACTGGCGTGTGGAGAGATTGACCGCCATGCTCAGATCGAATCCCTGGTCGAGCCATGCCTTGGCCTGCGCGCAGGCGGTTTTCAATACCCATTCCCCCAGCGGCAGGATGAGCCCCGACTCCTCGGCGACCGGAATGAACTGGGCGGGATGGTGTTCGACGCCGTCGGTGTCGCGCCAGCGCAGCAGGGCTTCGGCGCAGAGGATCCGGCCCGATTCCAGGTCGACGATCGGCTGGTAGTGGAGCCTGAACTGCTGTTTGACCAGCGCGTCGCGCATTTTTGTTTCGAGCGTCAACCGCTGCTGCAGCCGTTCGCCGAGGCCCGCTTCGAAGCAGGCAAAGCCGCTGCGGCCCAGGCGCTTCGCCTCGTACATGGCCGTGTCGGCGTGCTTGAGCAATGTCTCGCGGTCGGTGCCGTGGTCGGGAAAGAAGGCCAGGCCGATGCTGCAGGACATTTTCAATCGGTGCTGGGCCACCAGGAACGGCGCTTCGAATACCACGATCAGGCGTTGCGCCGTCCGTGCGGCGGCGGCAGGCGGGCAGTCGGGAAGAATGATCAGGAACTCGTCCCCGCCCAGGCGCGCCAGCATGTCGTGATGACGCAGCGTGGCGGACGTCCGTTTGCCGACTTCGGCCAGGAGCTGGTCGCCGATGCCGTGCCCGAGCGTGTCGTTGATGTCCTTGAAGCGATCGAGATCGAAAAACATGATCGAGAAGGGGCGGCCGCTTTCCTTGGCAGCCCGTATCTGGCGCTCCAGAAGCTCTTCCGCACCTGCGCGGTTGGTAAGCCCGGTCAGCGAATCGCGCCGCGCCTGGCTCAGGAGTTCGTCGCTGTGTTGCCGCTCGTGAATCCTGACCCAGTAGGAAATGGCACCGAAGATGGCCACGAAGACCAGGAACACGCCGAGGACCGGACTGTTGTGTTCCCACCATTTGTTCCAGACATGGCTGTAGGGAATCGACACATAGGCGTACATGGGCAGTGTGGCGAGGTGGCTGTAGGCGCCCAGCCGTTGCTGTTCCGTGTACATCCAGGGCGAAAAGCCGGTGAAATAGCCATGACGCAGGCCGGGCTGCGCGTGGATCGTCTTGATGAGCGGGCCGTTCAGGGGTCGGCCGTAGACTTTGTCGGGGTTGTCCACGGGCCAGCGGGCCTGCTGGAACCCGTCCTCGCGCAGGATGCCGACCAGGCTGTTCGACGGCAGCGACAGGTTGCGCAGGAAATGCATGCCCGTTCCCAGGGGAATGGCCGCCTGGATCATGAACAGCGCCCGCCCCTGTTCGTCCCGCATGGTGTAACGGAACGGGAAGCGCCACTCACCGATGACCTGGCCGTATTCGGGGCGGCCGATCGTATACAGCCCGGGGTCGTCCAGTGCCGCCAGGAAGGGGGCCATGTAATCCGTCGTGTGATGGTAATCCGGTAGCGCAGCCCCGGCCGGCAAGGCCGTATTGATTAGCATCCGGCCGCCCGGATCGAGGACCGCCATGGCGCCGACCTGGGGATAGCGCGTCTGGAATTTTTCCAGGGAGGCGCGGGCCGCCTCGGGGTGGTTGACCACATCGATCCGCTGCAGCAATTGGCCGAGTGGATCGAGGCCATGGCCCAGATCGTCGAAGAAGGCCTGGGTTGCGGACGCCAGAAATCCCGAAAGAACGGACAGATTCTTCCGCTCGTCCGCCTGCTCCCGGTCCCAGCTGATGATGCCGAGCGCCACGAAGCCGAGCAGCCCTGAAGCCACGAATGCGTAGAAAGCACGCCGCAAGAGATGGGAAAAAGGGGAACGTGAAGGCATCCTCGATACGGAGTTCATTATTTTGCCGAGTAAGGCTATAGCGGCAGGCATGGCCAAGTGTTTAGGCCGAAAACGCGATGGCCGCCCATCCGCCGTCATTTTCCGGGTATCGGCCGGCCGCTGCAGGCGCTGCGCCGGGCTGCCCATGCCGCTTCAAACGCAGCGACTCCGACGGGTTTTCCATGGTCTAGAATCGATGGGTATCGCTTCCGCATACGGCCTGTCGTTCCATCACCTGGGGCGCCGTGACCGGCTTCATCCATCCCTGAGGAGTCCTGCCCATGATCAAACTCGACGTGAATGGCAAACAACATCAACTCGATGTGGCGCCCGACACCCCGCTGCTGTGGGCGCTGCGCGACACGCTGCACCTGACCGGCACCAAATACGGCTGCGGCCAGGCGCTCTGCGGCGCCTGCACGGTGCAGGTGGATGGCGCGTCGATGCGCTCCTGCGTGACCCCGGTGTCGGCGGTGGCCGGCCGCAGGATCACCACCATCGAGGCGGTGGATAGGGACCGCATCGGCAAGGCGGTGCAGGACGCG
>Ga0208957_1001224_pt1 | contig 13928 bp, 14 predicted proteins | sample RifOxyA1_FD_184029 | JGI IMG/M metagenome (GOLD analysis project Ga0208957, IMG submission 184029) | Groundwater microbial communities from Rifle, Colorado - Rifle Oxygen_injection A1 (SPAdes) | ecosystem: Environmental > Aquatic > Deep subsurface > Groundwater | place: Rifle, Colorado, United... | reverse complement strand
ATGACGATCGGCACAGGGAGATTTTTGAATGTGCGGTAGAACTTTATGAAGAAAGAGTTCCGGTTGATGTTTTAACAGTATCCGAAAGGCTAAAAAAAAGGAAAGCCTTAAAGATGATTGGCGGGACAGGGTATTTAACTGACCTTGTCAATAAAGTTCCGACGGCTGCCCACGTTGAGCATTACGGAAAAATTGTTAAAGACGCAGCTATTAAAAGGCTTCTTTTGGCGTCCGCAACCCGTCTTGTTGACCTTTCTTTAGATGAGGGAACAAATGCGGCCGAACTGATGGATAAAGCGGAAAGTGATATTTTCTCCCTTTCCCAAAGACATTTATCAAAATCGTTTACTTTAGTTAAAGATGCTCTTGCCGAGAGCTTTGATAGATTAGATGAACTTCATAAACAGGGGGAAGGCTTAAGAGGAGTTCCTACAGGTTTTAAAGACCTTGACGATTGTCTTGCGGGGATGCAGAAATCAAACCTTTTAATTTTAGCCGCCCGTCCCGGAATTGGTAAAACCTCACTTGCTTTAAACATTGCTCAGAATTTAGCGGTTAAATATAAAAGATCGGTTGGGTTTTTTTCTCTTGAAATGAGCCGGGAGGAACTTGTGGATAGACTTCTTGTGGCCCAGGCTGATATTGATGCTTGGAAATTAAAAACCGGAAAATTGGGGGAGGATGATTTTACAAAATTATCAAATGCCATGGGAGAGCTTGCCGAAGCCCCGCTTTTTATTGACGATACTCCGGCTCTTTCAATTTTAGAAATGAGAACAAAAGCAAGAAGGTTGCAGGTCGAACATGGAATTGATCTGTTGATTGTTGATTATTTACAGTTAGCAAGATCAAGACAGCTGGAAAATAGGGTACAGGAGGTTTCGGAAATTTCTCAAGGACTTAAAAATCTAGCCAGAGAATTAAAGGTTCCGGTTCTTTGCATATCACAACTAAACCGTGCAGTGGAAACAAGAGGCGGTCAAAAAAGACCCCAGCTTTCAGATCTTCGTGAATCGGGATCAATTGAACAGGATGCCGACGTTGTTATGTTTCTTTGGCGGGAGGATGAAGAAAACTTGGAAAATATGGTCTTGGATATTGCCAAACACAGAAACGGACCATTAAAATCAATTCAACTCTTCTTCAAAGGCGACAGAATCAAATTCTATGGTCGCGAAACGAAACGCAGTTGAGTTTAGTGGACACAAGGTTCTGACGAAGTCAGGTTCTTACGGGAAGGAAACAAAGAGGGCTTAACTTATAGTTTGTGCCGAGGAGAGGAATCGAACCTCCATGAGATTTTAGTCTCATAGGTTTTTGAGACCTAAGCGTATACCGTTTCGCCACCTCGGCTCTAAGGATATTTTACCATTTGGAGAGTTAATTGGCGAGCCAGAGGAAGGTTGCGGCGATGGTTAAAACTTGGGTTAAGAGTCCTAAAAATGGGGGAGCGTCTGCTTGAATCCCTTTTTGAAATTTAATCCATCTTTTAATAGATTCATTATTTCTTACTTTTAAGAAGAAATAGGGAGCTTCAATAAGGTCGGGAAGTACCGCGGCAAATGCTGAAAGAAGAGTGCCAACAACCATTATTGTATTTGGAGCCTGACTGAAGGCAATTGCGCTTCCTAAAATTAGGGCTAAAGAAGAATCAATAATTACTATGGCCGTGCTTTGTCTGGTAGGTGCCCCAAATTTTTTAGTCTCGTTAGTTAAGTGGGGGTTCCAATGAGGGACTTTCTCTAAAATAAAATGGCTGGCAAATGCAATCGGTATGGAAAGAGCCGGGTTTCCTAACTTTACGGCGATTGCGGCTCCAAGTAGTGCGTGAGGAGTTTCCAGCATGTGGTTAAATATTATATACTCTACAGTGATGATAGCAAACTGGATAATCAATGTAATTGGCATAGTCCTTTTTTTGTTTCTTTTTTGGAAGAAGCTTAAAGAAGACTACAGTTCAAATATTATCTTTGGTTTTTCTTTTTTTATTCTTCTGGGAGCAGGCCTTGGTTTTTTGGCATCAAAGTATTTTTTTCCACATTGGTTTTTCTGGTTTGAAGCTTTTGGGGCTTTTTTGGGTTTTACGGTCGGCATTATCAAATATAATACCCGTTTTTTTGAAACCTACGAGGCTCTATTTATATCGTTTATGCCCTGGCTGGCATTATTCTTTCTTACTAGGGAAATTTATATTTCGGTTTTTATATTAGGTTTAATTGTTTTATCTGTCTATCTAAAGGCCGAATATAAAACCTTTCTCTGGTATAAGTCCGGGAAAGTCGGTTTGGTAGGACTTTTGATCTCGGAAGCTTTTTTCTTATCAAGAGCGGTTGTTGCTTTACTATTCCCTTCCGTGGTATCCTTTCTTGGTTTAAGTGATATTGTTCTTTCGGGAGTGTGTGTTTTCACAATATTCCTTTTAATTTATAATTTGTCTAAAGATGACTAAAGTAAAATTTCCAACCAATTTGTTATTTCCGATAGGGAAACTTTTAAGTTGGAGGCTTGCCTCTCTTGAGAAAAAGAAAAAAAGTATTGAAGGAGAGGATCCGTTTAAAGATACGGAAAGATTAAATGACAATGCTTCTCCGGATACTGATGCCGCAGAGCAGTTTGGTCATGCCAGGACGACTGCCTTAAAAAATGAGCTTGCAAAAAAGATTATTCAAACTAAAAAAGCCTTAACAAGCATTAAATACGGGACATACGGGATTTGTGAAGACTGTGGCAAAATGATTGATACAGATAGACTTGTGGTTTATCCCGAAGCAACTTTGTGTGTTTCCTGCGAGGCAAAAAGAGAAAAGTGAACCCAACAATTATTTTTGAAGACGAAAGTATTTTGGTTTTAGATAAACCTTCAGGTTGGATTACAAACGATGCTTCAACTACAACCACTCAACCCGTGATTCAGACCTGGTTAAGAGAAAATCTTAAATATTTGCTGGTTGGAGACAGAGACCGAAGAGATGGGATTGTCCATAGATTGGATAAAGAGACAAGCGGACTTTTGGTTGTTGCCAAAACCATCACTGCTTTTGAAAATTTACAGAGTCAGTTTAAGGAAAGAAAAGTTGCCAAAACCTATATTGCTCTAGCTCACGGGGAGGTGATACCAAAGGAAGGAAAGATTGAAGCTTCAGTGGGAAGACTTCCTTGGAGAAGACAAAGGTTTGGAGTACTCCCAGGGGGAAGGGAAGCAATAACTAACTACAAAGTATTAAAGACGTTAAGTAAAGATAATGAAAAGTTTTCTTTAGTGGAACTTTACCCTAAAACGGGGCGAACGCATCAAATAAGAATCCACCTAAAGTTTATAGGCCATCCTATTGTCGGAGACAATTTCTATGCAGGCAGGAAAACATCAAGGGATGACAGGTTGTGGTGTCCTAGGCTTTTTTTGCATGCCGCTAAAATTTCCTTTTTCCATCCTGAAACGGGAAAAGAATTAACTTTTGAATCAGAACTACCCAAGGATCTAAATTTAGTTTAAACTAGATTTAATGCCTGAACCGACATTTTTGCTGGTTATCTTAGTTTTGGTTTTTGCGTCTCTCGGCGGTTTTATTGCCAAAAAACTTAAAGCACAACCTTTAATAGGTTATTTAATTTCCGGAATTATTTTAGGTTCTTTTTTTCCTCAAGCTTCCTCAGTGTCTAAACTTTCCGAGATAGGCATAATTCTCCTATTATTTAGTTTGGGATTAGAACTATCTTTCTTTAGGCTACTTAAAGTTTTCAAAACGGCTTTTTTTGGGGGCATTTTACAGATCATTTTATTTACGCTGGTTTCATATCCTTTCTTTTTAAAGATCGGATTTAGTCCAACTTCATCAATTATTTTTGCTTTATCTTTTTCCCTGTCTTCAACTGCGGTTGTGGTTAAGATACTTGCCGACAGGGGAGAGAGCGAAACTCTTCATGGCGGGATTATGTCCGGTTGGCTTCTGGTTCAGGATTTGGCGGTAATTCCTATTGTCATTTTTATTAATTCACTTGGAGGTGGGGGAGGTTGGATAGCACAGTCATTCGGATCTTTTATTAAAGCTTTTTATGTAATTGTTGTTGCAATTTTACTCGGCCGACATATTATCCCCTTTATCTTTCATAAAATTGCCGCCGCCGGCTCCCGCGAACTTTTGGTGATATCGGCTCTTGCCTTTTCAGGGCTTGTTGCCTATTTAACTTCTATTTTGGGTATTTCTCCTGCACTTGGAGCATTTTTGGCGGGGTTGGTAATTTCGGAGTCGATCGAAAATCATGCGGTACTGGGGGAGATTAGACCTTTAAGGGATATTTTTGTGGCGATGTTTTTTGTGACTCTGGGATTTTTAATTATACCTTCGGTTTTGGTTCATAATATTTGGCTTGTTGTGGCAATTTTTGTATTTACGGTGGTTGTTAAGACAATTGTAAATTTTTTGGTTTCTCAAATTTTGGGTCACCGTGGAAAATGCGCAGTGTCAATTTCCCTGGGACTTTCGCAGGTAGGGGAATTTTCCTTTGTCATATTTTCCCAAAGCCTTCTAAAAGGTTTATTAAGCCCCAATGATATTTCTATAGCTACCGGGGCGGTCTTTTTAACCATTATTTTTACTCCGATGCTATTTAATAAATCTACTCAATTCTGGAAATATCTTAAAAAAATAACCCAGAAGTTTCCCTGGTTTAACAAATATTTTGTGGGAGGCGGTTATAAAAATTTAGAACCGACCCAACTTTCGGATCATATTGTTATTTGCGGCTATGGAAGAGTGGGAGGTTGGGTAGGACGGGCGCTCACGGAAACCAACACCCCTTTTATTATTATTGATTCCTCTTTAAATGTTGTTACGGGTCTTAAAAAGGGTGGTATGCCGGTAATTTTTGGTGATCCTGCGGAACCTGAGGTTTTGGAAGCGGCAGGCATTAGATGTGCTAAAGCAGTAGTTGTGGCAATTCCCGACAGAATTTCTCAAGAGATGTTAATTAGCTATATCCAGATGGTTGCGCCAAAAGTCAAAATAATTTCTAGGGTCCATTTGGATGAAGACTGGGAGAGATTAAAAATACTGAAAGTGGATAAAGTTGTTCAGCCTGAATTTGAGGCCGCGATTGCCATTGTGAGAAGTATTTTTATTTCAATGGGTAAATCCAAAGAAGAAATTGGGGAAAGACTAAAAAGCTTAAGAATTTCAAGATCATTAAAATGAAGAGGATGATTATTGGTATTATTTTTTTGTTGACTATAGTGGTCGTATTTTTCTTTCGTACTAAATATTGGCACTCAGGGAGTAAATTGGCTGTTGTTATGAGTAGGGGGCAAGATGTTGTTATTTCCCTTTACGATTCCAAGGCTAGGAATCGTACTGACTTGGTTATTCCCGCCAATACTCAAGTGACAGCTGCTTACGGATTAGGGACTTGGAAATTGGGTAGTTTATGGAAATTGGGGTTAGATGAAAAAATAGGGGGCAGTTTAATGACCAGAACAATTGCCTTAAATTTCGGCCTTCCTGTTTTTACGTCATCAAATGAACTTCCGGTGGGGGATAGGCTGAGAATTAAAATATTCAATCTTGTAAACAGGAATAATACAGACACGATTTTCTTAAATGAAACAAGCTTTCTCAAAAAGACGGTCTTTATGGATGGGGAAAAGGGGTATCTGGTAAATTCCGATGTTCCCGAGGAAATCTCATCGTTTTTTTCCGATCAGGGAGAATTTGGAAACTTACTTAAAGCTAAAATAATCGATTCTTCCGGAAGTTATGGCATCGCCAATAAAGTCGGGAAAATTATCGAAACATTGGGGATTAAGGTTGCCGCAATTTCAAAAAGCTCGGATACGAAAAATAACTGCAAGGTGGTTGGTAAAAACGAAAAACTGGTTGAAAAAATCGCTTTAATTTTAGGATGTTTGGAATCCGAAACTAAAGATGCAAACAGTTTTGATTTGGAAATATACTTAGGGGAAAAGTTTACTCAAGGATTTTGATCTTCATTATCGCCCCGTTCTGAAGATGTCATTGGGAAAGATGGCGTATTTTCGGTCTTTTTTGATTTTTGAACCTCCCTGATAAAAACCCGGACTTCTTTTAAGTCAATTGATTTTATAAATACCTGATATATATTTCCTAGGGTAATTAAGCGTCTTAAGCGTTGGGATAAGTCATCAGGCAGTCGGCCGATATATTTTCCGTCGGTTGTGGTGATTGATACCCTATGGGTGTGGGCGGCAAGCTTTACCTCGTCGCAGGCGTTTAAATTTCCAATAACTTTGGTATCTCCCAAATTTAAAAGCGGCACAAGTTTGGTTTTACTGGGTTCTTCGATAAAGGAGGCGGTTTGTGATGGTTTACTTTCCGACGGACATTTTTCTTTAACACTTTTCCATTTGGCTAAGTTTCTTAAGGCAATAGTATTAATAGGGTCGATTTTAATGATCTTTTGGCAAATACTTTTGGCTTTAAGCGAGTTACCACTTTCAAAATAGGCTTTAGCCAGCCTATTTAAAGTTTCGGTATCATTGGAGTTAGTTTTAAGGATTTCCTTGTTTACTTTTATGGCTTCTTTCCAATTTCCGGCTAATGCTAGGTTTATTGATTTTTGAAGAAGATCATTATTCATTCAGACGTATATTTTAGAGAATAAAGATGATAAAATCAATGAAATAAAATGAGCGGACATTCCCATTATTCAACAATTAAAAGAGCCAAAGAAGCTAACGATCAGCAAAGGGGAAAGATATTCTCCAAATTTGCCAGAGAAATCGGAATTGTGGTCAGGGAAGGCGGGGGAGTCGATCCGGCCTTTAATTACAAGCTTAGAATGGTTTTGGATAAAGCGAGGGAGGCTAATATGCCTAAGGATAATATTGATCGGGCCATAACTAAAAGTGCCTCTGGGGTTGCTCTTGAAAAGATTCTTTATGAGGGCTTTGGTCCGGGAAATATTTCCGTAATTGTTGAGGCAGCCACTGATAATAAAAATAGAACTAGTCAGGAAATTAAAAATCTTTTTGAAAGAGGGGGAGGGAAGATGGCAGGGACCGGTGCGGTTTCTTTTAATTTTGAAAACAAAGGACTTTTGGTTGTTAAAAAAGATGAAAAACCTGATGAGCAAATGCTCAAGTTAATTGATTTGGGGGTGGAGGATATTGATGAAACTTCTGACGGCCTTGAAGTTTATACTCAGCCCGACAAGTTATATGTAGTAAAAGGACAACTGGAAAGCGCTGGATTGATAATAACTTCAGCCGAGCTTTACATGAAGCCGAAAGTTTTTCAAACCGTAACCACGAGTGATGAAGCCAAAAAGGCCATGGCGTTTATAGATTTACTCAACGATCAGGATGATGTGCAGAATGTATTTTCCAATCTTGATGTTCCCGATAATCTAATGTGACAAAACGGAGGAAATTCTTAATCACTTCATTTATTCTTTCTTTGGGGTTTCTGGGTATACAGTTTTTGGATAATCAGTATAAAATTTTTGCCATTTTTGCCTTAAGCATTATTACCTCACTTCTTTTTTTATGGTCGCTTTGGGAAGGCTTAGGCAAAAATTCAACTTTATTAACTTTAATTCTACCGGCGGCATTTACCGGAGGGGTTGGTGTTTTCTGGTTTTTACTGCCGTCCAATATTTTTGCCAGATTGCCAATGATTGTCTTTTATGGTTTGGGGATCTATGCACTTTCTTTAACAATGAATGTTTTTACTGTATCCGCGGTTAGAACCATTGCGTTATTAAGAGCGGCTAGGGGAGTTGGTTTTGTACTCACCTTAGTGACATTGTTCCTTATTTATAACGCAATCCTATCCTTAAAAATCCCTTTTTGGGGAAATGCTCTTTTAATTACCGCCTTATCCTTTCCGATTTTTTTACAGGGTTTCTGGACGATACCTTTGGATAAAAAAATATCAAAAGACATCTTAATTCCATCCTTAGTTTCAAGTCTGGTGGTGGGGGAAATTGCCGTCAGTCTGTTTTTTTGGCCCACAACCCTAGTGGTAGGCTCAATTTTTTTGACGGTCGCCGTTTACGTTCTTTTAGGGTTGGGACAAGCTAAACTGGAGCAAAGATTATTTACCCAGACGGTCAAAGAATATCTACTGGTCGGAATATTAGTTTTTATGGGTATGTTTATTGCGACCCAGTGGTGAGGGTGAAAGTGGGGAAGTAGGGAGGTGCAGTTTTCACGAATATTATAGGGTGTTTTCACGAATAGAAAACCCGAAACGATATTGATATAGTTTGATGTGGATAACTTAAGGGAAGATAAATCAAGGCATAAGCAGTAACTGTTTAAGAAGATACTCTTCTTTTTAACAACGGGCCGGCATTCATCTTCTATGATAGTTCTCCCCAGAAAGGAGAACTGACTTTATACAGTCGTACAATAATACTTTTACGACGTAATCTAATTCTGACGCTAGAGTGTAGTATTTTTGTGTTTTTGTTTTATAACCATCCGCTATACGCTATTTACCTATACGCTAATTTATATTTATTCCTCCGATAAGTAAGGTCCTTAAAACAATCCTTTCCAAACAATAACCGAAGGTACTCCCCCATTTCCCCCAATCTTTCGGGACGATTAGATATATGTCTTTAACAATATAGAGGCTTTAAAATCGATTTAGTGACGTTTGTTTCGTGCGTGGTATAATGGCCGTTATGATTAATAAGGATTCTGAACCAATAAAAGATATTTATCATAGGGTGGCTGTATTGTTTATATTTTATGATCAACAAACAAATAAAATTTTAGTCGAAGAAAGATCAGATAAACAAATATTTTCTGGAAAAAAAATATTCCCAGGTGGAAGTATGGAAATATCTGATAACAATAATTTGACAAGAACCTTAATAAGAGAAATTTCAGAAGAGCTTGGTGTATTGCCTACAAAATTTCTAAATCTAGAATATCCAGTTATCGGCGAAACGGGGGCGATTTTGTGTCCATTTCTGATTACAAAGTGGAACGGAAGTATTCCTGACAAAGTTATGGATAAAGGAAATTCGTTGAAATGGGTTGACCTTGGTTCATATGAATCAGAACTCGAATCGGTTAGAAAAATACACATAGAAGTAAAGAGATTTATTACCAGCAAATTACTTAATGTCGCACAATCTTGACATACTTCTCTAAGTATCTTAATATCTAAGTATCTAGTATCTTTAATATGCCTGCTCCTATATCTAATAGTACTGAGATCGGCAAAAAAGCCGAAGAGTTTTTGGAATATCTTCAGGTAGAAAGGGGCTCCTCTCCCCTAACGATTAGAAACTACAGACACTACTTGGATCGTTTTGTTACTTGGTTACTTAGTAAAAACATAATTGCAAATTTGGAAAATATAAATCAAGATGTCGTCAGGGGATATCGGGTCTATTTGGCTAATTTGGGATTAGGCAGGAATACCCAAGGGTATCACGCTATTGCCATAAGAAGCTTTCTTAAATGGCTTATTAAAAATGATTATGCTGTTATGGCTCCTGATAAAATAGATCTTCCTAAGGTGACAGACAGACAGGTTAAGTTTCTTTCGGGAGAAATGGTAGATAGGCTTCTTAATGCTCCAAGTCTTTCCACCATTCAAGGAAAAAGAGATAAAGCTATATTGGAAGTTTTATTTTCAACCGGTCTTCGTGTGTCGGAACTGACATCATTAAACAGGGATAAAATAGATTTTGATAGACGGGAATTTGGAATTATCGGAAAAGGAGGAAAATCCAGAGTTGTTTTTCTTTCCACAAGGGCTTCCGAATGGCTGAAAAAATATCTTGATGAGAGAGACGATAAATATAATCCTGTTTTTATTCATCACAAGGGAAAAAGCGACCCGACAACACCGGATAATAAAATGAGGCTTACTCCAAGATCCGTTCAGAGAATGCTTAAAAAATATGTTAGAAAAATTAAACTTCCGGTTGATGCTACGCCACATGTTCTCAGGCATTGTTTGCATCCCGATACAAGAATTTTTTTGAGCAATTCTATTGATTCAGCCAGAAATATTTATTACACAAAGTCTGAAGATGTTTATGGGGTAAATTTCAAAGATGGTGAAATTAATAAAGCAAAAATAATTGGAAAAGAGCAACACATATCTAACCAATATTCCCTGTGGGCCGACGGTTATGAGATTGTTTGTTCAAACAATCACAGGCTTTTTACCTTAGACGAAAAGGGAATAAAAGAAATTTTGTTAAATGATTTGGGGATTGGAGATTACATATTGGGTATCAAGAAAGTTTCCTTTACAGGAACAAAGTTTTTAGATCCCGAGATATCAAGATTGGTGGGTTATATATTGGGTGATGGAGTTGTTAGTAAGGTAAGGCGCGGCGTAATAATTCATGATAAAGATAAGAAGAATCTCGAATTTTATCAAAAGATTATTAAAAAACACTTAAAAACAGAAACTAGGATTGAAAAGAATCCAAAAACTAATTCATTTAGACTTAATTTTTATTCAGAGCAGTTTGTTGATTTTTTGCAAGGAGTTGGGGTTGTTGGATTATCGAAAAATAAAAGAGTTCCCCTCCCAATCTTAAACTCGTCAGATGAAGAAATAATTGGTTTTATGGCAGGATATTATGATGCCGAAGGGAATTCGAATGATGCTCCCAGATTTTTTTCTTCATCTAAGGATCTATTAAAAGATGTTCAGATGATGTTATTAAGGCTTGGAATAGATGCGCATTTACTGGAAAGAGATCGAACTGTGATGCTTCCTCAAGGAAGAAGTTTCAGGCACATGTTTTATACACTTCAAATAATTGGGAAAATTGATCAAAAGCTTTTTTTAAAGACTATACCGACACTTAAACTTAAAGGATTGAACGATTCCGGAATTTGGGAAGATGAAAAAATTCCAGTTCAGCCAATATTAAAAGCCATATTTAAAGATTTGGAAAAAGATGGAAAAGTTGGTTTTAGGTACGCTATGCAAACCAATGAAGGTGTTAAATCTGGTAGATATTTTGATCAGATTGTCCCACTCAGAGCAACAGTTATCAAATTTATTAGACAAATAGAAAAATTTGGTTATAAAGATAACAAACTGCAAGTTTTGAAAGATATTTATAACGCTAAGAATTTTAAATGGCTGAAGGTAAAAAAAATAAATAAACTACCATTTAATAGATACTCGGTTTTTGATTTTACCGTGTCCCCTACTGCAAATTTAATAACAGATGGAATTGTTAGTCACAATTCTTTTGCTACAGATTTATTAATGGCGGGAGCGGATATTCGGAGTGTTCAGGAAATGCTGGGACATAAAAACATATCAACTACTCAGATTTATACCCACGTAACCAACAGACAATTAAGAGACATTCATTCTGCTTTTCATGGAAAAGGGGGAAAGACTTAGTTATTTTTCAATTTTTTCCCAAGGAAATTCGTTTCTGCCAAAGTGTCCGTAAGCCGCCGTTTTTTGATAGATTGGTTGTAATAAATTAAGTTTTTCAATGATGGCTCTTGGTCTAAAGTCGAAATTCTTTTTGAGATATGAAGACAGATCTTTCCCTTTTTCATCTTTAGCATCAAGCATTAAAGGGTCTACTTTACCGATGGCATAGGCAACTGAAACAAGACATGTCTTTGCAAGGCCTCTTGCGACAATATTTTTTGCCACAAATCTGCACATATAAGCTCCGGATCGATCTACCTTTGTCGGATCTTTTCCGGAAAAACATCCGCCTCCATGCGGAATTAAGCCGCCGTAGGTGTCTACCATTATTTTTCTTCCGGTTAACCCCGTGTCTGCTGTAAATCCTCCGACTTCAAATCTGCCTGTCGGATTAACCAAAACATTTACCCCCTTTAGGTTGGGAACAATTTTCTTAATAAGTTTTTCGGTTATCTCTTTTCTTATCTGTTGCAGGGAAGTGCTTTTTTTGTGATTACAGGAAACCAAAATGGTTATTATTTTATTTCCGTCCATGGTAATCTGAGCTTTTCCATCAGGAAGAAGCCATTTAATCTTTTTTGATTTTCGTAAATCTTCTAAGCCTTTAGTTAGTTTATGAACCAGAACTACCGCCTTGGGCATATATTCCGGAGTTTCGTCCGTTGCATAACCGTACATTATTCCCTGATCCCCTGCCCCTCCGGTATCAACTCCCATGGCAATATCGGGAGACTGTAGAATAATATTGGTAATTATTTTTAATTTGTCTTTATAGCCAATGTCCTCGTAGACATATCTCGCAATTTTCTCTGCGTTAAATTTTGCCTTTGTGGTGACTTCCCCGCCTATGACAAAAAGTCCATGACTTCCAAATGTTTCAATCGCAACTCTTGATTTGGGGTCCTGAGAAAGACAAGCATCTAAAATAGCGTCGGAAACTTGATCGCAGATTTTATCCGGATGTCCTGAAGTAACTGATTCAACTGTAATAATTTTACCCATATCGTTTGTTTAGCTTTGGCACCTTCTAGGCGGTCCCCGTTATACGAGGTAAATTTTCCTAAGGTTGTCGGCGGATCGTCGGGCTAACTCCCTCCCCGCTCTCTTGATATTTAGATGTTATAACTTTAAAATCTTACAAGGCTTTTGTCAATATGAAAACAATTGAACGAGGTGAAGTCTATGGTGGTCAATTGACTCGAAATTTAAATCAGATTATTAAGGAGGATTATTTTTCGACACAAAAAGTTTTAAGAGAAATTTTTATTCCTGATTACAAACCTCAACAATTTGACAGTATTTTGCCGGCAATAAGTTGGATTAAATTGTCGCGGAAGAATTTAGATAGGTTTTTCGAGACAAGATTTACAAATAGTGGTCTAAACAATCTTCCCGAGAATATTCCGGTTGCTTTTTCGGTGAATTCTCCGGCTTTTTGCGGCGATTTAAAATACCTTGTTTCTGATAAGTGGGACAAGTTGTCCAATTTTTCGTATAAAATAGGAAAATCTGATGATTATATGGGAGAACAACTATTTAGAATATATTGGCATCGGTTGGTAGAAAGATATAAATTTATTAGCGGGCGTCCTACCTGACTTCGTAGGAAAGAGAAATCGTAACGAAAATTTCAGTTTCTCCCGGCTGGATATTGGCGGTAACGGGGCTTCCTCCTAAGCCAACGACATCTTTGGTTGCATACATCGGTCTGATTTCATTTCCCCCTTGCGATTCAGAAATGTTAATTATTATTCCTAAAGAAATTCCTGCCGCTTTTGCAAGTCCCTGAGCTTTTTCCTTAGCCTTTTTTACAGCTTCTTCTCTTGCCTCTTGGAGTTTTTTGGTTTTTGTTTCATCATTAACTTCAAAGGCAATTCCTCCAGCAGTATTTGCACCGGAGGCAGTTGCCAAAACCAGCACCTCATTAACTTTGTCAAAATCTCTAATGGTTACTTCATAACTTGTAGATACCCGATAGCCGGTTATTTTTTGGACAGAGGCCATGTAATCATACTGCGGATAAACACTATATGAAGTCGTTTTTATATCCTTCTCCGCAATTCCCAGTTTTTTCAAAGCATCCGTTAAGGTTTTTGATTTTTTGTTAACCGAGTCCTGAACCGTTTTTAAGCTAGTCCCCTCTTCTTGTATTCCTAAAGTGATTTTGGCGATATCGGGGGTAACTGAAACTTTTCCTTCGCCGGTTACAATTAAAGGTTCTCCTTTTTGCTGAGAGATTATTGAAAGAGGAATTTTTGGACCAAATTTAAAGAAAAGAAAAAAGAGAAGAAAAATAGAAACGGCTGCAATTAAAGTATTTTTCAAACATTCTTTATTGCACATAATTCATTCTACACTTTTTCTTCCTCTTCCTCTCCCCCGTTTATTTCTAGAACCGCGGCGGCGGCGACAGAATCGGATTTTTGGGCAAATCTCATTAAGATTACTCCCTGTGTTGCTCTTCCTAATTCCGGAATATTTCTTAAGGGAAGTTTAATGACCTGTCCCCCTTTAGAGGTT
>Ga0208957_1001222_pt1 | contig 13940 bp, 9 predicted proteins | sample RifOxyA1_FD_184029 | JGI IMG/M metagenome (GOLD analysis project Ga0208957, IMG submission 184029) | Groundwater microbial communities from Rifle, Colorado - Rifle Oxygen_injection A1 (SPAdes) | ecosystem: Environmental > Aquatic > Deep subsurface > Groundwater | place: Rifle, Colorado, United... | reverse complement strand
ATCTTATTTATTATGAATTTGACACAGCCCGTCTCAAATCTCTATCTCAAGACTTTGTTAAATATATTTCCATTACCCAATATCCTCCTCAAATAGAGGATGTCACCATAAGCTTTCCTGAAAAAACAAAGATCGGGGAAGTTACAGCAACGATAAAATCAACAGATAAACTAATAAACAAAGTTGAACTAACAACAATATATAAAGACAACTACACATTTAGAATCTGGTACCAAGATCCAACCAAGAACTTGACAGACAAAGAAGTAGAAGGTATACGAAACGAAATCATTAAATCTCTTAAATCAAAATTTGGAGCAATTATTAAAGACTAAGTTTAATTTTATTTTGCTGTAGTTTTCTCCGTTACAAACTTGAAAGCCCTGACAGCCAGATCGTTATCGAAAAGTGAAGAGTGCTCGTTACTAAATTCACGGCTCTTTTGTTGTGATTCTTCTGCTGATAGGCTATTAAGCTGCAACTGTCTTCTTAAGACATACCACTCATGTATGTGCGGTTCCAAATTTTTAGGCAACTGTTCTCCTAAAAAATTAGTCAGGGCGCTTTTCCACCCGTCCCAAGAAGGATAAGGACCCAGATCTTTTGCTTCACGGAGAGCTCTAAAATTATCTCTAGCAAACCCTCTTTTTATTTCTGCCATACCGTTAAGTATGGACAGGCTATAGTTAATTCATCTTTTTGTCAAGGGGTTGGAGAAGGTGTTGGGTTCCAAGGTCCGTTTACTCCAATCGTTATGGTTCTCTCCGACTCTTTTCCGCTCGAGTCTTTTGCAACCGCACGCAGTGTATGAACCCCATCATTTAAATTTATATTTTCACTTTTGTAAGGAAGATTACTAAAAGTTACAAATGGCGAAGATTCATTATCTTTATAAAAATCAACTTTGACGATGTCCGATGAAGATTCTGCTCTTACTTCCATTGTAAAAGTGCTAGATATCTGTGTTTGATCTTTAGGAGTAACAAATTCCACATTAACCGGATTCGCCGTGCCACAGTAACCTTCTGGAGGATGATATTTGGAATCTCCCTGTCCGCCAAGCCAATTTAAAATTCCTTCCTGCCATTCATTGGGTCCGCCTTTTGCCGCTGTTGGATCTTCCTCTTTGAAAATATAATATTCTTTCTGATCATAATTGCCTCCCGCAATATCGCTGGGATTTGCCAGTTTACCGTCGGTCTTACAAACCTTAAGCATTAAATGCACCATATCTTCTCCCGGTTCGGTCCCTTTAATAAAGTATTCCATTCTTGAGGAAAATCCGTCATGAGTACGAAATCCGGAAACATTATCCACATTGGCACTAACTATCCCCGAGGGAATATCAAAAGAAACGTTAGATTTACCGGCTAACGTCTCCAATAAAACCCTTCTCCAAATAGGGGATGCGCCCGTTACTCCTGAGGCCACATTTAGCATTTGAGAATTGTCATTGTTTCCCACCCAAACACCTACAACGGCTTGCGAATTTCCGCCGATGGTCCAGTTATCCCGCCTGTCATTGGTGGTTCCGGTTTTAACCGCGATTTGCTTGCCGGAAATATTTAAAAGTGAATTTAATCCAAAAATAGTTTCTCTGGCTAAATTATCCGAGAGAATATTGGCAATTAGGAAAGCCTGCTCTTCGGAAAGAACTCTTTTACCCAAGCTGGGTTTTGCTTCTTCCAAAACCCTTCCATCTTTATCTTCTACTTTTAATATCGCCAAAGGTTCAACTTTATAACCTTTATTCATAAAAGGGGAATAGGCATCGGTTAAATCAAGAAGCCTAACCTCTCCTCCTCCTAAGGTTAAGGAAAGACCGACTCTATTTAAAGTTTCCTGGGTTGGAGGAAGAGTGGTAATTCCCATTGAGTATGAAGTTTCTAAGACATCTTTAATACCAACCATCGCCAGAAGTTTAACCGCGACAATATTAATAGAATTACCCAGTGCAAATCTTAACTGCATCGGACCTCTATATTTGCCGTCATAATTGACGGGATTATAGTCGGGATTATCTGCCCCTCCCGGAAAAGTTGTCAGAACATCCATAATCATGGTAGAAGCCGTATAGCCTTTCTTAAATGCGGTAACATAGGTAAAAGGTTTAAAGGAGCTTCCCGGCTGTCTTAGTGACATGGCAACATTAACCTGGCCGTCATAATTCGGATCGTTGAAGTTTTTTGATCCGACCATCGCCAAAATCTCTCCGGTAGAAGGATCGATGACAACCACCGCCCCGTTTGTGATGTGCTGTTTTTCTACCTTGGCAATTTCTTCTGAAACTATTCCCTGCGCTTTATCCTGTAAAGTTAAATCCAGTGTCGTCGTCACTTTCAATCCTCCCTGTTCAACGGCGGCTTCTCCGTACCTGTCGGTTAAAATATTTTGCACATAGCGGACAAAATGAGGAGCTTTAAAAGAAGCCCCCTGAGGTTGAAATATCATGCTGTCCAGCTGCCTAGCTGCCAAGCTTTCTTGGTCTTTTGTAAGATATCCGTCTTCTCTCATTCTTCTTAAAACCTGCTTGGTTCTTTCCGCATATGCTTTAGGGGTGGAAGAGTAAGGAGAATATCTGGAAGGGCTTTGAGGAAGACCCGCAATAATTGCTGACTCAATTAAATCCAGATCTTTAACTTTCTTACCAAAATAAATTTCAGAAGCCGCCTCCACTCCCCAAGCAGTTCCTCCGTAAGGGGCTTCATTAAGATACATCTGTAAAATTTCATCCTTTGTATATTTGCTTTCAATTTGAATGGCTAAAACAAATTCTTTAATTTTCCTGATAATCGTTCGATCCGAAGTTAAAAGAACATTTTTAACAAGCTGTTGGGTTAGAGTAGAACCCCCTTGGGCATAGCCACGGGTAAAAATTCTGGTAAAACCGCGAAGTATGCCCAAAAGATCAATACCCCCGTGCTTGTAAAAATTTTTATCTTCAATTGAAATTGTGGCTTGCCGAAGATAAAGAGGAACATCGCTTAAATTAACCGGGTTTCTTCTTTGATTAACATAGACGTTATATAAAGTCTCTCCGTTTCTGTCGAGTATCTGAGTGGCGTAGCCTTCATGTCTGACCACTTTATCCGGAGACGGAAGATTTAAAGCCAGAAGGGGAAGGGCTAAAAAAGAAATAACTAATATTCCTATTGCTCCAAAAAAAATAAGTTTAGCCAGCTTAACGAGTTTTCTACTCTTGGTTACCCTTTGACTTCTTCTTACTCTATCTCTCCACATATCTGATACATTCTAACAAAGAAAGATGTAGTTGACCATCTCCCTAATACAGATGTTACCATCGTTCATGTCCTCAAAACATTTTTGTGATCTCTGCAACAAAGAAATTAAAGACTTCAAAGGTTTTACCATATGGCGACATCCTAACAAAGAATATTGCGAAAAATGTTGGTATGACAGAAAAAAGTGGCCCCAAATTCACTCCAAAGAGAAGGAAGAGGATTAAGTTGGTAGATTTTACCAAAGCTGTATATAATTAAGTTATGAATGCAATCGATGAAGTATTAACAAGAGGAGTTGCTCAAATATTACCTGATAAAAAGGGACTGGCGGATTTGATGGCTAAGAAAAAAATAAAACTATATCAGGGTTTTGATCCTTCCATGCCTTCTTTACACCTGGGAAATTTTGTGGGACTTATGAAATTAAGACAATTCCAAAAACTTGGTCATGAAGTTATTTTCTTGGTTGGAGATTTTACAGGGATGATTGGAGACCCCACCGATAAGATGGCAACCAGAAAGAAACTTACAAGAGAACAAGTACTGGAAAACGCAAAGAGCTGGAAAGAACAGGCAGGAAGAGTTTTAAATTTTGAAGGAGATAATCCGGTTAAAATGAAGTTTAACTCCGAATGGTTGGATAAGCTCAGTGCCGGGGATTTAATAGAGGTATCTTCACACATAAGTCACCAACAAATGATTGAGAGAGATATGTATCAGGAAAGGATTAAGAAAGACGAAGTAATTCATTTCCACGAACTTCTGTATCCTATCTTTCAAGGATATGACTCCGTAGCCATGGACGTTGATCTGGAAGTCGGGGGAAACGATCAATTATTTAATATGATGATGGGCAGAACATTAATGAAAGCAATAAAAGGCAAAGAAAAATTTGTCTTGACTACAAAACTTCTTGTTGACAAAGAAGGAAAGAAGGTAGGGAAAACAACAGGAAATGCATTATTCTTGGATTCCACGCCAAATGATTTCTTTGCAGGGATAATGTCTTTCCCGGATGAAATAATTTATCTAAGCTTTGAGCTTCTTACCGAAGTTCCTCTGGACGCAGTTGAAGAAAAAGCAAAGAAGCATCCGATGGAGGCAAAAAAAGAACTTGCATTTGAAGTTGTCAAACTTCTTTGGGGAGAAAAAGGAGCAAAGGAAGCACAAGGAGCATTTGAAGAAACTTTTCAGGACAGAAAACCGACATTTGATATTAAAGTTTCTGCAGGACAAACACTTTCCGAAACGATCGCTCCTTTTACCCAAAGGCAAAGTATCTCAAACGCAAAAGAGCTTATTAAGCAAAATGCGGTTGATGTTAACAATAAAACAGTTTCTGATCCTTCCTTAATTGTTATATCTAATGATAAAATAAAAGTAGGTTCCAGAACTTTTTTGATTGCTAAATAACATATATGCTGTTAACAAAGAAACAAAAGAAAATTATTACTATAATTATCGTAATTGCGACACTAGGCCTTTTACTTTCGTCCGTTTTGCCTTTCCTGTCGGTATTATGAATTTAGACTCTCCCGTAGGCAGCCTTCCAATGATCGGTCCTGTTTACCAAAAACGCTTAGAAAAATTAGAAATTAGATCAATTAAAAATTTAATCTACCATATTCCCGCAAGATATCTTGATTTCAGGGAAAAATCCTTAATCTCCCGTCTACAAATAGGGGATACGGTAACAATAAAGGGAAATATAGATTCGCTAAAGAATTTATATACAAGATCAGGTAAAAAATTACAATTAGCGCAGATTTCGGACACATCAGGAAAAATTGATGTTATTTGGTTTAATCAACCCTTCCTAATTAAAACCCTTAAGGAAAGGGAAACACATTCATTTTCGGGAAAGGTAGGTTGGTTCGGCAGAAAGAAAGCCATGATATCTCCCTTAATAGATACCGAGGGCATTGTTCCTATTTATCCGGAAACATACGGAATATCATCCAAATGGTTAAAAAGCAGAATTAAAACCGCATATCAGCTGGCAGGGGAAGGGATTAAAGAATACCTCCCCAAAACCTACGGATTTATGGATCTGCCCACATCAATTAAAGAAATTCATTTTCCTAATGAGCCTGAAAATGCAAGAAAAGCCAGACAAAGGCTTGCTTTCGATGAGCTTCTTTCTCTTCAAATCACAAACTTAAAAAGAAAACTAGCCTGGCAGAAAAACCACCCTGTCTATAAACTCGAGATAAAAAAAGAGGAAATTAATAAGTTTATAGATCGCCTTCCTTTTAAATTAACAGGCTCCCAGGAAAAAGTAATTGATGAAATAATCACCGACTTTAAAAAACCATATCCAATGAATAGACTTCTTGAAGGAGATGTCGGAAGCGGAAAAACCGTGGTTGCGGCAACAGCCGCATTCATAGCTTTTCTTAACGGATGCCAGAGCATAATCATGGCTCCGACCCAAATTCTTGCCCAGCAGCACTTTGATACCTTAAACTCTCTTCTTCAACCGTTCAAAGTACGAATTAGCCTGATTACATCCTCGATTTCCAAGTCCGACTTGGGAAGAACGGATATATTTGTAGGCACGCATTCTTTAATTCACCAGAAGTTAAATATGGATAAAGTTTCTTTGGTCGTAATTGATGAACAGCATAAATTCGGAGTCGAGCAAAGAGAACACCTGGTAAAAAGGGTGGGGCAGAAGAATATTTCCCCCCATGTTCTTACAATGACTGCGACCCCAATACCAAGAACAGTCGCCTTAACTTTCTACGGAGACTTAGATTTATCAACTTTAAATGAAATCCCGAAAGGCCGTCAAAAAATAACCACATGGATTGTACCAAAAGAAAAAAGAGAAGGAGCGTATGCGTGGATAAATTCTCAAATCTCAAATCTAAATTCTCAAATCTTTATCGTCTGTCCTTTAATTGAGGAAAGTGGAGCGGAAACTTTAAAAGATATTAAATCGGTAACCAATGAATTTATCAACCTGAAGAAAATATTTAAAGAAAAAGGGCTCGGACTTCTTCACGGAAAACTTAAATTAGAAGAAAAAAACAAAGTAATTGATGATTTCAGAAACAAAAAACTGGATATTTTAGTTGCAACTCCGGTGGTTGAAGTAGGAATTGATATTCCCAATGCCACCATAATGGTAATTGAAGCATCAGACAGATTCGGTCTTGCTCAGCTTCATCAATTAAGGGGAAGGGTGGGGAGAAGTGATAAGAAATCATATTGTCTTCTTTTCTACCAAAACGAAAGTGAAAAATCAAAAGCAAGATTATCCGCAATGGAAGAAGGAATTTCGGGATTTGAACTGGCGGAACTTGATTTAAAACTCAGAGGACCTGGAGAAATATTTGGGCTTAAACAATCAGGAATTCCGGAACTTAAAATTGCATCTTGGACGGATATCATTCTGATAAAGAAAGCAAAAGAAGTTGCAGAAGCTCTTACTTCCAAATAATAAAACTGTGATAGTTTCGTTTCCAAATTGCACATCCACCCGCGCTTTCCCGTCCTCTGTTTCGTAAATAATTATTTAAGTATCAAGTTTCCCCAAATCCTTTTTCATAATATTCGTAAAACCAATCCCACTCCGGCTCAAAACCTCTTATATAGGCTGGTAAATGATATAGTATGATCCTATTTGTCTTTCTTGACATTCTTTGGTATACTCAACTCGTAGGCTTTAGGCTTACTTGACTTTGTTCAAAGCCCCCGCAAGGGGGTTTTTGATTGGTTTAAACCGCTCTTTTAAGATTCAATCTATACTCAAAATCCTCGACAAAGAGAATATCTTTAATAACACCCTTCGTCCTTGCATCAACAAGTTCTTTACCTAAATGATCTCTGGCTCCGAATATATATATCTTCTTATTAAAAGTTTTGTGGATATATCTACAAACGTAGGCCAGATCACCATCACCGGAAAATATAATCGCGTTATCATAGTTCTTTTCCTCTTTAATAAGGTCAACTGCCATTTCAATATCCAAATTACACTTTTTTATAAAACCTGTTTCGTATTTTACATCCGGAATATATTTAACCCGTTTGGTAACTATTTCAAACCCGCTATATCTTGCGTTCATTAACATACTTTCAGACCACGGTAGTAAATCTTTAGCCGAGTCTTTAGGTCCATAATCTTCACCATAATAAAAACGGCGAAGATATTTTTTACCGTAACTCATATGGGATATTAATTTACCAAGCTGTTTTAATCCAACAGGCCAACCAGTGGAATCTTGCCACCTATCTACATTGGCAAAATCAATAATAATCATATTTCTTTCCTTGGTTTCGTATAACTTCTTTAGAAAACAGTCTATTTCCTTTCGATTCATGATATTTTTAGTTTACATCAGTAAAAAGATGTATACAAACTTACAAACAACTACTCATAAGCGGAGCTTGGCACTTAACTTAGTTAATTGTAAAACCAATCCCATTCAGGATCATATACTTCCTTAATTTTACTCTGAAGCATTTTGTAAACCCCTTCTTCCTTAACCGTCTTCCATGTTCCTTCATAGAAGTGCCAGTCCAATTCTCCGTCCACCCAGTTTTGGGTGGAAAACTTAACAAAAACAGTATCTTTTGTTCCCGGATATCTTTCCGATAAATAGATTTCAACGTCAAGGATATTGGTAAACCTTGAAGTCCATTCTTCAAAGTTGGTCTTTTCCAGATATTTTTGACTTAAAAGGTTAAAGCCGTCCTGCATTCTTCTTGCTTTAAGGTAAGTATAGAAAGCCCTTACCGCATCTTCCGGAGAAGAGGAAGGATCAACTTCTATTTTTTCTACATCCTGATCAGTAAATGAAGGAACCAAATAGGAAACGTCGGATGCGCCTATAAATAGCGAAAGACCTGCCAAACCCATCGTATTTACCCCCACAAGGCTTCCACACTGGTCAACCAAGGGTCCGCCGCTCATTCCTTCAACCAGGCTTATGTTTGTTTGAATATAGCCGACGGAAGAACTTTTGGAAGTTCTAAAATCTATATAGTTTCCCCTGACAATTGTTGCATCACCCTTAATGTCGGTTCCCAATGCATAGCCTGCAGATATTAAAGGTTCACCCTCGCTAAAGCCTAATTTATCGGGTAGGGGATATACCAAATCGGGATATCCGCCTTCAACAAATAAAAGTGCAAGATCGGCATCGGCATCCCCAATAATCTTAACGGGTGTTATGAATTTTCCATTAGAAAAGATTACCTTAGGACTGGGTTCGTCGGCAATAACATGGAAATTGGTAAGAATCTGATTATCATTAATGAAAAACCCTGATCCTTCCGAGCTTCCCCCGACAATCCTGACAACGGACTTTTTCAGTCTTGTCTGAACGCTTCTTTCTGAACACCAGAATTTATTCCACTCACCGTAATTTCTGTTTAAATAATCAGCTATAACCAGTAAAGAAAAGAAAAGATAGGTAACAATACCAATATATACAATAGATTTAAGAAAATTCTTTAAAGACTTAAAAGGATATCTAATGCAATCGAAAATAAGTCCAAGAAAAGCAGCAACCAACTTAAAAAGAAACTTAAGTAAATAATAGAAAGAGTAGGTAATAAGTTTAATAGGAAACAAATACAAAGGAAAAAGAAAATGTTTTATATAAGCTTTAAATTTCAAGAAAAGTTTTAATGCGGTGTGCTTAATATTTCGCAGGATTATATTCATGCAAGAAGATTATAGCAAGATTTCTAATGAAAATTATTTATCTCCTTCTGGAAGTTCGAGGTTCTTAACCAAAGGCAAGGCCGAACCTGCAATTCCCTGCATACTTCCATAAATCCCAGAAACTCCCGTGATAAGTCTACTTACTTGCATTTCTCTAAGTTTCCACTGCCTTTCGGCTACAGCTCTTTCTCTGGATATTTGCTCGTTCATCTCTTGGTATATCCCCACCATTCTTTCTATTTGTTGGATAAATTCATTACTAGTTACAAAATCATAGACCTCTTCAGCCTTACTTTGTTTATTAAAATTTACTGCTTTTTCTTTAGCAACCTCATATAGACCTTTTCTTAAAAGTTTTGCCAAGGGTTCGACAAAAGTTGATGTTGTAATCCATATTCCAGATTTTTCACCTATTGGTTTCTTAAAATCCTTAGGTAAAATCTCAGTAATTATTACCGCTACGTGTATTTTGTCCCTGCCCATATCTTCTTTTAATTTTGAAACCCATCTTTCATCCCAAGTTTTAGTTCTCTTTATTTCCCAAAGAATCATTCCACACCCTGTTCCTCTTTGTGTTTTTACAATTTGCCTTATATCACCACCTAGTTCTCCCTTTTTAACTTCAGAAATTTCGTCAGTTGGAAATAATTTTTCTAAAGTCTTTTCTAACTCCAGCTCTCCAACTTCCCCTTGAGTTTGCATAGATCCTTGCTGGGATGTTCTTTTTAATTCTTCAACCAACTTTTCCATGTCTGAAAACTTCTTGTCTTTCTCGAGGTCTTTTAAATGATGTTCGTCAATAAAACGTTTTGCCGTGTCTTCTTCTATCTTTTTCTTTTCTTCATCTATTCGCCTTTGAGTTTCAAGCTCTACATTCTTTTCTCTGTCTTCAAGTTTTCTGGATCTTTCTCGAAGATCAAGTTCTTGTTTCCTGAAATCGTTGATTTTTTCATTTTTTTCTTGAACCGTCTTTTTTAAATCTTGAACTTCAAGGCTTTTTTCATTTTCAATTTCAGCACGAACTTTTTTCTCAATTTCTAAGCCAGCTTCTTCTTTTAGGTGAGACATTAACCCCTCGGAAGCCGTGAATTCATGCCCACACTTTGGACATTTAATTAAGTTTGACATTTATATTTCTCTATTCTATATCAAAATGAACTATCTTCCATGTCTGTATTCCCTTCATCATTCTCTTTATTAATCTTTTTAATGTCTTTTTGTAAAGAAAAAGACTTAGTAATTTTTTCGATAAATAAGGGTTTGTAATCTTTATTTTGTTCTGATAATAACTTTGCTTTAGTTACCTTGTTGGTATCTTTCAATAGTTTTTCTGATTCAGAATATCCGGCAATCACTTTTCTTAGATAGCTTTCAAAGTCTTTACCAAAATATCCGAATTGTTTCACTTCATCACAGGTAAAAATATCCTCGTTAAAATTTATATTTTTTTCTTCAAAACTAAATGTCTTTGCTAAATCAGTATTTGGTTTCTTACCATTATCAATATCCGCATCAAATAGACAAAAACATTCATATCCGTAAGACTTAAATAGTCTATAATTTCTCGCTAATTGTGCCTTTCCACGACAGTTAACTAGTTCAACACCATTGCGAATTAAATCGTATTCAAGATTCTTAAAATAGTTCGGCAAAGCAAAAAATTCTGTTTCCCCTTCAACTAAAAGTATTTTTCTGGCAAAGAATCCTCGAAGTTGGTCATAAAACGTTCTCGATTTATAATATGACAAAATATTGGCTTCTTTTGTTTTTATTTGGTCAGCACCATACTGAATACAAGACTCTACTAAAGTTTTTCCGGTATGCTGTTTTATTCTTGTAATTCCATTTACTTTATATACTTTCACAAAACCCTCTAAGTTTTCTATATCTAAAAATTCTGGTGAATGAGTTGTTAAAATAACTTGAATACCATTTTTTGAAATATTATTAATGTTTCTTGCTAACCACTTTTGTGCTAGTGGGTGAAGGTGGGCCTCTGGTTCCTCGATTCCTAAAATAAAGTTCTCTCCTTTGAATGTCTCTGCATAGGCTTTAATAAAAGACATTAGTAATATTTGCTGTTCTCCTGTTCCGAATTCATCAAATGAACGATTATTTTTACCTTCTTTGGCGATAATCCTCAACGAATTAAAATAATTATTAGGGTCATAAGCAGAAAGATCTATCTCTAGCTTATGCTCAAACCCATCTATATTACTTTCGAACGCTTTTTGTAATCGGTCATGAAAAATTTTATATTCTGGCACTGTTTCAAAAATAGATTTAATTTTTTCGAAATTTTCGGTAAGGGAAACTTTAACAGATTGTTTTATAGCATCATGCATTTTGTGTGACATTTTACTCAAAATACTATATTGGCTAAAATAACTTAGTTGTCTACCGATATCACGAGTAGCATCAATAAAGACAAACTGACATTTTTCTTTATCTAAATTACTTAGGTAAATTTTTCCTCCATTATTGATATCAGTTGGATAATGAAAAGTATTTTCGGATTTACCACCGATTTCTATATTTGTCGAAAAACAAACCGTATCTGAGGGTGGGTTTTTATAATTACCTGAATAAAAATTACTATCAAAATAGGCTCTATATGAAATATTCGGGTAGTTTTTACTATCGCGCAGGTAATAATCACTGTCTTGAAATTCAACATAGGCGGCAGATTTTTCCCCAAGCATGTATTCCAAAGATTTCAAGATGTTTGATTTTCCAACATTGTTAGGACCAAACAAAATAACTGGAATATTTTCTGGAAAAATTATTTCAACTTCTTCCATTGATCTGAAATGCTCAATCGTAAATTTAATTAATCTCATATTCAAATTCTAATATATTCTCCTTTTTCATAAAGGAATTTTCTCGGAGTCAACTAGTATAACCTCCTGTACAATCTCTCATATTCAAACTTCTCAAGAGTGAAATTTTTGGTTAGTTGTGTATTTCTAGATTATAAGAATAGGGTAAGGATTTAATGTAACTTTCCATATAATTCCAATCAGGACCCTTATTGAGCGAAGGTAATCTCATTTTTATTTGTTCAAGCCTATCTGTACCCATTTTCCTACTATAATTATATCTATACTTTTCTAACTCCAGAACAGACCTTAAAAACAATCCTATATAAATATTGATCTTAAATTTTGGAGTTAGTATTCGCACATCAACAGGTGTGGCTTTATACGAGAGTGGTTGATAAAAGAAATATCCAACCGACCCTCCTCTATTAGCTGTCATTGTACCTGCTTGGTTTGTTGGATCGCTTTGTACGTACGAAGTAATTCCATTATTGTTATCAGATGAAGTAACATAGGGCGTATTACCACCTTGCTCAAGTTCCTCAATTAATTCATCTCTTGACGCGGATATTTCAAATAAGTCAATTAAATTAAAATAATCCCATGTCTGTACATCCAAACTCATTTTTAAATCTGTGAAGGGCTTGTTGATCAAATTATTTAAAGAATTAATATCAATGTTTTTCCAATTATCAGGGATGTAAGTAGGAATCAGTAATCCTTTTAAGGTTTTGTTCGCTTGACGACCATAATTATATCTATATTTATTTTTTCTTATACAGTAACAATAAAATAATTTCTCAAGATCAGACATTTTCCTTTTTGGAGTTAATACCAACACATGGAATCCTGTATAAAATGGTCTTGTTTGTAAGAAGGTTTCTAAAACCGATCCGCCAACGGAAACAGTTATTAATCCAGATTTAAAAGGGTCTATTTCCTTCACTTGTTTTACGTAAGCAGAAATACCGTTATTGGTTGAGGTTCGGGAGACGAATGGAATGGATATTTCAGAATCTGAATCAAGTAAATCCATGTTTATCAACTCGAAACCATTTCCGTAATTAATATTAAACAATTTATCTAATGTTGTTAGTTTCATAATTAAACAATTCATTAAAATAAACAAACTCCTTAATTGATTTAATAAAATCGTTCTTAGAAAGATTTGAATAGTCTGTTTCCATATATGCTTCAGCACACCATTCATCTTCGGCTAATACAACTTTATTAACACTTAAACCTGGAACATTTTCCTTATTCATATAAGAATTAATCCATCTCTCTTTAATGGTTTTCCATTTATCAAAAATATCAATTCTGCCTTTATTCTTCCTTTTTACAAAACCATCATCTTTAAAATAACCAAAGAAAGTTTTTTTACTCTGGGGGTGAGGCCTTTTTGCTGTAAGAATCATTATGCAAGAAACAACATTGACTTTCGAATTGAAAAATAACTCATCTGGCATTGATAAAACAGCCTCAAGAGTGTGTAAATCAAGTAACTTCCTTTTCAGTTCTAAAATTTTACCTTTTTGTGCCAGAGCGGTTTTACCACCTTGTTCTATACACTCTAGATTATTTAGTACAAAATCCAGTTCTTCTATGTCGTGTTTTTTGTCTGACTTATAGGGAGGATTTAGCAAACCGACAGTAGGATTAAATTGTTTTACCATCGTTTTCATCTCGTTGTCAAAACAACTACCATTCAATATATTGGTTTTCCCGTCCTGATGAATAAACATATTCGAACAAGCGAGAGCAAAAATATGAGATTTATTCTCGACTCCTATTAGTTGCCTCGCCTTGATATTTTTAATTGTTTCTTCATCACTTTTGGCATCTTTGATCATTATGTTCATTGCACTAACCAAGAAACCACCCGTACCGGCACAACTGTCATATACAACACTGTTTTTATTGACTTCTGCTAGTTGTGCCATAAACTCTGTTATGTGGGGTGGAGTTAATACTATACCAAGCCCCTTATCACTATTTGCATAGCGCAGAAACTCAATATAAAGTTGTCCAAGTACGTCAAAATATTCATGAGAACGAATAAAGTCGTTTATATTTTCGTCAATGTTTTGGATTAAATTTCTTATATTTTGTATGTCAGATACTAAACTATCGAGAATTAAAATTTGCTGATAAATGAGTTTAAGATCATCTATTTTCTCTCTCGATAATTTGGCGCTTTCA
>Ga0208957_1001218_pt1 | contig 13993 bp, 32 predicted proteins | sample RifOxyA1_FD_184029 | JGI IMG/M metagenome (GOLD analysis project Ga0208957, IMG submission 184029) | Groundwater microbial communities from Rifle, Colorado - Rifle Oxygen_injection A1 (SPAdes) | ecosystem: Environmental > Aquatic > Deep subsurface > Groundwater | place: Rifle, Colorado, United... | reverse complement strand
CTGTAGGTTGCCCCCGGCCGGGTGAGGAGATCCCACCGGGGCAACCTACCGTAATTACCGACCAGACTAAAATTGACCTAGGGCCGAAAATTGGCACATTGGAGGTACAGGCGGTAAGAAGTACCATCCTAGATCTGAAAACAGCGATTGAGGGCTTTAGGCGGGACGTAGGAGGCCTTGAAGTACAGGTCGAGGCACTCAAAAAGAACCAAATTACAATATCAGATAAATTGAACTGCCCCAATTCATACGACGAAATAATAAAAGAGATTGATAAACTGATAACATTGGAAGACCAGACTAATGATTTATCACAGTCTGAATGGTCTATCCTAGAATTTTTAAGAAAGATATTCGGTCGAGGAGGTGAAAAGAATGGCAAAACTTAGCTTGGATGGTAAAAAAACTTACATTGTCGCCACGGTAGTAGCCTTGGTCACATTCGCCAAGGTTGCAGGACTGATTGATGAGGCCACATTTGGAACAATATTGGCCTTCTTGGGGGCATTGGGATTATATTCCGTGCGGGAGGCAGTCGGAAAAATAGAGAGGGGACTCAAATAACCCGGTGTGAACCCGGAGATATGGGGCTTGGCTATGCCAATAGCCAGCCATTACAATTGGCCTTATGGGCAGTTTGGGTAGTTAGGCTCCATATCACAAAAAAACAGGCCTGTGTCACTCGTTCCAGCGGATGCAAGACCTGTTATTGATGTAGATAGTATCAGTTTGTTGTAGAATTTGCAAACCAGTAGAGAGAGTGCTAGAAATATTGATATAGTACAGTTTGTATCAGTTTATACCAAATATTGATAGTTGACGGGGTTGGTGGATAGGTTTAAATTGTTATCAATGCCAACTACTCCCCAGATCATAGATGAGTCGGGTGATCGAAAGTATTTTACTATTGTTCCTAATTATGTAGTAAACCACTCGACAATATGGGAACAAGGTGTTTACTTGGTAATGAAAAGAATTGCTGGAGAGGGAGGAAAGTGTTTTGCTTCTCAAAAGGAAATTGCAAAGAAATTAAGTATTTCTCAACCATCTGTTTCTGAAACTATACAAAAACTTGTTAAAAGGGGGTGGGTCAAACAGGAGGGTTTTGCTGCCGGGAAAACACGCCCTGTTAAGTGTTGGAGGATTGTTGATTTATGGAAAATGAATATAGACCACTACGAAGCCCCAAAACAGGAGATAGGTAAACTAGGCGATATATCTTTGGGGGAAGATAGTGTAACTAGGCGATATAAGATAGATAAACCAGGCGATAAGGAAGAAGAACATATAGAAGAAGAATATATTAATAATAGCGAAGCGTCTGAAGACGCTATTTTAGAAGATCTTATTAAAGGGACAAAATCAGTCACTCAAGAGTTCCAATACCTCGCCCTCGAAATAATAGATATTTTAAAAGTTCCTCAAAAAGATTGTGCTAGTTGTTTCAAGGTGGCCAAAACTTTTGATAAGGCTCAAATAATGACTTCTCTCTCTTTTGCAAGGGACTATCCCAACCCAGAATTAAAATGGAAAATGTTTTTATGGAAACTTCACCAACTAAGAAAGGAGGGAAAAAATGCAAAGTCTGGGTCAGATCATGGGGAATAAATGGTGTCAGAGTCCACTCGAGTCCAAACTTTATAATGAATTCAAAAGTGTGGGACTTATTCCAAAAATTCAATATCCAATAGACATATTTTTTGCTGATTTTGCTTTTCCTGAAAAGAAGATTGTTATTGAAGTAGATGGTATGGTTGCACATCAGAATCGTAAATCTAATGATAACTACCGTGACCAAAAGTTATTATCATTAGGTTGGAAAACGATTAGATTCCCCGGATGGTTTGTTTTTAGATATCCCGATGCTTGTGTGGCTGAAATTATATTGAGACATTTCCCTGAAACAGAGAAAAAGAAACCATTGAAGGCACTTATGAGGTATTTTTTTAAATCTAGTCAAGAAGAAATGGGTAATAAAATTTTAAACTCATTATTATCACAATAGGAAAACATGACTGACATAACTTACAATTCAGCCGGAGAACCTTTACCCTGGGAGGGTGAATCTATGCAGGAACCGGCCAATCTATGCAAACCGGTAGATCCCCTACCCCATACCCTCGCCTGGATGAAAATTCACCTGAAGGAATATATCCTTTTAAGATCCGGCCTCACTTATAAACCAGAACTGACTGGGACTTGACATTTATATATATGTCATGGTAGAATCCTGACAATGAGGAATAAGCAAAAAGCCTGTCCCCATAAAGAAACCATCATTTTGGACACGGAATCCAATGCTGTAGCTTGTACACGCTGTGAGAAGGTACTAAGGGACGAAATCATCAAATCTAGGGCCGCCGGTTGCCCCACGATGGCTAAATACGCCCCGATCTTGCTACTTCCCCTAGTTTGGGTAGTTGACCGATTGTGGGGGCATAGGTGGGTTCAGTTATTTCAACGATATCTACCATGACTGAGGAAGAGGAAAAGATAATTGATGAGGTTATGGAACCGAAACTACCAGGTAAACAACCGGAATTTGAAGGAGAGATATACTTTTCAACTGACGGAAAACACACAGTTCATGCTAAGGCTACTACTCCCGAAGGCAGGAAAGCTGGTCTGGACTGGGCCTTCAAAGCCTATGAGAGGATCACAGTAAGACTGGGGACAAAAGCACAGATGTGGGAGGGAGTAATAAATAAAGACAAACCGGCGGAAAAGAAGGACTACGGTAATTGCCCGGATTGTGGTGCGCCCTTGGCATGGTCATTTAAGAAAAGGAAGACATATTGTTCGGAAAAATGCTGGCTGAAATAATATGGAAGATGTATTTACCAATATCATTTGCCCTCAATGTAAAGGTGAATGGCTGAAGGATAATCGGTCTGAGGAAAAGGTATGCCCGAACTGCGTATCATTAAATAGCGGTGATTACGACTGGTGTCCTGAATGTGATGGTTTGAAGAAGAAGGAATATAGGACTTGCCTGGCTTGTTACACGGGTTACAGGAGGGCATGACATGAAAACCTGGGATAAAAAAGAAGAAATTTTGAATAGCAAGACAATACTTTTAAGATTCCTGAAACCTCGCCTTTTTCTTAATAAGAATGAAGTTGGGCAGTTAATTGAATCGGTTTTAGAAAATATATGGATAAAAGGCAGGTGTGAAGCAATCCATGAACAACATTCTAAGTATGTCTAATTTTTGCCGTTTATGTAATAAACCCCTGAAATTGAAGAAATCATTTCTTTGTCCACAATGCCATTTGGAATCCCAGAAAAAAACTTGGATTGGACGGCTATTTAGGAAAAAATATGGAAAATAAATACATCGACGGACTTTTAGCTTTATTGAATCAGCCCATAACGGTGTATTTTATTTCAATTTTTATAGGGATATTAATATTTTTCTTCTGGTTAGGTGTTCCATTAAGCGATAATTTAATTACCATCATGGTTGGCTATTCGGTTGTTACGGCGTTATCTTCATCAAGATGAAAAACAAATTTAATTTGATGGTAAAAATCGGAGGTATTGATTCCCATAAGGATGGAAAACTCATTTGGTGCGCTAAACACGGTGGTTTTGTGCCGGAGGATAAAGTTAAACTGGATCACCAAGGTTATACTATTTGTGACATTTGCCGGAGAAAGAAAAAGAAATGACAGAGAAAGACAGAAAAATCCGTGGACTGATTGGAGGAATTACGATTGCAGTGGGTCTTCCTCTGTTCGGATATATATTTGGTGGTTGGAAGTGGGCGGTATTCTGTTTTCTGATACCACAAATGATTTTAATTATTATTAAATCTGGAGGTGGAAGATGAGAGTTGAAGATGCGAAAGAATATATTGGATATTGTATAAAAGAGGGATATGCTGAACCTGAGGATTTTGCTGGTTGGAGTGATGAAGAATTGATTAAATATGCCGAATATAACATGGAGAGGGCAGATAACTTTTACGATCAAATAAGGGAGGATAATGATTAAACTGTGTAGTTTTGATGGTTGCGTAAAAAAATGTGGGGCGAAAGGTTTATGTCTCTACCACTATCAAAAAAATTGGGTATTAAAAAATATAGACCACGTTAGGAAATATAATAGAGAATATAGCAAGATATATCGTAAGACCCATGAATTAAAGAAAACAATTCCGTGGATGCACAAGGCAAGGTTCGGTGGGCTGAGGGATCGGGTGTTGGAAAGGGATAGGTATAAGTGTGTTATGTGCGGGATGACAGATCAGGAGCATTTAAATACATGGGGTCGGCATATTACTGTAAATCATGTAGACCATACTGGCAGGCATTCAGATTACCAAAATAATGACCCCGGCAACTTGGAAACATTATGTCTCCGTTGTCATGGGCATAAAGATGCAACAATACACGGTAAATATGCAAAATACCGTGTAAATAATATTGAGAAAGGAGTGTGATAAATGATGTCTAAATCAGTTTGGGAAGAAGGAAAATGGTTAGTATATTTTATACTTGCGTTAGGTGCAGTGGCCGTAGTCGCCGGGACATTGGCTTGGAGTAAGGCTGGTGCTGTTCCGAATGGTAATGGTGCGGTTTGCACCCCTACTGCCTGCGGAACTACAGAGGGAACTAAGTCGGAGACAGTTTGCGATTATGACTGCCCTACCTTCAAGTTTGAAGCGAGCAGGTTAGTCTGTCCCGAAGGATACGACCCCCACGGGCAATCCTGCCGGAAATGGTTTATCTGGCACTACATCTATGCCGATAAAGTGACTCAGACTTTCGGGCCTATTGATATCAAATACGATAAATCCAATGACCCGAACAAGTGCCATAAGCCTACTTCTCCTTCACTTAACATCCCGTCGTGGGCTGTTAATGATTACGAGCAAACATTGAATGAATGGGAAAATTCTCTGGTATCTAACTGCCATGAGGAAACGGTGAAGTGTGAGGCAGAGATAATCGCCTGCCCTACATCTACCCCCGAACCTTCATGCACTCCCACCCCTACGGACGAGCCGGAGACAACTCCAACCCCTGACCCAGAGGTAACTCCTACACCTACCGAGGAACCAAAGAGGGAAGAACCAGCCCCCCAACCACAGAACGGTGCGGGTGACTGGCCTTCTGCTTATATGTGTCCGAATGGGGAAATAACCATTCTCCCCTTAAACCCCCATGTTTTGAGGAACGGGGATACGGCCATTATTAAGTTTGTTCCAACGGGTGGAGATAGAGTGGATGTCCTTTATAAGGAAGTTAATAGCCCTGTTTGGACTCACGCCTTGAGAGATGAGCCAAATGACGGTTATCTGGTTATAGACCACTTAAATCCCCAACTTGGTTACACTTTTGGGATAATTCAGCGTCAAGGATGTAGTGGTGGTCAACTACTATTAATTGGAATAGTTGATGGCCCAGAAACTAATATGTTTCTCCCTTCCTTTTGGGAGTGGAGATAGTTTTTATACCCAGCTCCTCAAGGGGGGTTGGGATATGAAAATTAAATCACCATTAGTATTATCGAGAATAAGGGACGCTTTTATCGAAGAACTAGCCAGATTCATGCACGAAGCTTATGAGGAAGAGGCTATATTTTGGGGCTGGGCTACACAGGAAAAACCGAGAGTACCATTCGAGAAGTTGCCGGAAGCTAATAAGAATATTATGTTAGGAGTCGCTGAACACGTTTTAGAATGGTTTCAAGATAGAGAAGTATATGACTAAATCACCATCAGTAGAGGTCATATGTCCTTACTGTGGCAACCCAGCCATATATGGGCCGAATGAGGAGTTTTACAATGGCAGAAGATATGGCAAGTCATATATGTGTTACTACTGTAAACCGTGCGACGCTTATGTGGGAACCCACAACAATACCACCAAGCCGCTTGGGACAATGGCAAATCCTGAATTAAGGAACCTGCGAATCCAGGCCCACCTCCTCTTTGATCCGCTCTGGAGGTCGGGAAAAATGACTCGTAATCAAGCATATCGCATGCTTAAAGACAAAATGGGCAAATGGATACACATGGGGGAATCAACCGTAGAAGACTGTCAGTTAATTATTCAGGCTTTATCTGTATGACCCCCAAACCCAAAGGACAGAATAAACCCACATCAGGAATGAAGGATTGGGAGTCGGAGTTGGCTAGTTTCCTAAACGCCATCCCAGGTGATATTGATGTTCCTGTTGCCTATGATGAACTAAAACTCTTCATCCGTATCCTTCTCACCCAATCCAGACAAGAAATGGTGGAGGAGATAACCAGATGGCGTGATGAAATGTGTGATGATGGCGGGGACTGGTTCCAGAAAAACCATTGGGCTAATCAATTACTCTCCTACACAACAAAAGCCATTTACTTGTATGTTCCAGTAACCATGACCCCCTCTCAAGTCCTACCAAGAGAAGAAGAAAAAATGACTAACCTTGATACCATTAAAGCCGAAGCGGTTGCTAAATTAGTTGAGCTGATGACTACCTCAATAAAAGAAAATGAGAGGAGAGATTGTCCATATTGCGATTTTAAGCCACAGTCATTTAGACCGGGAAAAAGTTTGGTTACGCACATAGCATCCATACATAGAGATAAATACAAGACCAAAATTGAGCAGATGGGCGACCTTTTGCTCTCCGAAATAGACCGAGCGGTGGGGGTGGTGATAAGGGAAGTGAATGACAGATTAGACAGCATAGAAGTTGATTTAGTAGAATCCAGCAGCTTCGAATACGATAAGGGGTGGCACGACTGTAATTTGACTTGGGACTTACGGATAGTCGACCTCCTCCAAAAGTTATCTACCCTGAAAGAAAAATGATAACGGACGAAGTAAACAATACCTGTGACTCCAAGGCCTACTTTGCCGTACCGTGGGCGGGGGAGATAAAAATGTGTTGTAAAGACCACGCCAAGCAACTTCAGGTTTTGGGGAGTGTTATCGGTCAACCAGTACAAGTTATGCCAATTATTACTGATGAAGATTGTTACTTGAAAGGAAAAAAATGACTAATCCCAACACTACCCAGGGAACAGGAGAGATATGGGACAAATAGCCGACGATATCATTGATGGACTTGCGTGTGAATTTTGTGGAATCTTCTTTGAAGAAGAACATGGTCATCCAGTGGTTTGCGAAAGTTGTTGGGCAACCCTAACCCAAAAAGAAAAAAAGGGTCACGTTAAAGCGTATTTGAAGGAATTATGAAATACACCCTGGGAGTATCCCAATGGCGGGAACACGGAAAGAAATTTGGATACTGGAAATATTTTAAAAAGGAAGTAATGAAAGAAGTGATAGAGGAGATACGGGGGATGACACCTGATATGACCAAACCCCGAAATCAAGATAGTGGTTCAATAAACTACGCCCAAGCTCTTTCTGATGTTATCTCTAAACTAAAGAATGATAATTCTTAAAATAATCGGCGTTTTTAATGATCTGGTCTAAATGGTATCGACCCCATAGGAAATACACTAAACCTAGACTATGTATAAGGCATGGATGCCATAATCGTCTTGGCCCAGGCCGGTTTAAGTATTGCTGGAGGCATTCAGCTTGACATTTATATAAAGATCATGGTATACTGATGATAGTGGATAATAAAACACTGTCAATTGATTTTGATGGGGTAATTCATAGATACGGTAAGGGATGGCTTGATGGAAGTATTTATGATGGGATTGTTGAGGGGGCAAAGGACAAGATAAACCTTCTCTATGAGTGCGGTTTCAGAATAATCATACATACAACTAGGGGAGGCAAACAGTCGCAAGAGGTCGAAAAATGGTTGGCTAAAAAGGGAGTTAAGTTTGATCTAGTGACAAACCAAAAACTCCCTTCAATGGCATATATTGATGATCGGGCGGTGAGGTTCACTAACTGGGAAGATATAGTGAAATATTTTATCTAAAATGGACTTAATTGAAACCATTAGGGCTATTACTACTCTTGAGGGAGACTTCCAGCCTTACCAAAATGCCTCGGTGGTCTTAAAAGATTTTGACCCTAACGAAGTGGTCCCGACATCCAAATATGTCATTGTGGATAGTTTGGTAACGATAGGGTTGATTTCACGGACTCTCCGCCGGTATGGACTGGACATAAACCAAATTGATGACATTGTGGAAGTAGACGGCATAAAGATTGCCCCGCCGGTAATTGAATTTGATGGGGAAAAAGATTGTATTGTAGATGGTGTTCATCGTCTGTTGATAGCAAGGGCCAAGAAACAGAAAGTGAAGTGTATTTATATTCGGGATGCAAGTCTACCGATAATCGGTAAACCGATATCTTGGGAAACAGTAAAGGTAATGGAAGTCCCATCCGAAGATCCAAGGGATAGGCGGAATCTGCGTGACGGGATTGAGGACACGAGCGAATGTTTGCGTAGATATTACCGTGATTTATCGGTTTTAGGGTCGTTAGGTAGGCGACCCCGGAAAGATCAAAATGGATAAGTTAAAGATGCTATCCAGGGAAGAGTATGAAAAGTGGTATAAAAAAATACCAGCGAACGAATGCACTTTCTGTAATTGGCAGAAATATCAAATAGTTCTAAAAGAGTTTGATAACTGGATTTGGATAGCTTGTAATGCTCCTTATTGGCGATATCACACAATGATTTTACCCAAGAGACACTTCGTAAAATATTCTGACATGAGTTTTAAAGAAGCCGCTGAATTAGTGTCAATAGTTGATTATGGTGAAAAGAAAATGCTGGATAGTAAATTGAAAAGAAAAGATGGCACATTGATAGAAAAAGTGATTTACTTCTGGAGATTTCGATTTAATAGATTTGACCCTGTAAGCAATAATATTAGACCGGACCATTGGCATCTTCACTTAACTCCTGACCGAGATCATATTTTCGATCCAACCCTTGAAAAAGATGCCTGTAAAGTTGATATATCTATATTAAAATCATTATGAAATTGATGATTGCGCTGATTATTTTTCTGATAGCAGTCGCTATCTGGGTTGATTTGAGGATTGGAGGTGATAAAAAATGAAACGTAAGAATTTTCTTGGTATTAATAAAGTTCTTGAATTATGGTTGGAATATAACAGGACTTTTTCATACACTGATGCCGCTGAAAAGGTTGGGATTGTATCATCTACCGCTCGTCGGTGGGTCATGGATATTCAATCAACACTAGCTGGTGAAAAAGTTAGAAGGGAAAGAGGCCAAGTTGTATTAAAAAGGGTGGTCAAACTGATTCAAGAAGGGAATCCAATTCTGCAAACGCCTCCGGTGGCTTCAAGTCCAGTACAGATATCCGCCAGTAATACAGCGGAAGATAGGGTGGATGCTCTTTTTGAAGAATTGAAACAGGCTTTGTCTGACCTAGCTATTAAATTAGCTGAGGAGAAAACAAAGGAAATAACCGAGGCCGCCCGGAGATCAAACGTAGTTGGCATGATCGCAAAACAGTGGTCAAGCCGGGTCTAACGAACCACAATCCTGCCCATTTGACCCATTACATTATAAAGTGTATATATATAATTATGAATAATGTGTATACCAAAAAATATCAACTGGAAGCCCTGAAGGTGGCATCCGAGAAATACCCTAAACTGAAAATAGGGCATTCTTACATGACACTTATGAAATATGAACGGGATGGGATAATCCAACCAGTCGATAACCAGGGAGCTAATTGGAGATTCTATTCTAGGGAAGAGATCCAGGCCAACGTGGCCAGGGTGGTCGCCTATAAAAAAGAGAAATTGTTGAAAAGAAGGAAATGATAGACGCATTCATTATCGGTTTTTTGTTCGTGTTAGTAGTAGGTGTGGTTTCGGAAATAATTGGGTTGTTCTTGAATTAAAAATTATGCTGAAAAAGGGATTGAAAGGAAGATTAGATAAGGTATTTTCCAAATTCATAAAACGCAGGGATGACTGGACTTGCAGAAGATGTGGACTAAGGAATAAGCCGGATTCCAACTACTATGACCCAGCGCATATTAAAGGTCGGCGGATTGATTCATTAAGATGGGATGATGAAAATGTGTTTGGGCTATGTAGGTCGTGCCATCAGTTTATGGATGGACACCCGTTAAAGAAAAGGGATTGGTATATCAGTCAATTCGGGGAAGAGAATTGGGATAGACTAGTTCAAAAATCAAACAGAGTATCTCATTTTAAAAATTGGGAACTGGAGGAGATGATACAATATTTCAAAGTAATGACGGAGGAAAAATGAGGGGAAAAAAACACTTAATCCTCAAACTACCCTGCGATCACGGGAGTATCGAAATTAAGGATAAGGCTGAGGACAAGTATGTTGTATGCCCAAAATGCCTACACAAATATATACTACATTGGTCATTACGGCCTAAACTGACATGGAACCAATAAGTGCTTTCATTGGAGGCGGGATATTCACACTGGCGATTCTGATAATCGGAAACGTAATAGGTTATATAGTCGGGTCGAAAAAATTGGAAGAGAAGGTCGAGGACATCAAAAGGCGATTCATTGTCCCGCCGAAGGTTAGCGGGGCAGTAAAAGCAATCAAGCCAGAGGAAATTAAGGAAGAGCAACAAAAGGACTTTATCAGTAAAATGAGAGGGATAATAGACGATGGGGAAAATTAAATGTCCGAAATGTAACAAAAGGTCGGCATTGTTTCATGGTACATTTGGAGTAGTTTTTTGTAAACAATGCCAGGATAATGCAAAAATATATCACAAGGGGAAACCCCTGAATTTAACTGAGGGATCGGAGCGGATCAGGAAACAAAGGGAAGAATATCATGATGACTTTCTTCAACCCCATGCCTACAATAAAAGTTCGCGAAAACTGGAAATAAACAGGGAGTTTGTCAACAAATATCCAGATAAGGCCCATTTGTATTATTCCCCAGATGAGATGAAACAAGCTGGGTTGCCGAAGTTAATTGATTATAGCCAGAATGTGCAAGCTAGTGAATCAAGGCAAAAAGAAAAAGTGGAAGCATTTAAACGGAAGGTGATACAATATAAGCAATCTCGGAATCCAACCAATATCCGAGAGTTCTTAAAAAGGTTGTAGACCGTCAAGAATGGCAGATAAAGTCCTACCAAGGTTGAATATAAAGAAAGTAGAGAATCGTTTGGATGATAGGAATAAATTTTTGGCTAAATATCTCGGTTTGGCATTTGAGCAGGGGAAAATATCAAGCCTGAAAAAAGATGGAATGATGGAATGGACGATTGATTTAGTAAATATAGTATTGTCAGATATCAAGGAAATATTATTAGTAGGTTACGATAGCTTAGAATAGATGGCAAAAGATTACTGGAATATATCTAAACTTCGGGAATGGAATAAAAATCCCCGCTCAATTACTAAAGAAGGATTTGAGCGATTGAAAAAACAAATTCAAAAGTTGGGTCAGTATAAACCTTTGATTATCACTCCTGATGGTGAAGTGCTAGGCGGCAATATGAGGCTGAAGGCTTACAGGAAACTGGGTATAGATAAAATATGGGTAAATATTATCGAGCCGAAGTCAGAATCGGAAAAGCTGGAATATTCTTTAAGTGATAATGATAGGGCCGGGTATTACAATGATGACTTATTAGCTAATTTGATTCCACAATACCCAGAGTTTAATTGGTCCGACTATTCGGTAGATCTGAAAGAACCGACTAATTTGAAGGATTTACTCGATCAGTTCAAAGAGGTGGTCGAGGATGAAGTACCAGGAGTATCAGATGAGCCGGCGGTATCAGAGTTGGGTGAGGTGTATCAGTTGGGAAGGCATCGTCTTATGGTGGGGGACTCTACCAAGATTGAGGATGTGGAAAAACTGATGAACAGACAGAAAGCGGATATGGTGTTGAATGGTGATAACAGAGGTGGTAAAGTATGAGTATGATAAGTAAGGAATTAAATATCGGTAGGGCTGGACAATATCTGGTATTGGCTGACTTGTTATTAAAAGGAGTTCAAGCCTTTGGAACAGCAGAGGGGGCTAGTTATGATGTGGTGGCAGATAAAGATGGAAAACTTCTAAAGATACAGGTTAAGACCACCCAGAAGATAAGAGTAATGCGGGACAATGCCCACCCTATATATTTCTTTCACATCAAGAGGACTGGCAAGAATGGTGCGAAGTTTTATGAGGTAGGGGATTTTGATATTTTTGCTTTAGTGGCACTGGATATTCGGAAAGTATTTTACTTACGATTTGATAAGTCGGTGAAAGCTAATAGTATTTGTATTCGGGATAAGACGATTGAATATAAAGGTCAGGCTGGCGGAGGCAAGAAAAACGGATTATATTTTCAAGACCTAAGTTGGGAAAGTCTTGGGTAAGAATTGGGTAAAAATGAACAAAACTATTATAATTTGCGACCCACCATACGGAATGAATTTAGACACGGACTATTCTTCATTGAAAAGTAAGCTTCAATTTGTTGAAGAAAAACATTTGAAATCTATGCAAGGTAATAAATACGATAAGGTTATCGGAGATAATGCAGACTACGACCCAGACCACATATTCAAAATGTTTCCTAATGCAGATGAAGTATTACTATTTGGTGCGGATTATTATGCAGAAAGATTACCAAATAAGAATGACGGTTCGTGGCTGGTGTGGGATAAGAGAAATGAAAATGAGAACTTGGATAAAATGTTTGGTAGTCAATTTGAATTGATATGGAGTAAAAAACGACACAAAAGGGAATTGATAAGAATACAATGGGCTGGTGTATTTGGAACTGAGAAAGAATTTGACCATAAGCGACACCACCCGACACAGAAACCGATTGCTTTAATGACTTGGCTTATTAAAAAGTTTACAAACGAAGGTGATATTGTAATTGACCTCTTTGGTGGCTCCGGTTCTACCCTCATCGCCTGTGAACAAACCAATAGAGTGTGTTACCTTTGTGAAATTGACGAAAGGTATTCCGATGTTATAATTAAGCGATGGATGAAATTTACGGGAAACCAGGCTTACAAGATAAGAGACGCAGACGGAAAGCAAGTAAACGAACCTGTGCTGTTTGCGGACATGAGTTTTATGCCATCAACGAAACTAGTGGGAAATGGGGAGGAAAAATTATCAGAATCGCCAAGTATTGTTCCAAAAAATGTTGGTCAGTTAGAGCAACAATAATTAACAAATGTTTAAATTGCTATGCTGAAATCAAAACGTCAAAGTCTCTCAATAAAAAGTATTGTTCGATGGTTTGTCGAAACCAGATCTATAAGACATGGGTTGGGAAGTTGGCTCACGCTTGGAAAGGTGAAAACGCTGGATATTCGGCCAAACACAAATGGCTTATGGCTACCTACGGTAAACCTACTAAATGCGACCAATGTGACAGTGAAAGGTTTATTGATTGGGCTAGTCGGGAAGGGAAATACACAAGGAATAGGGAAGATTGGATTCAGCTATGTCGGAAGTGTCATTTCTACTACGATGGTAGAGATATGTTATTCCACCGCTAACTTCATAGGGAAAGGAGACTCATGGCAGACAGTAACACCCAAAATTTAGAACCGATAAAACCGGCAGATAATCGGAGGCCAGACGGCACATTTGGACCGGGAAACATAGCCAATCCTAAAGGTCGCCCTCCCCGTGGCTGGACATGGGCTGATTTATTGGAAGAAGCGGCAGAAGAGGTATTGACGGCAAAGGACGGCCAGAAAATATCGGCTAAAAAAGCTATTACCAAACGATTACTTATGATGGCTGTGGAGGGGGATCGGCTAGCGATTAAGGATATCATGGATAGAACGGACGGCTACCCACAGCAAAATACCGACGTTACCTCGAGTGGACAAAAACTTGATTTTACCGATGCTCTTTTGAAAGCCTATGGAAAAACAAAAAAAGGAAGCCCTGATAATGTGTCTCAGGGCGGCTAACGAGACAGGAGTTTCATTTGAACAGGCACAGCAATTAACCGAATCGGGCTATTTTCCATTGCCATGGCAGTGGAAATTTCATGCCATCGCAAGGCTGGCTGATAAGATCGACGGGCCGGTGGATATC
>Ga0208957_1001212_pt1 | contig 14035 bp, 20 predicted proteins | sample RifOxyA1_FD_184029 | JGI IMG/M metagenome (GOLD analysis project Ga0208957, IMG submission 184029) | Groundwater microbial communities from Rifle, Colorado - Rifle Oxygen_injection A1 (SPAdes) | ecosystem: Environmental > Aquatic > Deep subsurface > Groundwater | place: Rifle, Colorado, United... | reverse complement strand
TATTTGTTATGTCTTCTATTTTATACATTTTAAATCTTCTAAAACATCGGTTAAATTATCCGGCACATAGCGTAAAACTTTCCAACCCAATATCACTGCCAGATTATATTTCTCGCAGTCATTTTGAAACCCCTTGCCATAGCCGTGCCGGCCAAACTTCATAAAACTGCCCCCTTCTACTTCTACCGCTATTTTTTTTCTAAGCGACAGGATAACAAAATCAAACCTGAACCTGCGGGGCGGGGCAAAGCGGTATTCAGTTTTAAACTTGTAGCCCGCCTGCTTCAGAATTTGCGCCATTTGGATTTCGTATAAAGATTTCATAAGTTTTTGACCAACAATCTTCTTATGCTTCTAAAAACGCTTTCTTCAAAATACGCCTCAAATTCATTTTCGTTTATTATTTGTTTATCAGAGAATTGATATTGCCGATAATGGACTATTTCGTGATTTAATATATCCAATTCCTGCCAACTATTTTTAAAATTTTTCAGCCATAGGATGTAATAATTTGAGTTATTTTTTTTGAATAACATAATAGAACCATTGTTGGTTTCCACCGCTTTTTCTAGTAATTCAATGTTAGTTTTAGTTTCTAAAATTTTTTTTAAATATTTTTTGGAATTTTTATCCGCCCACGCTTTTATTTGTTTAGCCGATACGCTGACGCAAACCAAAAGTTGCGCGTTAAAAATTTCGTTATCATAAATAAATATTTTAGACATACTCTAACATACTCCCGTAGCCTTTAGGCGTCGGGCTTTCTCGCTCGTCGTCTTGATTTTAATATTGCGTCTTTAATTGTGTTTTTTGTTATGGTCTACATGATGCACAATTTCATTTTTTTTAGCTAATTCTTTTATTCTAGTTTCAGTAAATAGATTATCATTTAATTTTTTACTATCCAGTTTTTTGTTCCTCATAATAAATCTTGATAGCCAATTTTAGCTAAGTAAGCCTTTGTTTTGGTAAGATAGGCTTTTTGGGTGCTAAAAGCGTGTAGGGGGGGGGGGTAAATTTTGGCCAGCACAGCCTTCAGGTAGGTGGTTACGTTTGTTATTTAATGGGCAGGCATTATAAGGACTATTATTTATGCGTTTTAAAATATGATGAAGGCAATTTGCGTCATTACGTCCATCTTCCCAATCTTGACACCAACCATCTCCAAAAAATAATTCAAATATCTCCGCAGGAAAATCATTTTTCATTTAACAATTTATTATTTTATATCAGTTGTTTTAGTCAAGTGAAATTATTCTTTATTCTCCCAATAAACACTATCCATCCTTTTTTCTAAAAGTTCTTCAATAAAAGCAATAACAAATTGCAATTCGCCTTTAGAGTTTTTAAAATGAATACCGAACTCATCTTTAAATATTTTCTTCCATTTTTTGTGTTCCCAATATAATTCATCGGGTATTTCAATTTTTTTCATAATTGTTTTGTCTGCATTATAGATTTTATTTAATTAGTTTATTAGTTTTTCTAAATCATCTACGACCTCTAAAAGAGAACTAGGCACATATCGCAAAACTTTCCAGCCCAGTATCATCGCTAGATTGTATTTTTCACAATCCGATTGAAACCCTTTCCCCCAGCCGTGCCGGCCAAACTTCATAAAACTGCCCCCCTCAACTTCAATGGCTATTTTTTGTTTAGGCAAGGCAAAGTCAAACCTGAACCTGCGGGGCGGAGTAAAGCGGTATTCTTCCACGAACTTATAGCCCGCCCGTTTTAAAATAGTTGCCATCTGGATTTCGTATAAAGATTTATTCATATTAATCTATATAGTTTTTCCGTAGGGTGATTTTCTCTTTTATTATTTCCGCCTTGCAGGGTCGTTTGTTTGAGCCATTCGCCCACTATTTTAAATTTATCCGAGTATTCATTCGGTATCTTATAACTGCTCACATAGATGGGATTTTTTTGATTTAGACACCATTGCCAAAACTCATTATAATCAATACTCTGCCCATCATACTTTCCTACATCTTGATAAGGCGGGTCGCAATATATGACACTATTGGGCTTAATTGAAACATCTTTGTAATCTTTTTTAAATTGCTGTAATTGCTGTAATTGCTGTAATTGCTGTAATTGCTGTAATTGCTGTAATCGCTCTAATTGCTGTAATCGCTCTAATTGCTGTAATTCAAGTCTGTTATCTATTTTATAATCATTTTTAAACAGTTTCAATAATTCAATTCTTTTTTTTACCGTTCCGTCATAGCCGTTTTTCATCAAATAAATATGCGCTTTATGTTTTATTTTTTCAACATCTCTGCCAAATAAATAATTTTGTCCATTGTTGCCGAAACTCCAAATATATTTAATGTAGGGGTCTTGTTCGTTTAACGGTTTTGCCATTTCCGCTTTAAATTGTTTTCTCGTAATAAACCTTTTTTCGTTTTTGTATTTTCCTTTTATCGCGTCAATGAATAATTGGGGGGCATTCGTCAAATCATTCACAATAAAATTTTTCCATTTAGGAAATAAAGAGTTTGACTGTAAAATAACGCAATGGGTAATAGCGCATCCACCGGCGAACAAATCATAAAAATTTTCGGCGCTTGGCAATAAACCGACAATCTTTTTAGCTATTTTAGATTTACTTCCCATATAGGGAAACCCGTAATTCATATCAATCTATCTAAGAGTTAATTACTGATAGGTAAGCCGTCGGTTTGACACTTTGTTGGATACCAGAATAGATAGCTTTTCTATTCCTACGTTGATCCTCTCCGCCTAGGCTGACCGATACAGGAGCTTTCGCTCTCTTACCTATCAGAATTTAACTCTCAATTCAGATATTTTTTTCATAAATTTATTGGTTAATACTTTTCTTTAATTTTGTTTTTGGTTTTTAGTATGCCAAGTAATAACAACAGGAACACTTTTATCGCCTTCTTCAAAAAGAGGCGCTTGTTTTAAGTAAATATTATAATCAGATATTGAGGCAGTAGATGTCGGTAATGGTTCTCCATCGCGAAATGTCATATAACATTTAAGTGTTTTTTTCATACAATTCTCTTTCTTAGCATAACCTCTTTTTGCTCTTCTGTCGGGCTAACATATTGAAATGTTGGCATACTATTTTTTCCTTTCTAGTTCAATTAAGAACTTTTAGTTAATTATTTTCTGGTTTACTAATTTCAGCCTCAATCTTTACCCACATTTCTTTTTCGTGGGCGTTAATAATTGGAATTAAGATATCAAATACCCCTTCGTGTTTTTTACCACTTCCCATTTTCGTAAAACGACACGCTTCATAAACATCAATAATGAAATGTTCGTAAGCGTCTATAATTTTTTGGTCAAATTTTGTCACTATTGGTTTAGTTTTCATATTTACTCCTTATTAGTTAATAAATTATTTTCAATATTCTGTAATTTCATTTCCAATTCTGATAAATTACCTTCAAAATCTTTAAAGTTTCGTGCGGCTAAAAGTTTTCCTAATTCTACAAAAATTTCTATCCAAGTTGGTTCATAAAGTTCAGTATTGCCGTAATCAAATTGTCTTTTAGGTTTATTCCAGCCTAACGCTCTGGCAAATTCCTTTCTATGCTTTGAATCTCCTAAAACCCATTCTTCGTGAGATTGTCTTATTTTTGTTAATTCTATAAGTAATTGTTCTTTTGTTTGTTTCATATTTACTCCTTATTATCTTCTTGTAAGAGGGGTTATTTAAATTTTAATTCCTTTCGCCATATCTTCGGCTTTTACTACTAATCTACTCAATGCAGTTTCAAAATTTGACTTAATTGGTTCGTTAGTTTCTGGTAAAACTTCAGAAATATTTACTAAAAAATCACTAACTTTATTATTTATACTATCTAAAGCTTCTTCTAATCTACTTAGTAAATTTTGATAAGGCAATTCCTTTGATTTGATCGCTTGACTTAATGAATGATTTTCCATACTATTTTTTCCTTTCTTCCCCTAAGGGGATTGGTTAATTTTATAATCCTAAATTTTTACCGCTTGTTTTTATTTGATATTGCGCCAGGATATTTTTGGACTTTAGCACTTGCCAAACATACCTGTCACCGTTGATTAGTTTTTTAGCATGCATAGTACAGATGGGCCTTAATTCAGAAGTTTTGTCATAAGCCACTTTTATTTTAGCCTGATTATGGCAACGGGGGATGTCACAAATTTGGAATTCTTTAAGCATAGTGACATTATTAAGTTCTATTTTGTTTTTGCATTTTTGTTTTGATTAGTTTTTTAAATCTTTTTCATAGAGCCAATTATTATAATCCTCTAAATCGGCCTTAGTATTTAAACTGATTTTTGGAGTTATAAGTTGATACCAATATAATGCCGGATTATCACTATCGCGCTTACCTGAAATTTCCACATTATATTTTTGCTTAATATCCCATATCCTAGCCCCAATCCGGGCCAGTCCTAAATGACTACTGCCATAAACTATCGCGCAAATTTGATCAGTCCGATGAGGATAACCATCTTTTAGAAGTTTAAATAACCTTTCCGTTTGCGACATATTTTTTAAATTAACTTAAAACTACCGTTCGTATATTTAAATCCTCCCCGCTTTCCACCAACATTGTAATTTCCTTTCTTATCCCTTTGAGAGAGTTAATTATCAAACTTATATTGTTTAACTAATTCATTCGGAACAAAGACACAAACGCCGTCTGGAGCACAACTATATATGCAAACTCTTGTTTCAATGTCTTCACTACAAATTGGTAATGGCTTGTTATCCAAATAAACTGTCATTTCAGAAGAATATATTTTTCTTTGTTCTACAATCCCTAACTCCAATTTTGGAGTAAATAATTGCCACACCAAAGCAATTGACCAGAAAACAGCCAATCCGCAAACTGTATAACTAATTACATTTTTATAATTCATATTTCCTTACTCATTATTATCCTCTTGTGAGAGGGGTTATTTATAATAAATAATCAATGTTTTCACCTCCGTCTTCGATTCTATTAATGATAGCTTCTTTCGCATCTTCTGATAATTTATCAAATAATTTTTTTTGGTTAAAGTTATCAAATTGTGCTATTAAAAACATAAAGCTGACATACTCCCGTAGCCTTTAGGCAACGGGCTTTCCCGCTTATTGTCGTAAGCGGTAATTTGCCTCAATTTACCCTCTTGAACTTCAGACTGGGGTGATTTTACCATAACCACCCCTATCGCCTCGCTATGGCTCATTTCTGTCGTCTGGCGCAATGCTAGTAAACGGAAGCTATAAGAAATTATTGTGATTATTGCCACCGACAGAATAATCACCCAAATTACGCTACTCAAATAATTTTTTTTAATCGGCTCAAATTGGATAAGTTTTTGCTTACGCCATTCTTGATTTTTTGGAGTGATAATTTTCATATTCCAATTTGTCCAATAATTGAAGTTTTGATCTTTCATTTTTGTTTTGGTTAATTTTAAAGTAATTTAGTCTTTTTAATAATTCCTTTTTCTTCTAAATTTTTTCTTAAATTATCTAAAACTTGATTCTTGGCGGGCAACTGCCCGCTACCATCCTTTACTTTACTTTCCTTTACTTTACTTTCCTTTACTTCTGCCGCACTTTGCGGCGAAGTGTCCGCAGATTGCGGCGGAAAGGTGGATTTTATTTTTCTGTCATCCCGAATATGTTGATATTTTAGCCATTTTTTAAACTGAATATAGTAATTTTTGTCAACCTCGTAATATACGAAGTTTCTATTTTTAGCGATAATTTCCTGTAAAGCGTCAAAGACCTGTTCTAGGGTAACCAAGCCATAGGGGAAAATGATGCTTTTTATGACCGCTGGGTGACCAATCAGCCGTCCTTCGTCATCGGCTTGCGTAATACAGCCGATATAGACCAACTGGGCAAGTGGCGATAAAAGCCCAAAGTCCTCGTCCTGCCAGATATTAGGTTGTATCATTCTCTTGCGGATCATATAAAGTGAAATTTAAAAAGGAATGTCATCCACGTTAATTTCTTCTATTTGGTCCGGTTCCGACTTGGTTGGTTTATTATTAATACTGGTATAATTATCATTAGAATTTATCTTACTGCCTAAAAATTCAAATTCTTTAACGATTATTTCTGTTTTATATTGCTTTTTTCCCTCTTTATTTTCCCAGCTTCTAGTCGCCAATTCACCCTCCACTAAAAGCTGACTGCCTTTGGCGGTATATTTTGCCACAATCTCCGCTGACTTTTCCCACAAAACTAAATTGTGAAACTCTGCTTTTTCCTGCTTCTTGCCCGTCGCGTCCTTCCAAATCTTATTCGTGGCTAGGCTTCCGGTCCCGACTGTCTTACCTAAGCTGGTCGTCTTAAGCTCAATATCCCTGGTTAATCTGCCCATTAAGATAACTTTGTTCATAAGTTTATTTTTTAGGCTTAGTTATAACGATATACTTGGTTGTCCACAGGCTTACGCCCGAAAGCATATCCATTCCTTGATAGGCATTCGACTTAAGCCAGCCTTGGAGCATTGCTTCGTCAACTTCCTCGTGAGCCGGCACCTGCTTAATCAGCAGATTAAGATTGCCTTTTTTAAGGCTGACCATTACAGCCGCTTCGTCGTCTATCTGAACCTTAGGCGCTTTGGCCGCCAACGTTGCGATAAAGCCACTCTCGTGCTTCACGCAAACGATACCGGTAGATTCCAAGATATTTTTAAGCTCCTCCCTTAATACTTTTGCCTGCTCCTCGTATTTTTTGGCCAAGTCAATGAACTGCTTTGCTTTTTCTTTCTCAATTTCGGCTTTGGCTTCCAGCTCCAGAATTAGACCGACTTTTCCTTCCGAAGTTTTAATTTCCTTGTGTTCCAATGTTTTGCTTGGATTTTTTAATGTTGTATTCATTTTTATAGAGTTAAATTATTGAGGTTGGTGTTTAGCTTGGCAAACCATGCACAGTAAAAGACCGTAGCGCTTCTCGCTAAAAAGCTTAACGCCAGAGTTAATATCTTTACCGCAGTCTTGGCACTGGAATTTTGCGACAGGCTGTTCATTAGCTAAAGTTTCAGTTTTTGGAATAGCGTCTAATTTATCGTTTATTTTTTTTAAAATGGCGGTCGCTTGTTTGGCTGTCCATTTTGTAATTGGTTGTTTAATTTTATTTTCCAAATTTTCCAAATTACCGTTAATTAAAAATAATCCGTCTTTGATGTTTTTTATCTGTTCAGGAGTAGCTAAATCAACTAGCGAAATATTTTTAGCTGGCGCTAGAGTTATTTTCGGCTTAATGCTAGTTGTATCATTATCTTCATCGCCGGTCAGAATACCAAAAGCATTGCAAAAAGCGTAGCGCTTAGCAAAGGTGGAGGCCGCCGCCACTTTCTGTTGATCGTTCATATACGCATCTTTTTCAATTGGCACGGAAAATTCACTAATTTCGCTGTGGCCCAGTTTGTGAGTTATCTGGCAGGTAATAGTAATACCGTCGTTCATTTTAGTATTTATAGAATAAGAAAATTCGTTTTGTTTTATAAATTCTTTGACCTGTTCAATTATTGAATCAATCGGCGCGTATTTATACCGGACGGTCTTGCCGTCTTTATTCATTACGACTTTAATTTTTTGGATTATTGGGCATTGGTTTTGAAAATTAGCCATTGCCTCGTAATAAGCCTCTTTGGCTTGTTCTGCTTTTACCTGTGTTCTCATAGCCAATAGTCGTTCCATTACATCAACAGGGATGTTTTTTTCTATCGCTTGGGCGATTAACGCTTCGGCGGAGTTTTGACTAATCGCTGTTTGATTTTTAATAACAGCGATTTCTTTGGTTGGTGTCATAAATTTTGTGGTTAATTGTTTTCTTCCCGGCTTAGAAGTTAGGACAATTTATTAAATTTTAACGTGAGCTACTAAGCGGGCATTTTTACTTTCGGCTACTATTTCTATTTGGTTATTAACCAACAACCGATTATGATTTTGCTTGCTTATTTGATAACAATCCCAACACTGGTGACAATTTAATCTTTTATGATTGCCACACACGCAGAGATCACTGCCATTTTTACAGCTCACGCATTTTGGATCTTTACATTTAATATTGTTTGTAATGTTAGTTGATTAACTCCGGAGCCGGCCTCATAATTGCGACCGCAGATTACGAGGCTGGCAGTTTCTCCATGCTTATTTATCAGGAGGTGAAGCGTGATAAATTAAGAAACTATTTGATCCGGCGGGGAAAGGCGAGCCGGATTAAGCTGACGACCTAACCCTAACTCACCAAAGTCCCCCCGCCGAAGCAAAAATAAAATCCGTCTTGTCTGACGGATATATTGCTAATTTAAGCCAATTAGCTTGGCCGTCAGAATAAGTTATACACAGATGTCAATGTCCAATAAATACAGTATATCATACCTCAACAATAAAACAAGCGCCAAGTTGTGGAAAACTCAACACTTCTTATATAAATCTCTTTGGCAGATTTCCCAGGCCGCCCGAACATCTATATTAAAATACTTAGCTAATTGGCGATAACTCCAACCGGCCCGTCGTTTTTTAATTAAGTCTTTATTTCGCTTGATTTTTCTTGGTGTTGGCATAGCGTGAATTATAGCATACCTCAACTAATAACGAAAATTATAATCATTACTCCATTTTTCACCACTTAAGATAAGAAACAAGATAATTAAAAAAATTATGGACCAAAAATAACTAAAAATATAACTCTTATTTATTATTAAGAAGTGGTAAAATTTGTTCATTTACTTGTTTTGTAATTACTTTTTTATCTATAAGATTTTGAAAATATATCCTTTTTTCTTCCTGTGTTCTTAATTTATTGATTTCTTCAACGATGTATTTAGCTCGTTGGCCGTTTTCCACACCGAGAGTTTTTAAAAAGTTTTCTTTGTAATCTAATTTTATCTCCTTTACTAAATCACTTATTTCTTTTGCTAAACTTGGATTGGTTTTAATTAAATTATCAAATTGCCTTTTTGCCTCCTCTTTAGGCAATATTTTCATTTTATCGTATAATTCTTGAGCTGATTGTTTTAATTCATCTTTAGATTTTGTTTCTAAAGTTCTTTCACTTGAAACTTTTTGAAGAGTATTAAAATAATTTTTCCATTCGGGACTTTCTTTTGAAATTGTAATTGGACTTAAAGGATTAAAAAATGGATATTGTCTTTTTTCTTCTTCTCCGGTTGGGGTAGTATATGCCGGCAATCCTTTTGTTAAAAATGGAATTCCACTTTTAAGATTTTCAATAATACCTTCAACCGATAATTTTTTATCTGTTTTTCTGTAAATTGGATCAATAATATTAGCTATCCATCTTTGTAAAGCGGTTAAAGGAATAAGTTGAGAAGGTATCTGGCTGGCGGCCCTTGTTAGAGCAGTTATATCACCTTGCGCTATATTAACAAAATCTCCTATTCCTTGAACATACGACTGGTCGGAAAAAAATTGAGCAATTCCGCTAATAATTTTAGTAATTTTTTGAAATTCATTATCTCCTACCGCTTTAGGATTATCTTTAGTATAAAATTTAATCGCTGCCGCCATTGCTATTGGATAAGCAAGTGGGCCAAGACGAGAATAAGATACCCATTTATCTCCAATTTTAATTGAGTAAGGCTGCATTCCAGCCGCATAAAAAGCGTCTTTTTCTTTTTGATTTGTCGGCACAGCCCAAATAGTCTTATCTTTTAAAGCCAACCAGCCAGCTCCGGCAAATACAGTAGTTCCCACTAATGTTTTGCCAAATTGCTCTATCTTATGTGTATTCTTCGCTAAAGTTATAATTCCTAAAGGCGAATATTCAATTCCTTGTTTTAGAATATTCATTGGAGTTTGAACAAATGGAATAAACCATTTTACCCCAGTCACATTTCTAAATTTATAAACAGCAGTGGTTAATTTATCTATCGTCTGTAAAATCAATCCTTGTCCTGTTTTATTTTCAGGATCAAGGGCTTTTCTAAAAACCATTTCTTCGGCAGTTTTAACGGATTTAGTTATTGCTTCTGATTCCGTCATTCCTTTAGACATTAAAGCCTCAATTTCACCACCGGATATTATCTTTCTAAAAAATACATCACTTGCTTCCATTAACTTTGGAATTATCTGAAATAGTTTAAATACCTTTAGTCCTGTTGGAATACTTTTAATATCGGGACGATAAATCATCTGTTCGCCTCTCATTACTTTCATTGATTCATTCAAAGCATCGCCAAAAGAATTAAAAGCACCTTTATAATAAGCAGGAATTTGTTTAATATAAAATTCCTGTTCTTTACCTGTAAGAGTATGAGCGATATTATCAATTATTCCTGATGATAATCTTGTAGCTGGTCGTAAAAATGTAGCTTGTAAAATATTTGAAAAAGTATTAACTATCTGCGTTTTTGGCGAAGACAACATATTGATATAACGATATTCATCTATGATTTCAGGTAAGGTCGGTTTAACAAAAGTTCTATAAAATTTCATAACTTGTTTAGCATTTGTAAAGTCAATCCCTTCCGCCGCTTTTATAATTTTATCCGTTTCAATACCCATATCCAATAATTGTTTTACCAATTTCGTTTTAATAGTTCCAAGAGAAGGGTCAGCTTCAATGCCCAATGCTTGAAGTTCACGACCTCGTCTTGTCGCTTCTTCTTTTACGATTTTAAGAGTATCAATAAATTCAGGAGTAAGTTTTTCCTGTTTGGCAAGTTCAGCAAGATGCTGTCTGGTTTTTAAAAGAGCCGCTTCGCTTTTTAAAGTTGTTTTTTTCGTAGTTCCTCTTTTTAAAATTTCTGATTTTTGCGCCGCTTCAATCACCTCATCATTAGATAAAACGCCGCCTTTTATCTTTTCAAGTTCAGGTTTAATCTCTTCTGCCGTTTTTATAATTTTTTGTTTGGCTTTTTGCGAGATATTTAACTTTTCTATGTTGATTACAGGTTTTATCGTATCTTGTCCCATTTCACCCTTGGCTTGGGAGATTGATTGAGTTGTTTCGGAGAGGGGTTTAATCACTTCTTTAGACAAATATTCCGCCACTTCTTGAGGTTTAGTAATCTTAACTAAAGGCGTAGCGATAGCTCTGATTTCGTCATCAGTTTTTCCTTTTAAAATAGGTTTGATTATTTTTATAATTTCATCAAGGTTATTAGATTTAGCAATAGCCGAAGCACCTTTTTTAACTGCGGATAATGGAGATAAAACAACATCTAAACCTTTCGTTGTTCCCATAAAAAGAGGAGCAACGGCTAAACCGATGCCTTTAGCAATATCGCCACCGCCTAATTTTTGAGTAATCCAATTTTGGGTATTTATGGTTTCCTCGCCGGCTCCCTTAATTTTTTCAGTCGTCCCTAAAAGAGCTTGGCTTACTTTTCCTTTAGGTTGAAAACCTTTAAGAGGCGAAGCGATTGAGGTAATAGTGCGAGCAGTATATTGAAAAGCCTCCGGTATCGCTTCGGTAAAAAACTCTTTAGCCCCTTTTAATAATCCTTTAGCTAAAGATATGCCGGTTAGATTCTTTTTAGCTTCTTCCCATAAGAAGTCTTGAGTCTTTTTAGGTCTTAACTGGTATTCGATCACTTTCATTCTGGCTTGATTAAGAGTTATCTTACCTGCCTTATAGTCATTAATAGCGTTTAGTTCAACTAACATTTTACCCTCTTGCCTATTTTCTGGTTTATAGTCTGAAGGTAATCTATTTTTACCTGTAAAAAAATCATAGACCTTTTGAGATATAGTTTTTTTATTCCTTAAAGCTTGTAAGTTTTCAGAAACAGATGTGCCACCAAGAGAAACAGGGATTAAATGGTCTATTTCTTTTTTAGTATCAGAAAATGAACCACCTCTGATTTGGTTTTTTTCAGAGGTAGATAACGTGCTACGGGTAGAAGTGGCTGGCTTGCCTGTGGAAATATCTGTTTGGAATTGTCCTATTCCGGGGATCGTGATTGTTTTGATATTTAAAATAGGAGTAGTTGAAGTGCCTAAAAAAACCTGCGCCGCTTTAGTATAAGCACTTTCAAGAGGTTTGGAAATAGTCGGTTTAGTTATTGTAGCTACGCTTCCCGACTTGTATTTTTGAGCCAGTTTTTTTGCTTCAACTGTAAAGTCCATTATAATCTAATTAAAAGGATTTTCAATATCTGATGTTTCTATTGAAGTATCTTTTGTTCCTTTTCCCTTAAAGTAATTTAAAATATCTTCTTTGGAGTTAATATTTAACCCTTGAGTAATCATTTTTTGTTTATCAGTCGTGGTTAATAACTTTTGTAATTCTTCTAAAGTATAATCAGTTTCAGTAGTTTGTCCATTTATTTCTTGTTTAAATATCTCATAAGCCATTTTAGCGTCTTGACTGCTAGGATCAATAGTCATCTGTAATTCATCACCTAATCGTTTAAGAAAAGTATTGTAATCAATAACTTCATTGGTAATTTCATCTTTTGGAACAGGCGTATTTCCATTAGCCTTATAAGCTCCGCCTAAATCCTTAATCGTTTCGCCGGTATTTTTATTGATTAAAAGTTCCCGACCGCCGGCGGTTACGATTTGAGTCTCAACTTCCACTGGTTGCTTTGCCTGCCAATTCGCCATCTTTGTATTTATCGTTTCCACGCTGTCATTTAAGGTAATGCCGCTTTGCTGAAGCATTATGGCGTTAGCAGGGTCAAGCATTAAATCTTTTACCGCTTTAGCGGTAGCTTCAGAATTGACTAAATCACTTTGGAGTAGATTGATCTGAGCGTTAATAATATCTTTTTTATCGCCCATAGCGACGGTTAATAAATTCTTAATATCAGTTTTTTGGCTATCGTAAAAATTAAGCAGAGAATTATAATAAACAATTTGATCCTGCCTATCGGCATTTATAGCGTTGGTTGTTCGGTCAATCAAAGTAAAAGCGGTAGAAATCTGGTCATTTCTTAAAGCAATAACGGCCTGTAACGTTCCAATTCTGGCCGTGGCGTTATTTATCGTTTCGGTTATCCTCGGCGACCTGATAGAAGCAAGTCCCGTTACTCCCTGTTGCTGTAAAATATCAGCGTTAAGAGTGGTCATTAAAGTTTCCATTTCCGCTACCGCCAACTGATTGGCAAAATAATTTTCCTCTACTTTCAATCTTACTCGTTCCGTTTCTTCCAATTGTTCTCTGAACGGCTGGGTTAAAGTTTGGACATCGCCCAACGCCGTAGTTTCTTTAGCTTCAATATCAGTAATTTTTTTATTCAAATCATCAATGGTTTTTTGATAAGTATCCAGTTGAGTTTTTAATTGGGTTTCATAGGTTTTGCGGTAAGTATCAACCGCTCCCTGAGCGCCGGTAGCGTAATTTTGGATTGTCTGTCCGGCATTTTGAGCCGGCGGATTAAAAGCTCCGCCATTGAAATCGGTAACGGACATATTTTCTATTCCCGATACTTGACCGGTGGCATAATTATAATTTGTCTTATCAGTCGCTGTCCATTGTTCTTTGGGTTTATTAGTTACTAAATTTTGAATAGATTGTTTTTGAGTATCAGAAAGTCCGGCTTTAAAAGGTATATTAACCGGAGTCGGTCCACCTTGAACATTTGGTAATGTGGCGTTATTAGTAGCATAATTCCAATTAGTTTTATCAGTCGCCGTCCATTGAGCAGTTGGTTTTTTAGTTAAATTAGTAATACTCAGTTGTTGTTCGGCGGATAAACCAGCTTTAAAAGGTATTTGGGAAGGTAAATTTGCCCCGCCTTGAACACTTTGTATAGGTTGAGTGGCTTGTTGCCCCGCCACGCTTAAAGTGCCCGCCTTGCCTTGATTTTGAGGTGTAATCAGGCCTTCCGCTAGAGCTTCCTGCCTGACTTCTTCTGCTGTTTTCCTTATGGTATTTGCAGGTGTTCCTATTAAAGGCATACCCAGCATTCCCCGCACCGTTGTATCGCCTCCTATTTTCCCAGACCCAAGCTCAGGCGCGAACTGTAAGACCTGTTGTAATATACTTTGCGCTTCAGCATATTGCCTCGTAATATCCTGACCCTTATTGGCTTTGCTTACTAAATCCTGAACATCAAACATCCCTATAAGCTGGGGATTCCAATTTTGCGGG
>Ga0208957_1001211_pt1 | contig 14063 bp, 20 predicted proteins | sample RifOxyA1_FD_184029 | JGI IMG/M metagenome (GOLD analysis project Ga0208957, IMG submission 184029) | Groundwater microbial communities from Rifle, Colorado - Rifle Oxygen_injection A1 (SPAdes) | ecosystem: Environmental > Aquatic > Deep subsurface > Groundwater | place: Rifle, Colorado, United... | reverse complement strand
ATCCACCCTCCCCTATTCAGTTAGAGAAAAGTTTTCGGCAGCTAAAGTTTTACTTAAACCGGCTCCATCTGGAAGCGGAATTATTGCGGGAGGGCCCATGAGAGTTGTACTTGAAGCAGCAGGGGTTAAAGATGCGGTTGGAAAAATATTAGGGACAAACAACAAAATATCAAATGTATACGCTACACTTAAAGCACTTCAGACAATTTCTGATATTGCGGAAAGAAAGGAGAATATAAATAAATGACAAGTTTACCAAAAGTAGTGGAAACAAGAAAAAAAAGACTCGGTAGGGGTTATGGCTCAGGAAAAGGAGGACATACGGTAGGAAAGGGACAAAAGGGCCAAAAGACAAGAACAAAGATAGGGGTTCTTTTTGAAGGAGTAAAGGTTAAAAAATCCTTACTTAAAAGACTTCCTTTTCAAAGAGGTAAAGGAAAGAATAAAGGTGGAAAAGGACCTGTGATTGTAAATGTGGAAGCCTTAAATATCCTTCCTGCAGGATCTAAGGTAACCATAGAGACCTTAATCAAAGCGAAAATTGTGGATGAAAAAGACGCAAAGGCTTATGGAGTAAAGATTTTAGGCAACGGAAAATTGGAAAAGAAGTTAATAATTGAAGTGCCTGCTTCCAAATCCGTACTCAAGTTCCTCAATAAATCGAAAGAGGAATAAAGACACTTTCTAGAGTTTTGATATATAATCTCGCTGTGGAAAAGAAGTTTAAAAGATTGGTTCTGAAAACATTTGGGTTGAAAAGGATCACTTCTTTGCTTTATTTCGGTACTAGGGCTTTCGTTGGTGCAAACTGTGATTCCGACTATGACTTCATGTTGATTTTGGACAAATACAACCCCACAGATATTTTTAAACTTCGAAAAGTGTGTCAGAGCACGCAATTTAAAGATCTGGATTTAAATGTTAATTTTTTGTACCTATCAGATATAAAAGCAAGAGGCTTTAGAAATTTTCAATTGCGATCGCTTCGGATCGATTTTTACAAATACTTAGAGAATGCAATTGTTTTAGTTGGTAGGAATATCTTCAAAAAGAATTCTCTTAAAATGAGCCGGAGGAAACTTATAGATTTGATGGACTTTAAGATTCAAGAACACTATGGAAGGTGCGACAAGATGTTTTTGCAGAATCTAAAGGACGAAATCTTATATAAAAATATCAAGAAATATATAAAGGGTATTATTAGATTTATTTTAATTAGAGAAGATGTGATGACTTTTAGCGATATAACAAAATATTCCTTTAACGATATTTTTGATTTGGCGGCTGATAGTAAAATTTTTACACCATCAACTTCGGCTAAATTTACTTCTCTGTCAAAAGATTACTCCGGTAAAAAGAGCCTCGAGGTTTTAGATTCAGTGAGAAGATCTGTTTACGAGACTTACTTGAACTTATACTCTAATAATTCATGACGAATAACCCTGTCTTTATCCTCCTTCGTGCAAGGCTACGGACGGATTTCGCATGTGGCTTCAGGTTCAGATATGGGGTATAATAGAGGCACGATTAACTGGTCGACGGATGAGAAAAAATTCAAAAAAGAAAACCTCAAAGAATACCGCTTGTGGCGGCTGACCCAGCTTATCAATTACGGATTAGACGGCGAAAAACTTGATAGAAAAGAGGTTACAAAAGTCTGGCCGAAAATTAAAGATAGATTGGATCCATATAAAAAGAGAGCTATAGAATATTTAATATGGGGAAAACAATACTCACTCCCAAACAATTTGAGTTTCTGGAACTTACCAAAGTAAAAAACCACGCCTCTATTTTTAGGTTCAAGTTTGAGATATAATTCAAAACGTTATGCTTAAGTCAATTGCCCAGTTTTTTTCAAAGATAGTTAAATCTCCTGATATTAGGAAAAAGGTAATAATTACCGCTCTTATTCTTGTCGTTTTTAGGTTTACTTCTCACATTCCGGCAAGTGGTATTGATAGAGAGTCTTTAAAGGCCCTCTTTTCGGGAAGCCCGTTTCTTTCTCTTTTGGATGTATTTTCCGGAGGAACCTTGGCTAATTTTTCCATAATGGCTCTTGGCTTAAATCCCTACATCAATGCCTCAATTATTTTTCAGCTATTAGGTTATGTTATTCCAAAGCTTGAAGAGCTGCAAAAAGAGGGCGAGTATGGCCAGGAAAAGATCAATCAGTACACAAAGCTCCTGACCGTGCCTCTGGCTGCACTACAGGGCTTTGCAATGTACTCCCTACTTCGGTCCCAACAGGTAATTGGGACCCTTTCTCCGATTTCCATTCTTTCTTTGGTTTTAACTATGACGGCGGGGACTGTTTTTGCGGTTTGGTTGGGAGACTTAATTTCCGAACACGGACTTAAAAACGGAGTCTCTTTTCTTATTTTTGTAGGCATTATCTCCCGGCTTCCCGTAACCTTAGGTCAATCGGTAAGTGTTTTTCAGGCCCAGGATATTTTAAAAGTTGGTATATTTTTGTTAGTTGCCCTTCTTGTTATTGCTGTAATTATATTCATGAATGAAGCAGTTAGAAGAATTCCTATTCAATATTCAAGAAGAACCGGAAATGTAAGTTCTTCCCCGGTTTCCAGTTATCTTCCCTTAAGACTTAATCAGGCAGGAGTAATTCCGATAATCTTTGCAGTATCTTTAGTTTTAGCGCCTTCCCTGATAAGCCAGTTTCTTTCCAATTCGGGTAATCCCGCAATTGCAAACATTGCCTTAACCATAAGCAGGGTTTTTACCCCGCAGTCGGTAATTTATAACGTAGTTTATTTTATCTTGGTTTTTGGTTTTACCTACTTTTACACCGCGGTTGTTTTTAATCCGGAAAAAATTTCAGAAAATCTACAAAAAGGGGGAGGGTATATTCCCGGAATAAGGCCCGGAAAAGAAACTGCTAAGTATTTATCATTTGTCCTTTCAAGAATTACTTTGGTGGGAGGAGCTTTCTTGGGACTTATTGCGGTTCTTCCTTCCTTTTTCCAGAAAACAATTGGGGTATCAAATCTTGCAATTGGAGGAACGGGAATATTAATCGTTGTTTCGGTAGTTCTTGAAATTGCCAGAGAATTAGAAGGAGAACTTGCCATGCGAAAGTACGAGGCTTTCGTTAAATAATATGAATATACTTCTAATCGGTCCTCAGGGATCAGGCAAAGGAACACAGGCTAGACTTTTGGTCGAAAAATTGGGACTTTTCTATTTTGAATCAGGCGGTTTTTTGAGAGAGATTGCTAAAAAGAATGAAAAAGTTAAGGAAATGCTTGCGGGAGGAAATTTTGTCCCCGACCAAGAAATGGTCTCATATGTCACTGCTTATTTAGACGAGAAAGGAATTTATGACAACATTCTTTTTGATGGTTTTCCCAGGTCGATAGTACAGTATGATTTTCTTAAATCTTGGTTAAAACAAAAAAATGTTAGTTTGAATCTGGCTCTAATATTAGAAATAAGCGAAGATGAAACCGTCAGAAGGTTATCTGCCAGAAGATCTGATCCGCAAACCGGGAAAATTTACAATTTAATTACGGATCCGCCACCTAATAATATTGATAAAAATCTTTTGGTACAAAGAGATGATGATAAGCCGGAAGCAATAAAAAAAAGATTAGGTTGGTACAAAGAGCAAGTTATTCCTCTTATCGTTGAGTTGAAAAAGGAAATTAAAGTAGTTGAAATAAATGGAGAAAGACCAATCGATGAAATTCAAAACGATTTAATTAAATGGATAAATTCTACACAAAAACAAAATCAGAAATAGAGATAATGGCCGAGTGTGGTCAAAAACTGGCAAGAGTTAAGAAAGCTCTTTTTGAAAAAGTGGCCGAGGGGGTAAGTTCTTGGGATATTGAAGAACTTGCGGTTAAGCTAATTGAAAAAGAAGGGGCTGAGGCCTCTTTTAAGAAAGTTTCCGGATACTCTTGGGCAACATGCGTTAATGTTAATGCCGGATTGGTTCATGGAATTCCCAAAAAAGAGGTAGTTTTCAAAAAAGGAGATGTTGTCAGTGTAGATTTGGGTCTTTATTTTGAAGGCTTTCATACAGACTGTTCTTTTAGCAAGGGAATTGGTGTGGATAACATAACTGAAAAGTTTCTTGATGTGGGAAAGGAAGCTCTTAAGAACGCAATAAGTAAAGCAAGAGTGGGAAATAGGGTGTATGACATTTCCGAGGCAATTGAGAAAACTGTAGTTGCAGGAGGTTACAAGCCCATTAGAGCCTTGGTCGGGCATGGAGTGGGCCGAAGGCTTCACGAAGATCCGCAGATTCCCTGTTTTTTACCTGGAGTCAAGGAAGAAAGCATGGAAATACCCGAAGGAGCAACATTTGCAATTGAGGTTATGTATACCCAAGGGAGCCCAGATTTGGTCCAAGAAAAAGACGGGTGGACAATTGTTACCTGTGATGGTAAAATATCAGCACTTTTCGAAGAGACTGTGGCGGTAGTTGGCGGTCGGCCAAAAGTATTGACCGACTTTTTTGGGTAAATGGGAAAAACAGTAGGAACAATTGAAATAAGTGGGGTGGTCACGCAAGCTCTTCCTAACACTATGTTTAGGGTTGAGCTTGAAGATAAAAGAGTTGTTTTGGCAACTTTAACGGGAAGGTTAAGAAGGAATTTTATCAGAATCTTTCCCGGAGATAGAGTTAAAGTTGAAATGACGCCTTACGATGAGGAAAGAGGCAGGATAAGTTATAAATTCTAAAAAATGAAAGTACAAAGTTCATTACAAAAAAGATGCGCAAACTGTCAGTTTGTTAAACGCCATGGGGTACTATTTGTTATTTGTAAAAATCCCAAACACAAACAGAAACAAGGCTAAATCGTAGATTGAATTATTTATGGCAAGAATTGCAGGACTTGAATTAAATGATAGCTGGAAAGTTGAATTTGCTTTAACTCGCGTAAAAGGCATCGGTTGGAGTTTGGCTGGAAAAATAATTGACACCTTAAAAATAGATAGATCTAAAAGAATGAAGGATTTAACTCCCGAGGAAGTTTCTAAAATAACTTCCGAACTAGAAAAATATGATACCGAAGGAGATCTTTTCAGGAAAGTTAAAGCAAATATCGTCCGATTACAAATGATAGGAAGCTACAGAGGCTCAAGACATTCAAAAAATCTTCCGGTCAGGGGACAAAGAACAAGAGTTAATGCCAGAACTAAAAGAGGCAAGAGAAAGACAATCGGAGCCTTTAAGAAGGAAGTTTTAAGCGATAAAAAAGTAGCGGAGACAACTGAAGCAAAGAAGTAATATGGCAACAAACACACTTAAAAAACAAATCGATTTAGCCAAAATATTTATCTCGGCGTCTTTTAATAACACTTTAGTTACCGCAGCCGATGAAAAAGGCGAGGTTTTGGCTTGGGGTTCATCCGGTTCGGTTGGTTTTAAAGGAACCAGAAAATCAACCCCGTTTGCGGCAACTAGCGCTGTTGAAAAAGTTATGAATAAAATAAAAGCTGAAAATGGAGTAAAAGAGGTTGAAATCTATATTAAAGGTCCAGGACCGGGTAGGGATGCGGCTTTAAGGGCAGTTAAAGCTTCTGGAGTTAGGATTTCTTTGATTGCCGATATAACCCCGATTCCTCACAATGGTCCGAGGCCAAAGAAAAGGAGAAGAGCGTAAGCGCGAAGCGCTATTAATATTATGGCAAGATATACTGGTCCAAAAGATAGATTATCAAGAAGAGAAGGTTTTGACCTTTTTGGTACAGGGTTAAAATTAACCAGGCTTACTGTTCCGCCTGGAGTTCATGGTCCAAAAGGTACAAGGGGCTCTTCCCAATACGGTAAACAGCTTAGGGAAAAGCAGAAAGTTAAAAGGTTGTATGGCCTTTTGGAAAAGCAGTTTAGAAAGTATGTAGAAGCTTCTCTTAAATCAAGAGGAAATACAGGAGAAAAATTAATCGGCTTTTTGGAAAAAAGACTGGATAATGTGATTTTTCGTTTGGGATTTGCTCCGTCAAGGCCAGCCGCAAGGCAGATTGTTTCTCATGGTCACGTCATGGTTGATGGCAAAAAAGTAAACATTCCTTCATATGAGCTTAAGGTTGGCCAGACCGTAAGTTTGGATGCCAAAGGTATGGCGATTCCTATAGTTGCCAAACTTCTTAAGAATAAAGACGAGGATATAAAACTTCCTTCTTGGCTTGAAAAGAAGGCCGCTGTGGGTAAAGTAGCCAGAGAGGTAAAGCGTGAAGATATCTTAGAACCAATCAGTGAGCAGGATATAGTTGAGTTTTACTCAAGGTAAATGTAGAATACCAAAGCTTGGAGGTGAATATACGATGAATCAACCATTATTTGAAATTAAAGAAGAAAAGAAAGAGAAAAATTACGCAAGATTTGCAATTACTCCTCTTGAAAGAGGTTATGGAGATACCCTTGGCAACGCTTTAAGAAGGGTACTTTTGACCTCTCTTCCTGGAGCAGCAATTACATCAGTTAAGATTGCCGGAGTTAAACATCAATTTTCTACCCTAAAAGGAATGAAAGAAGATGTTGTTGAATTTTTACTTAACTTGAAAAAAGTTAGATTTTCATATTCCGGAGAAAAACCAGCAAAAGCAACACTTTCGGTTAAATCCGCAGGTGAAGTAAGAGCCAAAGATATTAAAGTTCCAGCAGGTGTCAAGATTTCAAATCCGGAATTTGTTCTTGCCGTTATTAACAAAGGATCAAAATTGGAAGCCGATATGGAAATTGAGGCGGGAGTCGGATATTCTCCAGCGGATGAAAGATTATCCGGAGAAGTAGGTTTAATTCCTCTGGATGCTTCATTTTCACCTATTGTCAGAGTTAATTACAAAATTGAAGAAACCCGTGTTGGGAGACTTACAAACTATGACAAGTTAAATTTTGAGATTTGGACTGATGGGACAGTTGATGCCAAAGAGGCTTTAGTTTCCGGAGCAAAAATTTTAATCTCTCATCTTAATCAAATTGTAAATCCCAAGGCAGTTGTCAAAGAAGAAAAGATTATTGATAGCAGTCTAGGGATGACGGGGAAACTCTCCGTTGAAGAAATAGGTCTTCCCACAAGAGTAGCTAATGCATTATCTAAAGCAGGTTACGAAACAGTTGAAGAGCTAGTTGGAGCTAAAAAAGAGGATTTAGTAAAGGTCAGAAATCTTGGAGAGAAATCTCTAAAAATAGTTAAAGCAGCTCTTGGTCAAAAAGGTGTTACCTGGGAGGTAATCTAAAATGAGAAAGATGGTTTTTGGGAAGAAACTTTCCCGAGGCAAAAAAGGAAGAGAAGCTCTTTTAAGGTCTTTAGTCAGGGCCGTTGTTGTTAGTGGCAAGGTTGTTACGACAAAGGCAAAAGCAAAAGCAATAGTCGGACAGATTGATAAGATAGTTACTTTGGCTAAAAAAGGAACTTTAGATTCAAGAAGAAGAGTGCTTGCCTATTTGGGTAATGACAGGAAGACTTCCCAAAGGCTAGTTAATGTCTTGGGTCCTTCTTTTTTGGGAAGAAATAGTGGCTATACAAGAATTGTTCTTCTTCCCTCAAGAAAAGGAGACAATGCTAAAATGGCAAGACTGGAATGGGTTGATGAAGTTATAACTAAAAATGAAAACATACCAACCAAAAGCAAAAGAAGTTAAAAGAAACTGGCATTTAGTTGATGCAAAAGGGGAAATACTAGGAAGACTAGCTTCTAAAGTGGCCCAGCTTCTTACAGGAAAGGGTAAAGCGACATACTCATCTCATATGGATTCCGGTGATTATGTGGTTGTTATTAACGCGGAAAAAATTGAAGTTACGGGAAAGAAAAAGACTCAGAAACTGTATAGAAGCCATTCCGGTTTTCCTGGAGGATTCAAAGAAGTAAGTTTTGCTAAAATGAGTCTCGAAAAACCTGAAGAAATAATTAAACATGCAGTAATGGGAATGCTTCCCGATAATCGATTGAAAAGAGACAGGGTAACAAGACTTAAGATAGTTGTGGGTGACAAAAATCCATATGCCGAAAAAACTTAATTATTCATATGCTGGAGGAAAAAGAAAAGAATCATCCGCAAGGGTGAGAGTATTTCATGGAAAAGGAGAAAATACCGTCAATGGAATGGCCGCTGAAAAATATTTCCCAGGAAAAGTTTCAGAAAGTGTGTGGAAAAAACCGTTTGGTGTCACCGAAACTTCCGAGAAATACTACTTCAGCGCAAAAGTTGTAGGTGGAGGAAAACAAGGACAGCTTGACGCAGTTGTAAACGGAATTGCAAAAGCACTAGTTAAAGTTTCGGAAGAGAAATTTAAAAATAAATTAAGAAAGTTTGGACTTCTTACAAGAGACTCAAGGATTAGACAAAGAAGAATGGTAGGAATGGGCGGAAAATCCCGTCGCGCCAAGCAATCTCCAAAGCGTTAAGATAATCTGCTAAAATACAAGAGTTCTTCTCTGAAGAACGGGGTGTAGCTCAGTTGGTAGAGCGCTTGTATGGGGTACAAGAGGTTTTTTCGCTGGTTCGAGCCCAGTCACCCCGACTTTTTATCTCTGAGGATTTGACTTCAAGAGCGGTGTTGGAGCGGGATTGCCACAGATGTTGCTAATAGCTTTTTTGTCCGTTTAATCTAGTTTTTTTAACTATGTTTTACTTCTTCGACTTTGTAAGTATCACCATTAACTTCTATGTATTGGTAGTTGGTCAGGAGAATTGTCTTGTGTTCATTGTTATAAATAGACTTTATAAGTCCATCTAAATAGGCTTTTTTGAAATCTTCATGTCCCCAATGGGGAAGTACCATAAAATCAACAAACCCGAAGCCTTTATAGTTCTTAAGTTTGGATGCCATTTTAATATCATCAGCAAAACGCACCGGATAAATATCAGGCCCCGCAATCAAGGAGCCCGCGCTTGAGCCTATATAAATTTTCCCGCCTTCTACAAACTTTTTTATAACTTCAGCGGAATCACTTTCTTGGATTTTTTGAAGAAGGTAAAAGGTGTTTCCTCCGGAGAAGAACAAAACATCTGCTTTTTCTAAATCTTTCTTAACATCAGATTTTGTTTTGTTTGTTAAAGTGTGGTCAAATAAATTAAACCCCATCTTTACTAAAGCTTCTCTGTCTGCCCTAAGCCACCACAGGTCTCCTTTTTCAACTTCTGAAGCAGTCATTATAAACGCAAGTTTCAATCCCTTACAATCAATTTTCTTGGCAATATCACTTGCTACCTCACTAACTGCCGATGCTAGAAACAATCTTTTCATATAAATTTTTCGTAAATGACAAAGTCCTTTTTGAAATGGTGTTTGGGCAATATAGCAATTTGTTTATACCCCAACGCTTGGTAGAACTTTTCTGCCCTCCAACCTTTTCCAGTAATCAAATGTACCTTATGGGCACCAAACTTTTTACCGAAATCTTCTGACTTTTGAGTTAATGTTTTGCCTATTCCTTTACCTTTTTTGTCGTGGGCCACAATTAAATAATCTATATACAGAATACCAGCCTCAAATTTCCCCTTGATTGAGCCAACGATTTTTCTATCTTCCGTGGCCTTGTAGATAAATTCTTTATTTCTGTAGTCAACGTCTTTTCCATAATGTTCTCTATCGGCTATTGGCCACTCTTTTTCACCAAACTGTTTCAGCTCTTTGTTTGTGGATTCGGAAATTTTAATCATTTTTCTATGAGGCTTAAAAGCAACGGAAATTGTTTATATTCTGGACCTCTCTCAAGATTAAAATGACCTTCTCCGTTTTTGATAATTAGCTCTCCACCGATATTTTCTTGAATCATTTTCCCTTGATCGACACCGCAATCGTAAGGATCTTTATCTGAGTAAATAAGATAAAATTTATTGCAAGAACCCTTAATCTTTGACCAATTGAATGGATCACCAACCAAACCCTTTTTGTAAACGAAAAATTGAGGCATTTTTCCCATATTGCACGGTCCGCTAACAAGTATTGCCTTGTTTATTTTAGTCTCCTTCGGCAATTGTTCTAATATTCTTAAAATAAGAGTTGCTCCTGCTGAATGTCCAATAATTACACTTTCGTCATTAAATACCCACTTTTTATTTGCAAAAACCGTATCTAGCCATTTTTTCTTGTCTGGTTGTTCGGAATCAGGTAGATCAGGAACCCAAACTTTATATCCATTCTTCTCCAGTTTTGCTTTGAGCCAAGGAAACCAATTTCCTGTATGATCATTTCCAGCTCCGTGTAAAATCAATGCGTTTTTCATTTCGCTTCTAACACTTAGATTTTATATCACTGTTTTGCTGTAAGCAATTACAAGTTAGGAAGAAGTATTGGAAGCTCGGGATTCAGGAGTTGCTGAACATTTCGTGCTACAATTTCGATAGGCATGAACAGATTCGCATAATCAGCAGTTCTTAGTGCGTCTGCCAAAGCCGACAAATACTCTCCAGAAAAAGCAGAAAATTTTTCTTTAAGAGAAATAATTGTTATTTATCCGAAAGATCATAATTTACCGATTAATTAATATAGACTTCGGATTTCCTTCTTGCTTTTTATTTTTAAACATTGTAAAAGTAATTTGTAATGGCAAAGACCAAAAAAGAACCGAAAGAAGCGCCTCGTCAGCAAGAGGGTGGTGCAGCAAAACTTCAAGCAATTAAACTGGCAATGGATCAAATAGAAAAACAGTACGGTAGGGGTTCTATTATGAGACTTGGAGGAAATACTAATGACAAGTTTAAGATTGAAGTTATTCCAACCGGTTCAATTGCTTTGGATATAGCTCTCGGTGTCGGAGGATTTCCCAGAGGCAGAATTACTGAAATATATGGACCTGAAGCATCGGGGAAAACAACACTTGCACTTGCCGTTATTGCAGAAGCCCAGAAGAAAGGCGGTCAGTGTGCATTTGTTGATGCAGAACATGCACTTGATCCGCAAAGGGCGGAAATTATCGGGGTTGATTTAGATAATCTTCTCATGAGTCAACCTGATACTGGTGAACAGGCTTTGGAAATAACGGAAACTTTAATAAGATCAGGAGCACTTGATGTTATTGTTGTTGATTCAGTTGCAGCACTTGTCCCAAGAGCAGAGCTTGAAGGAGAAATGGGGGATGCTGTCATGGGGCTTCAGGCAAGACTAATGTCTCAGGCGTTGAGAAAACTAACCGGGGCAATTTCAAAGAGTAAAACCGTTCTTATTTTTACAAATCAGTTAAGACAAAAAATAGGAGTCATGTTTGGTAATCCCGAGACAACCCCAGGGGGACTGGCTCTTAAATTTTACTCGTCGGTGAGAATTGATGTAAGAAGAATTGAAGTCTTAAAAGATGGAGAAAGGGTAATTGGGTCCCGCCATAGAGCCAGGGTGGTTAAAAATAAAGTTGCTCCTCCATTAAGAATTGCCGAGTTTGACATAATGGAAACTGAAGGGATATCAAAAACCGGAGGACTACTCGATGTTGCCTGCGAACTTGGAATAATTGCAAAATCAGGATCTTTCTTTAATTATGACGGAAAACCAATTGCTCAAGGAAAAGAAGCAGCAAAACTATATATCGGAGAACATGTTAAATTTGGAGAAGAGTTAGATAAAAAAATAAGAGACATGGTTGCTTCAGGCAAAAAGCTTCCTAAAGAACTGGTAGAGGAAAAAGAAGAGTAATATAAGAGTGTGCCGATAATTACTTCAATTAAATCTCAGAAGAAAAAAGAAAGAGTAAATGTATACCTTGATGATAAATTTGGTTTTGGCATTGATTTAGAAAACTTTGTAATACTGGGATTAAAAGTAGACCAAGAGGTGACAGAGATAGAGATAGAGAAAATAGTTAAAAAAGCAGAGTTTCAAAAGACATTAGATAAACTTCTCAGGTTTGCAACTCTAAGACCAAGGAGTGAAAAGGAAATTAAAGACTACTTTAGAAGGAAAAAAGTTCATGAAAGCATGCATTCTCAACTTTTTGATAGATTAAATCATTTGGAACTTATTGATGATGAAAAATTTGCAAAATGGTGGGTAGAACAGAGACAGGCTTTCAGGCCAAAACCTAAAAGAATACTCGGGAATGAATTAAGAATGAAAGGGATTAATACAGAAACAATAAAGAAAATATTGGGTGAAGAGGTGGTTGATGAAGAAAAGATGGCTAGAGATTTACTTGAGAAGAGAGCTTATAAATGGAAAAACCTTGAAGGTTTTGAGCGGAAGCAAAAAATATCTCAATATCTAGCTCAAAAAGGTTTCGCTTGGGAAATTATCGAAAAAATGGTAAAATTACCATCTAATGAATAATAATGATTATCTAAAAAAACTCGTCTCCGTTGCTAATTTAACCAGCGATGAAGCAAAAAAGATGCTTCTTGATGAAGTTCAAAAAGAACTGACAGGGGAAATTGCTAAGAAAATAAGACAGGCAGAAGAACGAATTAAGGAGGATGCTGGTCAGAAAGCCAAAGAGATTTTGGTTGATGCCATGAGGCATGGAGCAACTTCGTATGTGGCCGAATATACTGTTTCTACGGTTGCTGTTCCCAATGAAGATGTCAAAGGAAGAATCATTGGCGCAGGGGGAAGAAATATTAGAACTTTCGAAAGGGAGGCCGGAGTTGAAATTGAGATTGACGAAACCAATGAAATCAGAGTTTCTTCTTTTGATTCAATAAGGAGAGAAATTGCAAGACGTGCACTTGATCTTCTTATTAAAGATACCAGAATTCAGCCTTCTCGAATTGAAGAGGTAGTAAGACAAGTTAGAACCCAAATGGACGATGTTCTTTTGGAAGAAGGAAAGAAAATTGTTCAGGATTGCGGAGTGTTTAACCTTCCCTTAGAACTTGTGAAACTTATCGGCAGATATAAATTTAGGACCTCATATGGACAAAATCTTGGGATTCATACAATTGAAGAAACGAAGATTGGAATATCGCTTGCCAACGAAGTCGGAGCAAGTGTAGATATTGTACGACTGGGATGTCTTCTTCATGATATTGGCAAAGTTGTAACTGAGGAAGAAGGCACTCATGTTCAAACCGGAGTGGCCACGCTTAAAAAATACGGTCTTCCAAAGGAAGTTGTTGCTTGTGTGGCAGAACATCATGAAGATAAACCTTTTAGCTCTGTTGAATCGACTCTAGTTTGGATTGCCGATGCTATATCGGGGAGTCGTCCCGGAGCAAGGTATGAACCGCATGAAGATTATGTTGGCAGGATGGAAAAAATTGAGGATATTGCCAAAGGATTTGCCGGAGTTGAAACGGTCTATGCTTTTCAAGCAGGTAGAGACGTTAGGGTTATTGTTAAGCCTGATGAGGTAGATGACGACAGAACTACTGTTCTTGCTCATGACATTGCCAAGAAGCTTGAAAAAGAAGCTGAATATGCAGGACAGATTAAAGTAACTGTAATTAGAGAAATAAGAGCCACGGAAACAACTGCAGCTAGATGAAGAAATTTATCCTTTTAATCTTTTCTTTTTTTACATCTTTATTTAGCTCACCCACTCCCTCAGCAACCAATTTACCCACACCAAGTATTTTACCAACGCCGACTCCAACCGCTACTCCCACACCCAGACCATTAACTTTTTCCGAAATGAATACTTTATATGGTCCCTGTGTATATGTACCGACTTTGATGTACCACCATATTCAATCTCCTGAGGCAGCCAAGGCCAGAAATCAGGTGGGACTAACAGTAAGAACTGTCGATTTTAGGGCACAGATGCAGTATTTAAAAGATAAAAGTTACGTTGTAATTTCAATGCAGGATCTTTTAAATTTTTTTGAACAGGGAATTAAGCCTTCCGTTAAATCCATTCTTCTAACTTTTGATGACGGATATGATGATTTTTATTTAGACGCCTATCCGGTTTTACGGGAGTTTAACTATCCGGCAACAGTATTTATTTCCACAGGGCTTATGAATAATGCAAATTATCTTTATTGGGAAAAAATTGCAGAAATGGCGGGAAATAGAATATTGTTTGCAAATCATACCTGGTCGCACAAGAATGTAAAAACTAAGGAAGATGTTTTGAAAATGGAAATCTCAACTGCCGATGTTCAATTAAATGAGAAGGGATTAAATTCTCCAAAAGTATTTGCATATCCGTACGGTTTGGAA
>Ga0208957_1001207_pt1 | contig 14068 bp, 16 predicted proteins | sample RifOxyA1_FD_184029 | JGI IMG/M metagenome (GOLD analysis project Ga0208957, IMG submission 184029) | Groundwater microbial communities from Rifle, Colorado - Rifle Oxygen_injection A1 (SPAdes) | ecosystem: Environmental > Aquatic > Deep subsurface > Groundwater | place: Rifle, Colorado, United... | reverse complement strand
CGCCAGCGAAACATAGACCCACAGCGAGACGTAAGCCGGAAATGCCGAAGGCGAAAACCCGATCCATGTGTCAAGCCAGGTCACGGGCATGACGAGCGGTGGCGTGAGCGGATTGTGGAGAACCGTGAAATAGCCCCAGAAAAACAAAACCATGAAGGTCATGGTTCCGAACGCCTTGAGCGGCCACAAGTAGACCACACGGTCAGCAATCTGATGGTGCCAGGAGGGTGCGAATGAAGACGCCATCGGTGATTGCGATTACCTGAACAAACGAAACGCTAATTCTGGATAGCCCGGAGGCCGTCGGGAAGCCTTGGGGCCAGGGGGGCGATCGGGTAAAATTTGCGTAGTATGAAATCCATTGAACTGATACGCAATTTTCTCACTGACCGACAAGGCATTGAGACGGCAAAAGTTGTTCCTGAAGCATTCTTGGCTGATCTCGGTGTTGACTCCCTGATGATGCTCGAGCTGGTCTTCGAATTCGAAGACCAGCTCGGCATCAAGCTTCCCCAGGACCTGAAGAGCCCGAAGACCGTCGGCGAAATGGTGGCGCTGATGGACGGGCTGAACACCAGCCAGAAGGGCTGAACCATGAGCCAGCGGCGTGTGGCGATTACCGGCCTCGGCCTGGTCAGCCCGTATGGTGGGGATCTTCCCGATTTTTTCGCCCGTCTGACCGCTGGGGAGTCAGCCATCCGCCACCTGTCGACCGATGACCAGCCGCAGCCGCTGTCCATCCCGTTCGCCAGCTGTCCGGTCTTCGACCCGGATGCCACGCTTGGCAAGCCGCTTGCCTCGATGATGGACCGCTTCGCCCAGCTTGGCATGGCCGCTGCCTTCGCTGCCTGGGTGGATGCCGGCCTGCCGCGCGCCGCCGAAGCCGAGTCGCGCGATCGCTGGGGCGTCACCTGGGGTACCGCGCTGGGCGGCACGCTGACCCACGAAAAGGTCTACCGGGACCTGTGGCAGCGGGGCCGCGATCGCCTGCCGCCACTCACCGTCGTGCTCGGCATGAACAACGCGGCCAACGCCCACATCTCGATCCAGTTGGGCCTCGGCGGTGTGAGCATGAGCCACACGGTGGCCTGCGCCTCGTCGGCCGTTGCCATTGGCGAGGCCTTCCGCCGCGTGCGCAGCGGTGAGGCGCCGGTGATGCTCACCGGCGGCTCCGACGTGCCGCAGGCCTATGGCGTCGCCCGTGCCTGGGAAGCCATGCGGGTGATGGCCCCCGGCGACGCGGACACCGCTGCTTTCGCCTGTCGTCCCTTCGCCGCCGACCGGCGCGGATTGGTGCTAGGCGAAGGCGGCGCGGCGCTGGTGCTTGAGGACTGGGACCATGCCGTGGCCCGCGGTGCCCGCATCCACGGCGAGATCGTCGGCTACGGCACGACTTGCGACCACAGCCATCTGGTGCGCCCGGACATCGCCGGCCAGGTCCGCGCACTGAATGCGACGCTGGCCGATGCCGGACTGGTCGCTGCCGACATCGATTACATCAACGCCCATGGGACCGCGACCACCGAAGGCGACCCGGTCGAGATCGCCGCCCTCAGGGCCGTTTTCGGCGCGCGCGCTGAAACGCTGCCGGTCAGCGCCACCAAATCCATGCACGGCCACCTGCTCGGCGCGGCCGGCGCCATCGAGGCCATCGCCACCGTGCTGGCGCTGCGCGAGCAGGCCATCCCGCCAACCGCCAATCTCAGCCCGGACACCCTCGACCCGGCCTGCAGCGGCGTCGACCACGTCTTCAGCGGCCGGCGCGACGTGAGCTTGCGCACTGCGCTGTCCAACTCCTTCGCCTTTGGCGGCAGCAACGCGGTGCTCGCGTTCCGCGCCGTCACCCAATAAATCCACGGAAAGTCCGCCATGTCCGAAGCCATCCCCCCGCAAACCGTCGACGCCCTGCTGCCGGAAGTCGCCGCCCTGATCGTCGAAGCCCTGAACCTTGAAATGGCCCCCGAAGAAATCGAGCCGGATGCGCCGCTGTTCGGCGAAGGTCTCGGGCTCGATTCGATCGACGTGCTGGAAATCGCGCTGGTCATTTCCAAGCGCTACGGCTTTCAGCTGCGTTCCGACAATGCGGACAACGTGCGCATTTTTGCCTCCCTGCGTGCGCTGACCGCCTACATCGCCAGCCAGCGGACAAAATGACCGTGAGCCCGATCCAGGTGCTGCGCGGCCTGGCCGTGGCCGCTCTCATGGCCAGTTGGGCCATCGCCGCCTATTTCGGCAGCACCGGGCAGGGCAGACCCGACTTCAATACGGCCGTCGGCGCAGCCCCCTTCGTCGTCGTCCTCGCCATGCTGCTCTGGCGGGTACGGCACCCGCTCGGGATAGCCGCTGGCGGCCTGCTTGTGGCCGGCACGCTGGCCTGGCTGTGGCCGTCGCTCCGCCAGAACGTCGCGCTGCTTTATTTCATCGAGCACTTCGGCACCAACCTGGCGTTTGCTGCGCTGTTCGGCAAGACCTTGCTTGGCCCCGGCGATCCGCTGATCACCCATTTCGCCCGGATCGTCAACAACGGTGTGCTGTCCGGGCGCCAACTCCGCTACACCCGGCGGGCCACGCTGGCGTGGACCGGCTTCTTTATCGCCAACGCCACGCTGTCGGCCCTGCTCTATGCGCTGGCCCCCCATGCCGTCTGGTCGTTCTACGCGAGCCTGCTGACCGCGCCGCTGATCGGCCTGATGTTCGTCGCCGAACACCTGTGGCGCATGCACGCGCTGCCGCCCGAAGAACGTCCCAGCATCGCCGACGTCTTCCGCGTCTGGCGCCAGCGCACCCCCGCCAAGGGCTCATGAACACGCTGCCGCTGATCACCGGCCTCGGCCTCGACGGCATTATTGCCTGGCTACCAGCCGGACCACGCCGTGTGCGCGATTTCCTCGCCGACGCCGAAGCCCTGGCTGCCAAGCTTCCGGCCGGCCGCGCGCTGCTCAACATGTGCCACGACCGCTACCATTTCGCTGTCGGTTTCGCCGCCGGGCTGATCAACGGCAAGGTCAGCCTGCAGCCCGCATCGCAGTCGCCCGAGACGCTCTCGCGCATCCGCGCCGACTTCCCGGATGTCGCCTGCCTATGCGACGGCGACTTCGATAGCCTCGACCTGCCGCGCTGCGACTTTCCCGACCTCTCCACAGCCGACCCGCAGAAAATCACCGACATCCCGCGCATTCCCGCCGACCGGGTGGCCGCCATCCTGTTCACCTCCGGCTCGACGGGCCTGCCACAGCCGCATCACAAGACCTGGGGCCGACTGGTCGCCAACGGCCGCGCCGAGGCAGCGGCACTCGGCCTCGACCGGACGTCGCACACCCTCGTCGGCACCGTTCCGGTGCAGCACAGCTACGGCTTCGAATCGACCTTCCTGCTGGCGCTGCACGGCGGCTGCGCCTTCTGGTCGGGCAAGCCCTTCTATCCGCAGGACATCGTCGCCGCGCTCGACGCGGTGCCGCGCCCGCGACTGCTGGTGACCACGCCCTTCCACCTGTCGACGTTGCTTTCGTCCGGCATCGACCTGCCGGCCATCGACCAGATGCTGTCCGCCACCGCCCCTCTGTCGGCCACGCTTGCCGCCGAGGCGGAAGCACGGACCGGCGCACCGCTGCACGAAATCTACGGTTCGACCGAAAGCGGCCAGCTGGCGAGCCGGCGCACGACCGACGGCGCGACCTGGACGCTGCTGCCCGGCGTCCGCCTCGAGCAGGACGCGGACACCACCTATGCCTGCAACGGCCACGTCGAAGGCCGTGTCGCGCTGTCCGACGTCATCGAGTTGCTGCCGGACCGGCGTTTCCTGCTGCACGGCCGCCACGCCGACCTGATCAACATCGCCGGCAAGCGCACTTCGCTCGCCTATCTGAACCACCAGATCGCCGCCGTGCCGGGCGTGGTCGATGCTGCCTTCTTCCTGCCCGACGACGAGGCTGCCGGCGGCATCACGCGCCTGACCGCCTTCGTCGTCGCGCCGACGCTGGACAGCCGGCAACTCCTGGCCGCGCTGCGCCTGCGCATCGACGCCATCTTCCTGCCGCGCCCGGCGATCTTCGTCGACGCCTTGCCGCGCAACGGCACCGGCAAGCTGCCGCGCAGTGCGCTGCAGGCCCTGTACGCCGTGAAGACACGCCATGCCGGCCGCTGAATTCGAGTGGGTCGTCCCGGCCGATCACCCGGCCTTCCCCGGCCATTTTCCCGGACGCCCGATCGTGCCGGGTGTCGTGCTGCTCGACCAGGCCATCCTGTTCGCGGAAAGCCTGCTCGGGCAGCAGGTCGACCGCTGGCAGATCGGCAATGCCAAATTCCTCAGCCCGGTCGGCCCGGCCGAGACGCTGGTGTTTTCCCTGCAGTCCACGCCGCGCGGGTCCATTGTCTTTACCGTGAAATCCGGCGCGCGTGACGTCGCCTCAGGCAGCTTGACCCCGCCCGCAGCATGAGCAAACAGGCGACGCCGGGCTGGATGCGCCAGCAGGAACGGAGCAACCTCGCCATCCTCAGGCTGATGGTGTGGATTTCGCTGACCTTCGGCCGCACCGCCGGTCGCGTCGTGCTTTCCGGCATCGCACTCTATTTCACCCTGTTCGCCCCCAGGGCGCGCCGTGCCAGCCGCGCCTACCTGAAGCGGGTGCTGGGACGCTGGGCGAACTGGGCGGACGGCTACCGTCATGTGTTCAGCTTCGCCACCACCATCCACGACCGCATCTATCTGCTCAACGAGCGTTTCGACCTGTTCGACATCGAAGTCGTCGGTGCCGACGCCTTGCATGAAGCGCTCGCAAAACAACCGGGCGCGCTGCTGATGGGCGCGCACCTCGGCAGCTTCGAGGTGCTGCGCGCAGTCGGCCGGGGCAAGGAGGGATGCAAGGTGGCGATGCTGATGTACGAGGAAAACGCCCGCAAGATCAACGCCACGCTGGAAGCCATCAATCCGAAGGCGACGCAGGACATCATCCCACTCGGCCGCATGGAGTCGATGCTCGAAGCCCGCGACAAGCTCGAAGCGGGGTATCTTGTGGGCATGCTGGCCGACCGCTCGCTCGGCGATGATGCCACCGCGGACTTCCCGTTTCTCGGCTCAGCGGCGCCCCTCCCGCTGAGCCCGTGGCGCCTGGCGGCGATGCTGCAGCGGCCGGTGTTTTTCATGACCGGGCTGTACCTCGGCGGCAACCGCTACCAGCTCCATTTCGTGCCGCTGGCCGATTTTTCGGAGACGCCGCGGAGCGAACGCGACGCCGCCATCGCGGCCGCCATGCAAGGCTACGCCGACTGCCTGACGCGGTTCTGCCGGCAGGCGCCCTACAACTGGTTCAACTTTTTTGATTTCTGGCAGAAAAAATGATCCGACGACTGTTCACGGGCCTCGTGCTCGCAAGCCTGGCAACCACCGCACACGCCGCCTTCAACATGGACCAGCTGATGAGCGAACTCGCCCAGCACAAGGGCGGCCGCGCGAAATTCGTCGAGAAACGCACCCTGGCCGTGCTCGACCGGCCGTTGGTCGCCACCGGCGAGATGACCTACACCCCGCCTGATCGCCTGGAAAAGCGCACGCTGACGCCCAAGCCAGAAACCATGGTGCTCGACAAGGACCAGGTCAGCATCGAGCGCGACAAGCGCAAATACTCGATCAGCCTCGCCAGCCGGCCGGAAGCGCTGGCCTTCGTCGACAGCATCCGCAACACGCTGGCCGGCAACCGGGCAGCGCTGGAGAAGAACTACACGCTGCAACTGAGCGGCAACAATGACAACTGGGTGCTCACCCTGACGCCCACCGAGCAGAAGATCGCGGCACTGCTGCAGCGCATCACGGTCAGCGGCAGCAAGGACCAGATCCACACCATCGACTACCTGCTGGCCGACGGCGACCGCTCGGAACTCTCCATCGAACCCCTCGAACCGCGATGACCCCAAGCGCCCGGCGCACCCTGCTGCTGTGGTTGCTCGCCATGCTGGCCGGGGCGGCCGTGGTCTGGAACAGCCGCTTTTCGACCGACATCTCCTTCTTCCTGCCGGCACGGCCGACAGTGGAGCAGCAGGTTCTCGTCGACCAGCTCAAGGAAGGTGCCGTCTCCCGCCTGCTGATGCTCGCCATCGAAGGCGGGGATACCGCACAACGCGCCGGACTGTCGCGCGAACTGCGCAACCGGCTTGCCGCCCTGCCCGAATTCGTCTCGGTGCAGAACGGCGATGCCGCCAGCCAGGACGCTGCGCGCGACTTCCTGCTCAGGCATCGCTATCTGCTCAGCCCGGCAGTGACGCCGGAACGCTTCACGATCGACGGCCTGAAAGCCGCCATTTCCAACAGCATCGACCTGCTGGCCTCGCCGGCCGGCATGCTGCTCAAGCCCTATCTGACCCGCGACCCGACCGGCGAGCTGGTCGAACTGCTCGGCGGTCTCAACGCCGGCGCGCAACCCGACAGCCGCGATGGCGTCTGGTCCTCGCACGACGGCCAGCGTGCCCTGCTGCTGGTGCAGACTCGCGCGCTCGGCTCCGATACCGACGGCCAGGAAAAGGCCATCGCGCTGATCCGCGAACAATTCGCCGCCGCCTCCGGCCGCGCCGGCCTGACCGACCTCAAGCTGCAGCTTTCCGGCCCCGGCCTGTTCGCCGTCAAGTCGCGCGCGACGATCAAGCACGAAGTCACGCGCCTATCGCTGATCAGCCTCAGCGCCATCATCGCGGTGCTGTTTTTCGTCTATCGATCGCCGCGCCTGCTGGTCCTTGGCCTGTTGCCGGTCGCCAGCGGTGCGCTGGCCGGCATCGTCGCCGTCAGCCTGGCCAACGGCACGGTCTACGGCATCACCGTCGGCTTCGGCTCGGCGCTGATCGGCGAGGCGGTCGACTATTCGATCTATTACTTCGTGCAATCCAGCCGGCTCGGAATGACCGAATGGCGACAACGCTTCTGGCCAACCATCCGGCTCGGTGTGCTGACGTCCGTGTGCGGCTTCGGCGCGCTGCTCTTTTCCGGCTTCCCCGGCCTGGCGCAGCTCGGCCTCTATTCGCTGACGGGCGTGCTGACCGCCGCCCTCGTCACGCGCTTCGTGCTGCCGCCGCTCGCCGGCACGGCGATCCAGGTTCCGCTGCCGGCGCGCATCGGCAAGGCCCTGCATGCCGGGCTACGCCATGTCCAGACACTGCGCTGGCCGGTCATCGGCCTGGCGCTGGCCGCCTTCACGTATCTTGGCGCCCAGCGTGACCAGCTGTGGCTTCCCAACCTGTCGGTGCTGTCCACCGTCAGCGCCGAGGACGCGGCACTCGATGCCCGCTTGCGTGCCGACCTCAGCACCCCCGACGCGCGCTACCTGGTCGTGGTCACCGGCCCCGACCGCGAAGCCGCACTGCAGGCGGCCGAACGGGCCGGACAGCGGCTCGACCCACTGGTCGCCGACGGCGTGATTGGCGGTTACGACAGTCCGGCGCGTTTCCTCCCCAGTGCCACGACGCAGGCGACCCGCCGCGCCAGCCTGCCGTCGCCCGACGAGCTGCAGCGCCGTCTGCAGGCGGCGCTGGTCGATTCGCCGCTGTCGGCCAGCAAGCTCGCGCCGTTTATCGCCGACGTCGACGCCGCGCGCCGCCAGCCCCTGCTCGGCCGGCACGATCTCGGCGGCAGCGGACTGGCGCTCGCCGTCGATTCGCTGCTGCTGCAAGGCGCCAACGGCTGGAGCGCACTGCTGCCGCTACGCCCGGCCGGCGGCGAACAGGGCGTGGACATCCCGGTCGCGGTGGTGCGCGCCGCGCTGGCCGGCAGCGGCGCCCTCTTCGTCGACACCAAGGGGCAGTTCGACGCGCTCTACGGCGATTACCTCCATCAGGCCGTCTGGCTCTCGAGCGCCGGCTTCGTCGCCATCGTCGTTCTGCTCCTCGCCACGTTGCGCTCGCCGCGCCGGCTGGCCGGGGTGCTGCTGCCGCTGGTGCTGGCGGTGGCCCTCGTCATCGCCGGCCTGCACCTCGCCGGCGAGCGCCTGCAGCTGCTGCACCTGGTCGGCATGCTGCTGATCGTCGCGGTCGGCTCCAACTATGCGCTGTTCTTCGACCGCATCGCCGGCGGCGCGAATCTCGATACCGCCACGCTGATGTCGATGGCCGTCGCCGCCACGACCACCGTGATCGGATTCGGTACGCTCGCGCTGTCCTCCGTCCCGGTGCTGCATGCCGTCGGCGTCACCGTCGGACCGGGCGCCCTGCTCGCGCTGCTGCTGTCGGCGGTATTCGCATCCCGCGAAGTTCCCGCCTGAGCCATGCCGCAGCCCTGGAAACCTGCTCCCGCACTGAAGGCGACTTTCGCCTTGCATGGTGCCGCCGCGCTCGGCACCCTGGCCCTGCCCGCCGCCTGGCCGTGGACGCTCGGCGCGGTCGCCGCCAACCATGCCGTGCTGACCCTGGCCGGCCTGCTGCCGCGTTCGACCCTGCTCGGGCCCAACCTCACCCGCCTGCCGGATGCCGCCGCCGCGCGCCGGGAAATCGCGCTGACTATAGACGACGGCCCCGATCCCGACGTCACCCCGCGCGTGCTCGACCTGCTCGACGCCGCCGGTGTCCATGCCAGCTTCTTCTGCATCGGCCGGCGCGCGCGGAAAAACCCCGCGCTGTGCCGCGAGATCGTCGCGCGCGGCCATCGCGTCGAGAACCACGGCGATTCGCATTCCTGGGCCTTTTCCGCATTCGGCCCCGGGCGCATGCAGGCTGACATCGCCGCCGCGCAGGCGACCCTGGCGGACATCACCGGCCAGGCGCCGCATTTTTTCCGCCCCACCGCCGGCCTGCGCAATCCCTTTCTCGACCCGGTGCTGGCCGCCCTCGATCTCCGGCTCGCCGCCTGGTCCCGCCGCGGCTACGACACCCGTGAGGGCCGGCTCGACGTCGTGCTCGGCCGCCTGACGCGCAATCTTGCCGCCGGTGACATCCTGCTGCTGCACGACGGCCACAGCGCCCGGACCGCCGCGGGCCAGCCGGCGATCCTCGCCTTTCTTCCGGACCTGCTGCGCACCCTGGCCGAACGGGATTTGAAGCCGGTCACGCTTGCCGATGCTACGGCATGAGCCGATTCGTTGAAGACGCCTTCAGCGACGTCTCCCCCAAGGCGGCGGCTTTCAGTGAGGTAGGGTGGATGCGTGCAATTGGCCAGGAGCGGAAGTTCAGGATCGCCTACCAATTGGCATAATGGCACGATGCGGCACAGGAATTTTTTCTACTAGACGACGCCAATGAACGCCCAAGAACGCCTGCGCGCTGCTCGAACTGCCGCCCATGAAGGACGGTTTGCTGAGGCTTTAAGCGAATATATTTGGTTCCATGAGCATGCACTTGAAGAGCAGCCCTCTTTGAGCGGAGTTCGGCTCTCATTCGCCCTTGGCTATTGGCTTGAGCTTGCGGGACAGTATCCACCTGCCAGGGCGGCGTTACAAAGCATCCGCAATGAGAAGACCAAGCGCTTGGAACAAGGAGAGGAGGACTGGGAGCTTTTCAACGATGTGACTGCTATCAACCGGGAGTTGGGCAATGACGAGGCGACCTATGACTTGTTCAGTTCAATTAGCAATACGAACCCCGCTTTCGCCGCGCGGTGCGCTGGAGTTGCAACACCTGCAATCGTCAAGGCCTTTGATTTCAAGCTTGCACGCAGTTTTATTTCCAATCCGGAAAAAGCAGTAGAGCAGCTTGCTTCCCGATTCATTCAAGGCATTGAGCGGGCGAATCGCTCTTCCACGCCGGAGAAGAAAGCTGACATCACCGATGTAGAAATTCGCATCTATGCGGAAGAAGTAGGATTGTTGGCTCAGATTGTCAGCATGGCCGGAGAAGGAGAGCAGGCAGATGCTCTTGTCGAGCGCGCCATTTCACTTGCGGGTAGTGCTGAGTTGCAGGATGCCATTCGTGCAGCGCTCATCCGATAACCCATTGTGGCAGTCGGCTCTCGGGAATTTCCAACGACGGCAACGGGTCGATTGCACGCATTCCCGGATCAGCAAACCGGACGTCCGCCATGATCAACTTGGGTTCAGCAGAGCTGAATGATTAGGCCGTTGCAAGTGCTTTCGTTAACGTCATATTGTTTTTGACTGTTCAAACCATCCGTCTCAGGGCATCCGCAATGCCCCCGTCAACCCGGGGATGAAAGTTTCGACTTGATCAGGTCAGGCCGGCAGTCATCGCTCTGCTAGAATTTTCGATTCCTTTAATCCGGGCGCCCGTCTTGACCCCGCTGCTGCTTTCCGCCTTCACCGCCACCAGCTGCCTCGGCCGCGGCCTCGATGCCACCCGGCACGCCTTGCGTAGCGGCCGTAGCGGCCTGGCGCCGTGCGCCTTCGAGACGGTGGAACTCGACACCTGGGTCGGCGAGGTGGCCGGCGTCGACGAGGAAAAACTGCCTGCGGCCCTGGCCGACTACGACTGCCGCAACAACCGCCTGACCCGGATCGGGCTGGAGACCGACGGCTTCGGCAATCGGGTGAGAGAAGCCGTCGCCCGCTACGGCAGGGCCCGGGTCGGCGTGTTTCTCGGCACCAGCACCGCCGGCATCCTGCAGACCGAACTCGCCTACCGCCGCCGCGACCCCGCAACCGGCGCCCTACCCGACGACTTCATCTACCGCACGACGCACAATTCCTTTTCGCTGGCCGAATTCACCCGCGCCTATTTCGGTCTCGAAGGCATGGCGATGGCCATCTCGACCGCCTGCTCGTCGAGCGCCAAGGTGTTCGCGGCCGCCGCGCGCCAGATTGAGTTGGGCATGATCGACGCGGCCATCGTGGGCGGCGTCGACACCCTGTGCCTGACCACGCTGTATGGCTTCGCCTCGCTGCAGCTGACCTCGCCGCTACCCTGCCGACCCTACGACGCAGCGCGCGACGGCATCTCGATCGGCGAGGGCGCTGGTTTCGTTCTGCTCGAGCGCGCGGCCAGTGCGGCGCCCGGTTCGGTGCTGCTGCTCGGCGCCGGCGAGTCGAGCGACGCCTACCACATGTCCTCGCCGCACCCGCAGGGCCTCGGCGCCAAACTCGCCATGGAGGCCGCGCTGAAATCCGCCGGCCTTGCGCCTGACGACATCGACTACATCAACCTGCACGGCACGTCGACGCCCGCCAACGACGCGGCCGAAGGCAAGGCCGTCGCCGCCCTGTTCGGCGACCGCGTGCCCTGCTCGTCGACCAAGGGCGCCACCGGACACACGCTGGGGGCGGCCGGTGCGATCGAAGCGGTGATCTGCGCGCTGGCGCTGACTGACGGACTCCTGCCGGGCAGCCCGGGCACCGCCACGCCGGACCCGGCGATACCCGTGCAGTACCTGCTCGAGAGCCGCCAAGGCCGCGTGCGCCGCGTGCTGTCGAATTCCTTCGGCTTCGGCGGCAGCAACTGCAGTCTCGTCTTCGGGGTCGCCGCATGAACGCGTCGCCGCTCAACGCCTGGATCGAAGGCATCGGCTTTCTCGCCCCCGGCCTGCCGGACTGGGCGGCCGCGCGCGCGGTGCTGCGCGGCGAGCCGCCGTACGCCGCCGCGCCATCAATATTGCCGGCGCCGGCCCTGCTGCCGCCGGCCGAGCGCCGCCGCGCCAGCCGCGTCGTCAAGACGGCCCTGGCCGTCGGCCTGGAGGCCGCCGCCCACGCCGGTGCCGATGCGTCGCAGCTGGCGACGGTGTTCACCGCGTCCGGCGCCGACGGCCACAACTGCCACGCACTGTGCGAACAGCTGGCGAGCGACGACCGCCAGATCTCGCCGACGCGCTTCCACAACTCGGTGCACAACGCCGCCGCCGGCTACTGGGGTATCGCCACCGGCTCGATGGCGCCGTGCCAGGTCCTCTGCGCCTACGACGCCAGCTTCGGCGCGGGCCTGCTCGACGCCCTTGCGCAGGTGGCGCTCGCACGCCAGCCGGTGCTGCTGATCGCCTACGACAGCGAGTACCCCGAGCCTCTGCACGCCAAGCGCGACACACCCGATTGCGGCGGCGTCGCGCTGCTGCTGAGCGCAGAACGCAGCGTGCGTTCGCTGGCGGCGGTCCGCGTCAGCCCGACCGGCGACGACGCCGAGAAGCTGGCCGATGCCGGGCTGGAGGCCCTGCGCACGTCCATCCCGGCCCTGCGTGCGCTGCCGCTGCTCAAGCATCTGGCGAACGGCGCGCGCGGCAGCGTCTGCCTCGACTATCTGCCGCCGATGCAGCTCAGGGTGGACATCGAGCCGTGCTAGACCGGAACTGGATCGCCGCCCGGATTCCGCACCAGGGCACCATGTGCCTGCTCGACGCGGTGCTCGAATGGTCGGACGCGTTGATCGTCTGCCGCGCCGTGAGCCACGCCGATCCGACCCATCCGCTGCGCGCGGAAGGCCGCCTCGGTGCCGCCGCCGGCATCGAATACGCCGCGCAGGCGATGGCCGTGCACGGCGCGCTGGTGGCCGGCGACGCTGCGCCGCCGCGCCAGGGCTATCTCACCAGCGTGCGCAGCGTTTCCCTGCACGTCGCCCGCCTCGACGACCTGCCCGGCGCGCTGGCGGTGCGCGCCGAACGCCTGTCCGGCGACGGCAACCACATCCTCTATCAATTCTCGCTCGCCCACGCCGGCCGCTGCCTGCTCGAAGGCCGCGCCGCCGTGGTGCTCGACGCCACGGCTCTATGAAAGTCGCCGCCCTATGAAAGTCGCCGCCCTGTGAAGGAAACCACATCATGAAACGCGCCCTCGTCACCGGCGGCAGCGGCGGCATCGGCGCCGCGATCTGCAAGCGCCTCGCCGCCGACGGCCACCATGTTCTGGTCCATGCCAACCGCAGCCTGGACAAGGCTACCGCCGTCGTCACCGCGATCCAGGCATCCGGCGGCAGCGCTGAGGCCGTCGCCTTCGACGTCACCGACCGCGCCGCCACCGCGGCCGCGCTCGACACGCTGCTCGAAGGCGGCGCCATCCAGATCCTGGTCAACAACGCCGGCATCCACGACGACGCGGTGTTCCCCGGCATGTCCGGCGAGCAGTGGGACCGCGTCATCGACGTCTCGCTGAACGGCTTCTTCAACGTCACCCAGCCGCTGACGCTGCCGATGATCCGCACGCGCTGGGGCCGCATCGTCAACGTGTCGTCGGTCGCCGCGGTCGCCGGCAACCGTGGCCAGGTCAACTATTCGGCCGCCAAGGGCGCCCTGCACGCAGCCAGCAAGTCGCTCGCGCTGGAGCTCGCCAGCCGCGGCATCTCGGTCAACGTGGTGGCGCCGGGCATCATCGAGACCGGGATGATCGAAGGCGCCTTCGACGCCGAGGCCGTGAAGAAACTGGTGCCGATGCAGCGCGCCGGCCAGCCGGAGGAAGTCGCCGAACTGGTCGCCTTTCTGGCGTCCGAGAAGGCGGCCTACATCTCCGGCCAAGTGATCTCGATCAACGGTGGGATGATCTGATCTAGATACTCAGGCGGCGCGTCGAATCAGCGCCTGCAAGCGTGCCAGTTTCGGCGCCACCATCGGCACGGTCAGCATGGTGCTCGCCACCGCCATCAGCAGCAGGGCGGTGAAGGTTTCGCTGCTGATGATGGCCTTGTCGAGCAGGATGTTGACGAAGATGATCATGATCAGCGCCTTGGTCTGCAGCAGCCAGCCGATGATAGCCGCCTCGCCCGGCGTCCAGCGCAGGATACGACCGGCGATCCGGATGCCGATCAGCTTGCCGGCGACGGAGGCGACCAGCAGCAGCGCCGCCGCAAGGAACACCGCCTCGCCGCCGACGGCCCAGTTGGTGCGCAGGCCGGTGGACAGGAAGAAGACCGGCATGATGACCAGGAGGACATGATGGCGCAGCTGATCCATCTGTTTCTGGTCGAACCATTCGGCTTCCATGATCGCGCCGGCGAGGAAGGCGCCGACCATGAAGTGCAGGCCGGACCAGTCGGCACCGAACGCGCAGGCGGCCAGCCAGATCAGCGCGACGTACCAGCGGTCGCGCTCGGCGATGCGCGCCATCAGGCGGCGGAAGAAGTAGCCGGCGACGGCGAAGGCGACGAGGAAGGCCAGCTGCCGGCCGACCCGCTCCCAGTCCATCAGGATCAGGGCCAGCACGCCCCAGATCGCGACGTCGTCGAGGCTGGC
>Ga0208957_1001205_pt1 | contig 14074 bp, 16 predicted proteins | sample RifOxyA1_FD_184029 | JGI IMG/M metagenome (GOLD analysis project Ga0208957, IMG submission 184029) | Groundwater microbial communities from Rifle, Colorado - Rifle Oxygen_injection A1 (SPAdes) | ecosystem: Environmental > Aquatic > Deep subsurface > Groundwater | place: Rifle, Colorado, United... | reverse complement strand
TCCTGCAAAACTTAGCCAAACGCGACCAGAAATTGCAAGATTTTCAGGAAAAGTACATAACGTATCTCTTTTATCAAACCTCTCTCTCTTATATCTGCCGCACCCCCGAAGACGGGGGGCGAAACCTGCACCCCTGGCAGAGGGTAGGAGTATAGCAAGATGATAAACATAGACTCAACAACAAGTGAACTTCTTGAGATTTTATGGGCCGGCGGTATTGGTCATTTTCACCTGCTTCCCTCTAGTGTGTCTATCTGGCACAGAGTCGGGAGTCCATTTGCGCCGATAGATGAATATATGCAACATTGCTACTACGGAGTCAATCCGGTCCGGGCTATCCCCACCAAAAACGCGAATGGCAAGCCCGTGAGTCCGAGGTATGTACGTTCACAGCTGGATTATCTATCTGGCGTAAATGCTCTGTATGCTGATTTCGACGCCAAAGATGAGGTTACAGTAACCGGTGAGGAGTCGGGGTCTGAGCTTCCAGGGATTATAAGAGACAATCCGAAACTAAAAGACGAGGTGGATCTCCGCAAGATAGCGTTTGAGAGGGTTAGAGACAGGAAGTTGAGCGAAAATCACACAAAATACATGACTTCTGTTGCCCTACGGGTTGTGAAACTGCCTGTAAAGCCGTCTGTGCTGGTTTCCTCGGGTGGTGGACTTCAATCGCTCTGGTTGCTAGATCAGCCATTCGTTATCAAGAACAGCGACGATCTAGAGTACGCCAAGAAGTTGCAAAAAGCATTTGCCTATACTGTTGGCGCAGATAGGCACGCTATCAATCTGACCGGACTCTTGCGGCTACCTGGCTCTGTGAACCGCAAATATATCCCACCTCGCGAGGTAGTTTATAAGTATTGTGACTTGGATAGGCGTTATCGCTTATCCGAGTTGGTTGCGTATGCCAAAACTGAACTGGACAGGCTTCAAGAGTCCATCCCGACTCCAAACCCGACTCCAGTTGTGCTCACAAAAACCCGACTCCCGCACAAAAAAGCGTCCAGAGCAAATCGATGGGCAGAAACTTGTTTTGATAAACAGATAGCAAATCTCGCAATCCCACGAAAACACGGAGGAAATGACCTGCTCAATCGGACTGCAATCACACTCGCTGGACTCGTGGCTGCATCTTGGCAGACAGCCGTAACGGAGTCGGACGCCAAATCAGCACTAGAGCGCGCAGCCGAGATTTGTGGACTCCCGAAAGATAAGATACGATGGAACATAGACTCTGGATTCCGATACGGAATGAGCCGGCCTATGTCGTTACCAAGATGTCTGACAGACAACGGATAACCCCACGCCAGGGGCGCTGTTCCGTCTTCGGAACAGAAACCGAGGAATTGCGTATGTTCCATTTTGGAATAACGCATTCAAAAAAGCCTCTTTTTGTTGATTTTGTAGATTCTCATCGCTCATTGTTACCTCCTAGATTCCGCAATTCCGCGATTCCGTTTAATACTCTTGAAAAAAGGATTAAAAACTTGAACCCATGTCGAAGGGGGTAACACTCGGTTTGAAAATAAGTCTGCATAATTTCTGCCGGGGAAAATCTTCTTACGGGAAGTTTCTCAACGAAAGTCTACAAAGTATACAAATTACATGATTATCGGGTTAGTGCTGTGTCTGTCCTGAGAGAGCGCGAGCGTCGCGGAGTCCACACATTGCCTCTTGACACAGCGGCAGGATGGGTGTAAAATGGCTTATGATAATGATTGTTATAGAAAGCCATTAGAAGGAGCGATCAATGAACACCCAAAATGATAATGCGATCAGCGTGACAGACGTAAACGATGCGCAAGCTATCATCTCGCTTGTGTTAGATGGTTTGTCCAGCGTGAACAGCAAGCGCGCGTACCAGAAAGCTCTAATTGACTTTATGGCCTGGTACACAGAGCAAGGCAAGCCAGGACTGTCTAAAGCCATTGTGCAACGTTACAAGAACGTTTTACAAACGTTGGGGCTATCCTCTTCCACAATCAACCAGCGAATGAGCGCGATCCGCAAGTTGGCACAAGAGGCGGCAGATAATGGGCTGGTTGACCAAACCATAGCTAACGGCGTTGCGCGCGTGGGGGGCGTGAAGTCCCTCGGTGTGCGCGCCGGGAATTGGCTAACAAAAGGTCAGGCGCAGGCATTGATTAATACCCCTGACATTACAACTCTAAAGGGGCTGAAGGATAGGGCAATCTTGGCCGTGATGTTAGGCGCAGGTCTGAGGCGTTCTGAGGTTGCCGAATTGACGTTTGACCATATCCAGCAGCGAGATGGGCGTTGGGTTATTGTTGACATTGTGGGAAAGGGCAATCGGGTTAGAACTGTCCCTATCCCCTCTTGGACAAAGGCAGCGATAGACGAATGGGCGCAGGCAGCGGGTATTCGTCAAGGCAACATATTTTTACCGGTCCACAAAGGCGGGTGGATTAACGGTAATTCCATGACCCCCCAGGCGATTCGTAACACGGTCTCACAGTACGCGCAAATGCTAGGGTTTGACACAGCCGCGCATGACCTGAGACGCACATACGCAAAATTGGCACACCGGGGCGGATCGCCATTGGAACAGATCCAACTGTCTTTAGGCCATGCAAGCATCAAGACGACAGAGAAGTATTTGGGCGTACAACAAAATCTAGCCGACGCCCCGTGTGATAAGTTGGGCTTGGGGTTGTGATTAGTCCGCGTTAGTACGCCTCAAAAATTTCCATAGCCTGGCCGACCTATAAAAATAAAAAAATTATCCCCCCCAAAAAAATTAGAAAAACCCAAAAAAAATTGACCCCCCACACACGCGGGGGGTCAATTATTGCCCCTGCGATGCAAAAAAGCCCATCAAATTTGAGCGCAATGAACCAAAAACGATAGGTGGTATCAATAACATTATCTTTTGGTATTTCCATCTTGACAGGCAAGATATAATGATTTACAATGTATATAGGTTGACACAAATAATTGAGAGGATAAACCAATGGCAAATACTATAATGGTGACTTTTCGGTTGAGTAAAAAATCAAAAGCCATTCTCGCTGCTCTGGCTAAGAGACTTCGGGTTAGTAGGACAGCCACGCTAGAACTTCTCTTGAGCAGAAAAAATATTTCCGTTTCCGCTGAATTGACCGATGAAGAGGTCAATTCGATCATTGAGAATGCCGATGAGGAAAAACAAAATGACTGAGAATGACGAGATTAAAAATATCCTGTTATGGGATGTCGGCGTTGCAGAGGGGGTGTTCGCTGGTGAGAGAATGTATTTTGAGGTTAAATTTGCTGAGCAGTTCGACGCGACTCCGGTAGTTACGATCACCCTGGAGCTACCAGACCTCAGCGGGAGCGCCCCAGTTTGCTATCTGACCAAAGTTGATACCGCGGGTTTTACGTGCCGGTTTGAGCGAGGGGCAGAACGCATAATCGGAGATATTCAATTCCGACTCCATTGGAGTGCTCAGAGGTCAGATTGGTAGCGGTTGCGGAGTCCTGGACGCGCCCCACAAGCCGGCCCAGGCTTCACAGGATTGGCCCTAAGCCGTTTTTAGAACGAGGATGGTGTTTGATATGTTGATCGGATAATGGAGGTTGATCGTGAATAAAATAATTAGATTGACTACGCTAATAATGGCTCTAGATTTACTGGCAAACATTGTTTTATTCGCTCTGGTGCTTGGATACTAAGGAGATTTATCATGAAATGGATTGTAAGAATTTACGCTCTAATACTTTTAGCCTATACCGGCTTCCGCACTTGGCATTTCATGTCAGAGCAGTTGCCGGTAGCATCGGGCCAATTACTGGCAATATTGTTTTTGTTTGCTACCGAAATTGGGCTAATAGTTTGGAGTGAGGTTTCAACTGGGCATACCAGTACATACACTCAGCACTATGTTTCAAGTGGTTTGACGTGGCTTGATTTTGCTGGCAGTTTTGGGGCCGGCGTTGCGGACATGATTCTGCTGCAAACACTGACCGTATATCAAGTGCCGCCATTAATGGCAACTTTGCTGATCTACGGGATGCCTATGGTTGTTGCCATTAATGTGGCTGGTGCGGTAATTTATATGGCGAATGATGCTGATGTTCAGAGGTTGCGTCAATCACGGTTGTTGCAGTTCGAGGCAGACAAACAGGCGTATGATGAGTTGAATGCTAATCGGCGCAAGATTGTTGCCAGTAGAAAGCGGGAAATTTATAATGACATGACTGGTGACTATGAGGCATCGGCTAAAAATACTGGCAAAACAGAGAGCATTGTTACTGGCAATGGACGCAAGGTTTATGCTGCTGAATCGCCGGTAAACCCTACCAAAGCCAGCGCGAAGAGGAAATGATCTCTGACGTGCTGGCAGAGATTGAAATTAATGGCAATTCAGAGAAAACATTAGCGAAACTAGGATGGCGAATTGAGGTTACTGGCAATGGCAAATACTGGCAATGGCGTAAAGGATCAAAAAACAATCGTGTATCGGCCTATGGAGGCCGCTTCTATGCCCTCGATGGGAATAGGCAAGAAGAATACTGGCAAAATCGCAAATCTTACGCCAGGAATGGCGTTAGAGATTCTGCAAGATTGCGTTAGGCGTTGCCAGGATATTGGCGTTAGTGTTAGGATCTCGGCTCGCGTATCTGATAATGGCAAAAAGTTTGCCATTATCGTTTTAGAGAATGTCGAGATCAAAAGTGGCAAATTTACGGAGGTTCAAGCAGAATAATATTTAATATTTTTATCATAAAAATAGCCAAAACAGGCCTCTCGCAATCCTTTTTGTGCCGAAATTTTGGGGTATAATGTTGCTAGGCAAAAAAAACCTAAAAAACAGCCCGTCGTATCCTTCGCGGCGGGCTGTTTTATTTTCTCAGCCATTGACAAAAATTGTTGCCCGATGTACAATTACACACAATAAATCTTGAACGAGGAGTCTATATGTACAGAACAAACTTAAGGGTTAGTCAAGCAACAAAAGCGCGGTATGAGCAAATGGGTGGAGTAAGCGCGCTCAGGACGTTGTTAGATGCGCGCATGGGCGCACCTGGGGCATTTGACGGGGTGCTGGAGCTCATTCTCAGAGTCAGGGATGAGGGATTGCGAGAAACGCTGATCGTATTCGCACAGGAGGCGTTTTCATTGTCCCATGACTCCCTGATGGCTAAACTAGATGAACGGCTAAACCTATCATAGGAGGCAACATGAGCGAACAAACAAAAATCACATGGCAAATCGAATGTTCGCCAGAGCAACATTCGTTTGCAAAGCAAGAGGCAGAAAACCGGGGGCAATCGATTGGAGAGTACATATCCGCAATGGTCGAGCCAACAGATAGCCTCAGCCTGGAAGAGCAGCGGGAGTCGCTATTGAATCAGCTCTCACGACTCAACGACCAGGTTGGCAAACAACAGGCCAACGAGTACACACACGAGGCACACAGTTTGATGGAGCGGGCCGGCTTGTTATTGGAACAGGCGCGGGAGTCGGATACAGTTGCGCTGGCTGAGGCGCAAGCGCGGGTTGAGCAAGAGCGGGAGGGGCAGCGTCAAGAGTTGTTGGGTAAACTCGCCGCGCTAGATGTCGAGTATCTACGCCAGGTAAAAAACGGACTGAAGATCCTACAATTGCAGGATGTACCGCTATCTCATGGTGAACTGGCGTTCCTGGAGAGCGACTCCGCAACCGTAGCCGATTGCAGTTCAATCCCCCGAAGAAGATATTCACAATTCCCGGACAAGATCGGGCTGAATTTGGCGAATATACGCGCCAAAATCTCTTTGGTGGGGCGGAGGATATCTAACCTGTGAGACGGGGTGAGCAATATAATTTGCAATTTGCTATTGATAAGCAATAAGAATTGAGGTATGATATATGTATATCAGAGACTAAGGAGTACCAACCAGATGACAAAAACAACTTCGATTAATTTACAGGCAGCTCAACGGGACGCTCTGCTAGAGGGGGGTGGCAGCGAGTATGCGCGCCAGTTGTTGACAGAAAAAGTAATCGCGGAGATCCGAAAAGACGCCGATGCGCTGTCAAAAGAGATTGCGGAGTTTCGCAATCCAAAGAGAGTTGAGAAGATTATCAACACCCAGACGGCGATTGAGTCTATTGTCAAATCTTACTCAAGCGGAGGGCCAGGGGGCTACGCGGGCACTATGATTGAGCGGAATAATCTGTTTGACCAGTTGCGTCGAATTGCCCCAAACATGACTCCCGAGCAGTTTGTGGCAGCGGTCAAGAAAAGCATGGCAAAATGAACGAATCACTTTGCACCACTTTGAATGAGTTTTCCGACACCTCTCAAAAAGGAGACAGGCCGAGAGTCGTTAAGGTTGTGCTACGACTCGATGACGCGCTATATAAGCTGGTGCGTCTATATTGCGCCCAACACGGAAAAACGCTATCAGGACTCATGAGGGAGCTCATCGAGGCTGCACACGCGGGGCAGCACGGGGCGGCATAACACAAAACAACCTCGTGGAGAGCGAGGTTGTTGTGAAAGGAAGAAAACACCATGAATTACGTCAATTATACCATCACCGAACAAAAAACCCCAGGCAACAACGAACAAAGCACAGTTGGGCAAGCGATATTTTTTGCCCGATTTAGCGGCTCGCCAATAAACCGGATTCTACAACGGTTGCATGTCGAAGGGTTTGAGAGTACTGGGCTGTCTGTCATGCGGGAGCTGGTATCAAAAAATTTGTACAGGGATGATTTATGCAAAAAGCACACGAGGTAGCCGATCTAATCAAACCATATGTTGTTAGGTGGATCAACGAAGCCACCGTTATACGCGGTAGCAAGTCCGCGTCATCAGGCGAAGTTTCTGGCGGTGGCGCTCTACCAGCGACAATTTCTGCACAAACCGGCAATACAACAACTGGCGCAAGACATACTCACCAAGTCGATGCAGTAAGTTCTGTACTAACCCCAACTGAAAAGCTACTAAAAACTAGCGCAAGCGGGTATTTGAACGTTATTCGTTTGGGCGTGAATCGCGTTCCAGAAATGTCAATAGATGCTTGTGGTGGTTTATTTGTGCGGGGTAATGAAATTGTGGGAAGCGGGAGCGGTGTACGTCTTGGCTATCTGGATTTTAGCAATACCGGATATCTGGAGTCTAGAGCTTGGTCGGCAAGCGTTGGAGTTGAATATAAAAACCTAGATATACTGGGTGGAAACATTCATTTACGCGCAGATGGGCATGGGACAAATGGCATATATATAACTACGTGTGGTGTATCTGGCTATATAGGGGTTAATGACAAAGACCCAACCCATGCGCTTACCGTCCAGGGAGATATAAGACTAGCTGCCGGTTCTATGATTATTAATGACTCCACAAACGCACAAAACACAAAAGGATTAACGCTCAATCAGCTGGACACGAGCAACGAAATACTATCTATCAAATCCAGTTGCGTAGCACACGATATGACGGCAATTGCAGAAACCAATACATACGGCTTGCTTACAAAAGCCGCTGGTGCAACCGGGGGGACAAACTTAACTGGCTTAACAGCCGGTTCAATTGGACTAATGTTACGTGGTATAAGTAGTGCCAGCACAGGTGGTAGAGGCACGGCAGCTAATGCCCCAATTGTACTTAGAGCATCTTATAAAAGCGATACAAGTGCAGGTTCATTTCCTGCAAACGCAAATTTGTTAGTAGTAAGAGACGATACTCTAGCGCGTCTCATTCTCGACTCCGATGGCGATCTGCACTTGGATGCTTCATCAAACGCAAGTGCGTTTGACGCTTACGATGATGTTGGTTTGCTAACTGGACTGAGAGCGAGTCTGACTCCAGACGACTCAGAATTGAGAAATAGGTTTTCGGAATGGATAGAATACGCAAGAGAGCCGCTTGAAAGGGCCGGCGTTATTACTTATAACGATGACGGACACCATTTTGTTGCTATGAAAAAACTTGCCATGCTGCAAATAGACGCTACGAGGCAGCTGCACGCAGCGATGAGTCAAATGGGAGCAAGGATCGGGCAGCTAGAGGCAACAATAACCGCACTAACCAGCGCGTGCCCTCCGTTGCTTACATAGGGCAGCTGGGGGGGGCATAATTGTTGCTAACATTTATCGTGTTCGCTACGCTCACACAGCGCACCTGGCGGGGGGTAGTGTTGTTAGCATGGAAATAACAACACCCCTGCACCCTGGTTGGTGTGCAGTGGATATAGTAGGCACTATTTAGCAGTTGTGTTAGACTAGGGACAAGCAAGTTATAGGCCGGCTTAACCGACGTGATTCTTTGAGGCGAAACTTAGGATTACACCCACCATATATGGCGAATTTAGACTAAAAAACCCATTTAAGCCTACCTATCGGGGAAGTGCTGGAATTGGCAGACAGGCGTGACTTAGGATCACGTGCCGCAAGGCGTGAGGGTTCAAATCCCTCCTTGCGGGGGTGCACCCCCTGCACCCCGCCACTCGCTTTATTGGGGTTTTTTAGGGAGTCTATACGCCACATATCGGGGTGTTGGAGGCGATATGGACACAAAAAACCTAACCGACGTGACTCTACAAATTATAGCGGGGACAGCACAGCACGCGATCCAGTGTTTTTTGCTTGATCGACGCTCTCGCAATCTCTCACTTGAAACGCTGGACTTCTATAATCGAGAACTAAAACTGTTTGTCAGGTACGCCCATAACCAGGGGGTGATTATGTTATCCGATGTGACTCCCGACCTGATTCGGCGTTATTTGCTGGACTTGTCTCAAAGAAGAAACGGTGGGGGTTGTCATGCTGCTTATAGGTGTCTACGCGCATTAATGATCTGGACTTGGGAAGAGTTCGAGATAGAGAGTCGCAATCCGATCACGAGAGTCGAGCCACCCAGACGCAACACGCAACCACTTCCAGGCGTGCCACTAGAGCATGTAGCGCGCATGGTAGATGTGTGCAGGGGGGATAAACTAGCATTGCGTGACAAATCAATCTTGTACTTTCTTACCGATACCGGAGTCCGGGCCGGCGAGTTGCTTGCCCTGGAACTGGGAGATTTAGATTTGCTGGCTGGAGTCGCTACTATCCAACACGGCAAGGGAGATAAGCGGAGAGTCGTGTTTGTTGGAAAACGGACTCTCAAAGCATTGCGCGCATACCTGAAAACACGCCGAGGACTCACCAACCATTCCCCACTATTTGCCATAGGCGACGGACAGCATTTCAAAATATCAGGACTTAGAAGTATGGTTGAGCGGCGCGCCAAACAAGCGGGTGTTGATTGCCCCGCGCTACACGACTTCAGACGTTGTTTTGCCCTCGAATGTCTCAGGAATGGACTGGATCTGCTAACCCTATCCCGACTCATGGGGCATACCAGCTTAGTTGTCACTCAGAGATACATCGACCTGCTAGATGGGGACATGCAGACAGCACATCGTAGAAACTCGCCGGTTGATAATATGTAACCCCAACGCCTATAACTTGGGGGAAATGTTCTATATGCGCCTCGTTCACTAAACACGCATGTATGTTAAAGAATTAAACGGCTATTTTAGGGGACAAGTTTGCGCTTCGCAAGTTAATGTCGCATTTGTCTTAAAGTATTGCAAATGCCATTGACAAATCAACAAATAATGGTAATATATATTGCATACTGGATTACTAAATGATCTAAAAGATTTCTAAAAAGGAGATTTTCAAAATGAATCGAAGAACAGTTGTCACGTCAGTAGCGTTACGTAAAGAGCTTTATATCGCGAGTCGCAAAGTAGCGGAGCGACTGGGGATAACCCGGTCCGAGTTGGTATCCGATCTTCTTGAGGCGTATCTATTCAATGAGATTGCGCTGCCGAAGTACGCAACACAGGCCAGCAGAAAAGAAAAACTGGCTGAAATAATGCAGAGCTAGTCTTTATTCAAATAAATCCAACAAAGAGGGGTTTCAAATGAAACTTACCGTTAACGTCGCTGTCTCCCTAAAAAAAGAGACAACCACACTTGGGCAGGTGGCTGTCAATCTCTTTTTCCATTTACCGGAGCAGGTAAGGAACTATCGTCATGACAAATTATAGCACATATTCCCCAAGTGCAAGCAACAATTTAGGCAACATTAATGACTCGCAAATCATAATTGCCGGTTCTAGTTTTACAAAACACGATCCGCCAATGTTCACGAGTGCGAGTCATGTTCCATACGACTCTGCCACTCTCGCCAGGTGGATAGCCAAGAGCCGGGGCGATCCGTCTTATGCCAAAAATGGGCAACAAGAAAGATGGATGACCGATTATGAAGCCAGGCGCACAGAGCAACTATTGCCCAAGTTATCAAGAGCCGCTCAAGTTGCTCTTGGTTATGCCGGATTGGGGTACAGCATTTTTCCTGTCTCGCCAGACAAAAAATCACCACTAACCAAAGACTGGCAACAGAAAGCAACAACTGACTTCAAGACCATCCGTGAGTGGTGGAAGAAATGGCCGCGCGCTATGATTGGTTTGCCATGCAGAAAGAACGGTGTATTAGCGGTTGATCTTGACGAGAAAGACGGTAAGTCCGGCCTTGCAAAGTGGGCTGGCTATGGGATTGATGACAGTCGAGCACTAATGACTCTCACGCCGACTGGTGGACAGCACAGGTTGTTTGGATACAACTATAAAAATGGGGACATTGGAAACTCGCCACTAGAGGAGGGGATCGACGTGCGCGGGCGAGGTGGATTTGTTATTCTTCCTGGCTCTGTCAAGAGTGACGGTGGGGGTTACGTTGCCCTCTCAGATTGGAGTCTTAAGCCGCCAGAACTACCAGCCAAGTTGAAAGAAATATTACTCAGCAAGCAAAGCGGCAACTACGACTCCGGCTCCGAGCCATATACCGGAGAGGCACAGCCAGAGCGAGCTAATTTGTTGTTAGATTATTTTGTGACAGAGGCCAGTGAAAGCGATAGAAACTGGGCCGGCTTCAGGCTTGCGAGTGAATTACACGCAATTGGACTGACAAAAGAAGAAGCGCGCCCCGTGATGCAGGAATACCGCAAGAGAGTCAATCTGGAGGTCAAGAAAGACCATCCGTATCGAACAGATGAAATGCTGGCGAGCCTGGATAGCGCGTATAACCGCGCACGCCGAGAGCCGATGTATCTTCCTGGGGTGGATGATTACGAGAATGGGATTGGTGATTTTTTTGTTGGTGACGGCGAGATAGACATTCAGGCAATGCTTCTCCCAACTACCGGCGCAGTTGTGTTGCCGGCCGTGACACCAAAACAAATTAGAAAAGCCGATGCAGCAACTTATATTGGCAAAGAAAACGAAAAATGGTTTTCACCCAAAGCGGTTGAGCCGAGCACCGTTCCTGTTGTTGATCACGGGGAGTCTGTTACTCTGGACCAGGTGCGCCCGTATCTGGACAAACTGATATACGACATTTACATGAAACAACAGGCGGGGATACACGTTGTCAATGTCACTATGGGGGCGGGAAAGACTTATGCCGGATGGCGCGCAATCCAGGACGTTGCCGAGTCGTTGTCCGAGATAGGTAATTCTAGGTTTGCGGTAGCTGTGGGTACACTAAAGGATCAGGCTGGAAATTACCCTGGCGCATACCCAATCCAACCACGCAGAGGCGCAAATACTGACGCAGAGGGAAACGAGATAGACTCTGCAACCTGCAAGTACCCCAAACAAACAGAGAGATTAGCACAAAAAGGATATAACGTTACGGAGTCGCTGTGCAGGCGTTGCCCTTGGGGAATGGGGGACCTAATGAATTGCCCCTGGCACGCCCAATTCAAACAACGAGAACATTTCTTTATGCACTATAAACAAGCGGTAACAAGCCGCAAGTGGTTTGATAATGGCGAGTTTGCACATGACTTAGTTTTGATAGACGAAGTTCAAGCAGCCGATTTCTCGACTCTACACAAGTGGAGTATGACGCAGGTTTCATCGATGCGCGATAAGCACCCCAAGTTAGCACCCATCGTAGATTTGTTGGTGAGCCTTCTAAACGAACTTGATGGGAGTACGCCTATTGCGGACTCCGCTTTGCACGCAAGAGTAGCGAAATACTTCCCGAATGGTATCCCTAAAATCAAAGTGCCTGAGCCAAAACTAAAAATAAAAGATAACCTGGATGAACAAATCGAGGACTTAATTGACAACAATTTTGTTGATGCGATTAATCAACTGCGATTGGAGTTGGAGCAGTATTTGTCCGGTGTCCAAATAACCAGCGCATTATACGCAACCGAAAAATCGCTAATGTACCGAGCGGGAGTCGAGTTGCCAGAGGGTTTTGACAGTGTGCCGCTAGTCGTGCTGTGTGGCACGCCATTTGTTGAAGGATGGGAAACTCTAGGAAAAAAACATGGTATCCCAGTAGAAGTTCACAAGATAAACGTTCCCCATCACCCCTCTACTGCCGTTGTTAGCGATATTTCACGCAACAACAGTAAAGCGTCTGTGCTGGACACTAAAAGCCCTCGTAGCGAGAAATACAGAAATAGATTTATCGAGAATCTCAGCAATAACCTAAAAAACCTAGATAAACCTCTATTCATTATGACAAAAAGGATTGAGGAAGAGATTGTAGTACCTCTTTTGGAAAGCGAAATCTATACCAACGGCGCGGCAGTAGTTCACTACGGGAATCTCGCCGGCCTAAACTCGTTTCAGGAACATGAAAACGTCGTCTGCTCACAACTGTACGTCCCCTCTCTGGACGGTTGCGCCGATGTGTACCGCGCGCTTTATGGTGGAAGCGAGGGCGAGTCGCTAGACACAGAGAGCATGGTTTATATCTACGAGCCAATTATCAACAAACGCAGGGATCAAGCATGGCTGGTCGCAAGACGAGTACCCCAAGATAAGCGGTTACGAGAGATATTCATTCACCTGCAAAATAGCGAGATGCTTCAGGGGATATATCGGGTAAGACCAGCGAACTACCCCAGGAATATATTTATCGAGTGCGCCGTTACCCTGGATGGTTTAGTACCGGATGAGATTGTTTACAAAAATCATCGCACAAATAAGGCTAAAGAAATTCTTGATGCCACAAAAATAGTCCTGGAAAGAGACGGCTCTGCAACAACAGAAGCAATTGCAGCACAAGGCTCTTGTAGCAAAATGAGTGTGTGGAGATACAAGAAAACGATCATCGATACATTGGGTCTAAAAGTTGAGCGGGTTATAGTGAAAAGTGAGGCAGTTTCAGGATGGACAGCGATAGAGAGATTTGTTTATGCGTAAATTATGTTTATATAACACGTGTTATTAATAGATATAGATAACTCGTGTTATATAAGCATAATCTACAGAAAAGCGAGGAACAGACAATGAACAAACCTAACCCCCTCGGCGGTGTTGTTTATCGGGCGACTTGCCAGATAGACAATAGGATATATATCGGGCAAACAACAAATCTTCTTAGGCGCATAGAGGATCATTTACGTTGTGCACAAAGGAAAGATTGTCTACACTTTTTTCACGATGCAATCATGGAGTTTGGGTTTGAAAACTTTGTGTGGGATGTTATTGGCGAGGGGCGCAGAAAACAACTACTTGATCTTGAGTATTGGTACATACTAGAGCTGGATACATATTACCCCAATGGCTACAACGATCCTTACAGCTGGTTTTATTACAGTAAAGCCGAGAAAATGCGATTGATAGAGATCGAGTATGATGTTTATTTTAGCAGACAGCCCCCAAGACCCATTCTGCCCTCTGTCTTAATTTCGGCAAGAAGATTGATTGAGCAAAACGGATTTCTTACTATCGATATGGTTGCGCGTCGAAACCATCACCAGCCGCATGAAGTTGACCGTCACTGGTTCGCGGTTATGAAGATTCTTAATCTGACCATGAACAAGTCTCGCTGGAAAGACTCTTTGCCCGAATATGATAAACAGTGGATCAGAAAACCGAGTTGAAAATTTTACCCCCCCCATGCGAGAGGGGGTAACACTCGGTTTGAAAATAAGTCTGCATAATTCTGGCCGGGGAAAATCTTCTTACGGGAAGTTTCTCAACGAAAGTCTACAAAGTATACAAATTACATGGTTATCAGGTTAGTGCTGTGTCTGTCCCGAGAGAGCGCGAGCGTCGCGGCAC
>Ga0208957_1001200_pt1 | contig 14120 bp, 12 predicted proteins | sample RifOxyA1_FD_184029 | JGI IMG/M metagenome (GOLD analysis project Ga0208957, IMG submission 184029) | Groundwater microbial communities from Rifle, Colorado - Rifle Oxygen_injection A1 (SPAdes) | ecosystem: Environmental > Aquatic > Deep subsurface > Groundwater | place: Rifle, Colorado, United... | reverse complement strand
CGAAATCGCCGAACATGCGGGCGTGTGCCGGGCACGTCAGCACGCATGCGGGCTGGCGCTCTTCGACCGGCAGTTCCTGGTCGTAGATGCGATCGACGCACAGGGTGCACTTCTTCATCGTGCCGCTGGAGCGGTCGAGTTCGCGCGCGCCGTAGGGACAGGCCCACGAGCAGTAGTTGCAGCCCATGCACTTGTCCTGGTCGATCAGCACGATGCCATCTTCGGCGCGCTTGTACGAGGCGCCGGTCGGGCACACGGTGACGCAGTCGGCGTCCTCGCAGTGCATGCACGACATCGGGAAGTTGACCGTCTTGTTGTTCGGATACTCGTCCATTTCGTAATGTCGAATCCGGTTGAACCACACGCCAGACGGCTCGGCGCCGTAGGGCTGGTAGTCGGACAACGGGCCGATGGTGCCGGAGGCGTTCCATTCCTTGCAGGCGATGGCGCAGGCATGGCAGCCCACGCACACGTCGAGGTCGATGACCAATCCAAGTCTCATGTTTCTCTCTCGCTTAAATTCGCTTTGGTTCTTTGCTTTATTAATTCTTTTCGTGACTGCGCGCGTCGTAACGCAGCACGTCGGGGCGCTCGTAACGCTCGTCCCCCGGCAACGGTTTCAATTCGTCGAATTGTGGCCACGAACCGGTTTCGCCCGGCGCGGCTTTCCATATCTTCACGCGCAGGTCGAACCACGCGGCCTGGCCGGTCACCGGGTCGGAGTTGGTGACACGGCGCTCGCCCGCCTTTTCCGGCAGGAGTTCGGAAATCAGGTGGTTGAGCAGGAAGCCCTTGGTCGCTTCCGACGCGTTTTCCTTCAGGCCCCAAGCGCCCTTCTGTTTGCCGATGGCGTTCCAGGTCCAGATAGTGTCTTCCTGGGTGCCTTCCATGGTCTTGACCTGGCAGCGGATCTTGCCGTTGTGCGACTCGACCCAGATCCAGTCGAAGTCCTTGATGCCCATCTCCAAGGCCTTGCGCGCGTTCATGTACATGTAGTTCTGCGCCATGATCTGACGCAGCCACACGTTCTGCGAATCCCACGAGTGGTACATGAACATCGGGCGCTGGGTCAGCGCGAAGAAGGGGTATTCATTCGCGTCGACGCGCTGCTGCTCAAGTGGTTCGTACCACATCGGCAGCGGGTCGAAGTACTTCACCAGCCGCTCACGGTCGACCTGATTGTTCGGCTGCGGGCCGTCGTACAGGCCCTGTCCCGCCAGGCGGAATTTCTGCAGCGGCTCGGAATAGAACTGCATGATGATGGGCTCGACCTTGCCGACGAAACCGACATCCGCCGCCACCTCGAGGTAGTCCTTGTTGGCGTAGCGCATGTACTTCTGGTTGTCGGGCCAGTGGTGCGCGAAGAAGCTCTGGTTCTCGATGTACTTTTCCCACTGGTTGGGGTTCGGCTCGCCCTTCAGTGACTGGGTGCCGTCCTTGCCGCGCCAGCCGGCGAGGAAGCCCACGCCCGGCGAACGTTCGAAATTGACGATGAAGTCGGGGTAGTCCTTGAACTTGCGGGTACCGTCCGGCTTGGTGAAGGCCGGGAATTTCAGGCGCGAGGCGAGTTCGACCATGACCTCCTGCCACGGGCGCACGTCGCGGTCGAGCTTGACCAGCGGATAGCGGATCGCGTCAGCCGCTGCATCCGGCTCCGAAATCGGCCGGTCGAGCAGCGAGATGCAGTCGTGCCGCTCAAGGTAGGTGGTATCCGGCAGGATCAGGTCGGCGAAGTTGGTCATTTCCGAATGGAAGGCGTCGATCACCACCAGGAACGGGATCTTGTACTGGCCGGGCTCTTCCGGATCCTTGGCGCGCAGCATGTCCTGGATGTTGGCCGTGTTCATGGTCGAGTTCCACGCCATGTTGGCCATGAACAGGATCAGCGTGTCGAGCGCGTAAGGATCGTGGTTGGTCGCGTTGGTGATCACCATGTGCATCAGGCCGTGCGAGGCGATCGGCACTTCCCACGAATACGCCTTGTCGATTCGCAGCGGGTTGCCGAATTCGTCGATCACCAGGTCTTCCGGGCGCGTCGGGAAACCGAGCGGCGGACGCGACAGCGGGGTGTTCGGCGCGTTGATGATGTCGATGTTGTTTTCCGGCAGCTGGTGCGGCGGGATCGGCTTCGGATACGGCGCACGGGCGCGGAAGTTGCCCGGCGCGTCGAGCGCGCCCAGCAGCATCTGGATCATGTGGATCGCACGGCAGGAATGGAAGCCGTTGGAGTGTGCGGAAATGCCGCGCATCGCGTACATCGCCACCGGGCGGCCCACGACCTTGTCATGCTTGCGGCCCCACACGTCGGTCCACTCGATCGGCAGCTCGACCGTCTCCTTGAACGCCACGTGCGCCATCTCCAGCGCGATACGCTCGATGCTCTCGGCCGGCAGGCCGCATTCCAAGGCCACATTCTCCGGCGCATAGCGATCGTCGAGATAACGCTCGACCATCATCGACATCACGGTCTTGACGCGGCGGCCGTCCGGCGCCACATATTCGCCGAACAGTGCCGGGGCGATGTCGCCGTCCATGCCGTTCCTGAAGGACTCCTTCTCGATGTCCCAGATCAGCGGATGGTCGTTCTCGTCGCGCAGGAACAGGCCGTCACCCTTCTGTCCCGGCGTCTGCACCACCAGCCACGAGGCGTTGGTGTAGCGCACCAGGAATTCGTAGTCGAATTTCTCGTGCTTCAGCAGCACGTGCACCATCGACATGGCCAGGAGACCGTCCATGCCGGGCTTGATCGGCAGCCATTCGTCGGCGATCGCCGAATAGCCGGTGCGCACCGGGTTGACGGTGACGAACTTGCCGCCCTTGCGCTTGAGCTTTTCCAGACCGATCTTGATCGGGTTGGAGGAGTGGTCTTCCGCCACGCCCCACATCAGGAAATACTTGGCGTAATCCCAGTCCGGCGCGCCGAATTCCCAGAACGAGAAACCGATGGAATAGAGACCGGCCGCTGCCATGTTCACCGAACAGAAGCCGCCGTGGGCCGACCAGTTGGGGGTACCGAACTGCTGTGCCCACAGACCGGTCAGCGCCTGCATCTGGTCACGCCCGGTGAAGAAACCGAGCTTCGACGGATCGGTCGAGCGGATCTCCTCCAGCCGGTCGGTCAGGATGTCGAGCGCCTTATCCCAGGAAATCGCCTCGTAAATGCCTTCGCCGCGCTCGGTACCCGGTTTGCGCATCAAGGGCTGGGTCAGCTTGGCGGTGGAGTACTGCTTCATGATCCCGGCCGAGCCCTTGGCGCACAGCACGCCCTGGTTGGTGGGATGATTGCGGTTACCCTGGATGAAGCGGACCTTGTTGTCCTCCAGCGTCACCTTGATGCCGCAGCGGCAGGCACACATATAACACGTGGTGTACTTGATTTCCTGCGCGTCGTGATTTTCGAGTTTGATCTTGGCGTTCATGCGGTCTCTGGATTCAAAATTGTCCCGCGGCTCCTTTTCAGGAGTCGTATTTCCCTACCCGGATATAACACTAGGTGACTGCTGGAAGCAGCGCCAGCGCGTCGGCACTGGATGCTGCGGGGACGGCTATATATTAAACATTCCGAATATATTGTTATTTTGCATGCTAAGGCGTCGGGATGGCAAGCAAAATGGCTGATAGCCCTATAAGGCCAACCAATCAAAAGACCTTATTAATTAAATACTTGAGCATCTTTATTTCGTCTGTTTCGCGGGTGCCGGCAACTCGGCCAGCATGGACTCGGTCACAGCCAGGGCCTCACCCTCGTCCCATTCGGCCGGCCCGGTCAGCACGTGGCGCACCCGTCCCTCGGCATCCAGTACAAACGTGGTGGGCAGGGCGAACACCTTCCAACGCCGCGTGTTGCTGCTGTCGGTGTCGAGCAGAACAGGGAAACCCAGCTTCATTTTCGACAGATAGGCGTTCACCTCGTCCGGCGTTTCTGCGCTGGAAATCGCGACGATCTCCAGCGGCCGCCCCGCCATTTTGGTGCGCAGACGCTCCAGCGACGGCATTTCGCGTTGGCAGGGCGGACACCACGTGGCCCAGAAGTTGAGCAGCACCACCTTGCCACGGTAATCGGCCAGGGTTCTGGGTGTCCCCGTCAGATCGTGCGCCTTCAGCTCCGGCGCCGGCGAGGCGGCACGCGTCTCGAAGCCGGCCGCGCCGGCACCGGTGATCCACAACAGGCCGACGGCCAGACCAGTCAGTATTCTTCTCACTTGCATCCCCACGTTTCAAGTTGGTGCAGCAGCATGGCGTCCATGCGGCGGCTTTCGGCTATTTCAAAATCGGTCGGCGTTTCGCGCGCCCAGTAGCCTTCACGCAGATTCTCCAGAATCGCGTCGCTCACGGTCGCACCATGTCGCGCCAGGTGGTCCAGCAGACCTGGCAGCCACGGCGTGGCGGCTGAGCGGCGCGGCTGCAGCACGCGCACGCGCAAACCGGAGAGATCGCCCAGGTCGAGATAGGCCGGCTCGTCCAAGGGCTCCGCCGTCGTATAGAGATTCGGATGCATCAGCACCACGCAGAGCCGGTTCCGCCGTTCCGACTCAAGCAAGGCAGCCGCCCGCAGCACCGGCACGGCCGCACGCGCCACCGCGAAAACCACCACCTGTTTGCCGCTCGCCTGCGCGGCCCGCAGCCAGGCTGCCAGATCCTGCGCCGGCAGCGCGTCCATGCTGCTCGGCACCTGGGGCAGAAAATAGGCGTTGGCGGAATCGAGCGACCAGACCTCCACGCCCTGTGCGGCCAGTTGCCTCGCCGCGACCAGCTCCGGTTCGCTCCGTCCGCGCTCGGAAGCCACCCAGAGCAGCAGGCGCTGGCCCGAGGCCGGGAAGTCCTGATAGTCCGGGATGCCGGCGTGCGCAGCGAACGCACACAGCCACAGCCCCGACAGAAACAGTCTGAAAAAACGCATACGATCACTCAAACGGCCACAACCATCCATCTTGCCGCAGTGCGCGCACCGTACAAGATGACGATAGGACTACTCGGCGCCCCCGGAAGGGGTCGCCTGCCAATGGCCGGAGCGCCCACCCTGCTTTTCCAGCAGCCGGATATCCTCCATACGCATGCCGCGATCGACCGCCTTGCACATGTCGTAGATGGTCAGCAGCGCGACGCTGACACCGGTCAGGGCTTCCATCTCCACCCCGGTCTTGCCGACGGTCTCGGCCGTCACCGTGCAGGCAATCCACGACCCAGCGGCGTCATGACTGAATTCGACGCCCACCTTGGTCAAGGCAATCGGATGGCAGAGCGGGATCAGCTCGGCGGTGCGCTTGGTTGCCTGGATCGCCGCGATACGGGCGATGCCAAGCACATCGCCCTTGGCCGCCTGGCCACCCAGAATGCGCATCAGGGTATCGGGTAACATGTGGATGCGCCCGCTCGCCACTGCGATGCGGCGCGTGTCGTCCTTGTCCGCCACGTCGACCATGACGGCGCGGCCACGCTCGTCGAAATGTGTGAACTCGCTCATATCCAGGAACCTAGTAGACAATCCGCGCATCCTAATCGAAATGCTGTCGCTCGCCGTCATTCTCTTCTGCTAATGCTGCGCATCCTGCTCGCGTTCATTCTGGCCATCCAGCCGGTTCTTGCTGCCGACTTGCCCGATCTGGGCGAAGTATCGCGACAGTATTTTTCGGACCAGGAGGAACAGGCGCTGGGGCGCACCATCATGCGCGACGTGTATGCCGATCCGCGCTATCTGGACGACCCCGAAATCGAGAACTACCTCAACCAGCTCGGCTACAAGCTGGTCTCGGTCAGCGCACGCAATCAGCGGACTTTCAACTTTTTCGTGGTCGACGATCCCACCATCAACGCTTTCGCCATGCCGGGCGGCAACATCGGCGTCCACACCGGTCTGCTGCTCGCGGCGCAAAGCGAATCCGAACTGGCGAGCGTGATCGCGCACGAAATCGCCCACGTCACCCAGGACCACCTCGCCCGCATGGTTGCGGCGCAAAGCCAGAGCTACTGGCCAACCATGGCCGCCCTGGCCCTGGCCCTGCTGGCCTCACGTTCCAACCCCAACGTGGCGAGCGCGGCCATCGCCTCCACCCAGGCCTATTCGATCCAGAACCAGCTCAATTACAGCCGCGACTACGAACGCGAAGCCGATCGTCTGGGCTATGACATGCTGACCAAGGCCGGCTTCGACCCGCACGCCATGAGCGAATTCTTCGAGCGCCTGCAGCGTGCCAACCGGTTCTACGATACCAGCGCGCCGGCCTATCTGCGCACCCACCCGCTCACCAGCGACCGTATCGCCGACATGGAGGCGCGTAGCGAATCGGCGCCCTACCGCCAGATAGAAGACAGCCTTGACTTCCAGCTGGTGCGCGCGCGCCTGCGGGCGCGTGAGGGCACACCGGACGACGCCGTACTCGCGGCCCGCAGCACCCTGAAAGACAAACGCTACAGCAACGAGACTGCCGCCCGCTACGCGCTGATTTCCGCCCTGCTGCGCGCTCGCCAGTTCAAGGAGGCCGAAGCCGAAGTGCAAAAACTGCCCTCCGGCAAGAACACCGATCCAATGATTCTTCAACTGGCTGCTTATACCGCGCTCACAGGCGGCAACCCGAAGCTTGCCGTACAACGCTACCGGACAGCCAGCGAAGCCTACCCGGGCTACAGGCCTTCGCAATATGGCTACATCAATGCCTTGCTGACCACAGGCCAGAACCGCGACGCACTGGCACGGGTCAATGGGCAGCTCGCGCTCTACCCACTCGACCGCCGTCTGTGGCGGCTCGCTGCCCAGGCCCACGCCCAACTCGGCCAGCGCTTGCTGAGCCACAGCGCCCAGGCCGAGGCCGACGCATTGAGTGGCAATCTGGTCGCTGCCATCGAACAAATCAATCTCGGCCTCAAGGCTGGAGATGGCAGTTTTCATGAAATGTCCGCCGCCGAAGCGCGGCGACGCGAATGGCAGGAGGCCGAAAAATCGCAGCGCAAAAAATAGCTCTTTGCTGCAAAACCCTATATTTGGCGCCGCTGGTAGGAATTTACCCTGCGATTTTGCCGTAAAAAATCCCGCTTGGCCTTGCATGGCAAAAAGCAATTCCACTATGCTTCGGTTCATCCATTATTGGATAGCGTTCACTGCATGGCACTTCCAAGCTGCAGACGCTTTCACCATCAAGTCAAAAACGAGGAGGATGACCATGCGAAAGTTGCATCAGCTAATCACGGCATGTGCTTTGGGCGCCATCACGCTGACGAGCAGTGCGCTCGCCGCCGACACCGCCAAGGAACTCACCGGCAAACAAATTGCGTTCGACAGGTCAAAAGGCAACTGCCTGGCCTGCCATGCCATGCCGACCGTGCCCGATGCGGAATCCCCCGGTCTGATCGGCCCGCCGCTGATCGCCATGAGCGCGCGCTATCCCGACAAAGCCAAGCTGCGCGCCCAGATCTGGGACGCGACCGTCGCCAATCCATCCAGCAGCATGATTCCGTTCGGCAAGAACGGCGTGTTGACGGAAGCCGAGATCGATAAAGTGGCCGACTTCATATACGGTCTGTAATTACCCGTTGCATTGTTCAATCAGGAGATATGCCCAAATGAATGCACTTCGTAGAAACGTACTGAAAGGCGCCGCAGGCGCAGGCACCGTGGCCGTGGCCGTGGCCGCCGGCCTGCTGAAGCCCACCCAGGCCCTGGCGGGCGTCCCGCGTAGCGCCTTTGAGGCCAAGAATGTCGGTGATGCACTGAAGAACATGGGTGCAAACGCGCCTGCCGATTCCAAGGACATCACCATCAAGGCCCCGGACATCGCCGAAAACGGCGCCGTGGTACCGGTGGAAGTGACCAGCGGTATCGCCGGCACCACCGCCATTGCCATCCTGGCCGAAAAGAATGCAACGCCCCTGGTGGCTGACTTCAGCCTGATGGGCGGCGCCGAAGGCTATGTGTCGACCCGCATCAAGATGGGGCAAACCTCCCTGGTTCGCGCCGTGGTGACAGCTGGCGGCAAATCCTATACGGCGGCCAAGGAAGTCAAGGTCACCATTGGCGGCTGCGGCGGTTAATTCCCAGCCACTCGATCGATCGAATTGAATACCCCTTCGTAGGGGACATACATTTTTAGGAAAGGAAAGCCAAATGGCTGAACCGATGCGTATCCGCGCCACGATGGCCGGCGATGTTGCCGATGTCAAAGTGTTGATGAACCACCCGATGGAAACCGGCCTGCGTAAAGACGCCAAGACCGGCCAATTGATCCCGGCACATTACATCACCGACGTGACGGCCACCGTCAACGGCGCGAAAGTGCTGGATGCCGGCCTCTCCGGCGGCGTGTCCAAGAACCCCTACCTGGGATTCAAGGTCAAGGGGCCGAAAAAAGGCGACAAGGTCGTCGTCAACTGGGCCGATAACAAAGGCGACAAGAATAGCGCCGAAGCCATCATCGGCTGAGTCGGGCAACACACGAGCGGGGCGTCAGGCCCCGCTTCCGCTTCAAATCATCAGGTTTCTGGAGGACGGCATGAAACAACAAATCATCATGAAACTGCTGACAGGGATGGCAGGCTTGGGCATGGTCCTGGGGGTTGCTACGGCGTACGCTTCGCCCGAGCAGGACAAGCAGGACCTCATCAAGTACTACTCAACCAAATATCCCAACGTCAAGCTTGAAGATTATGTCTACGGCGCACTGGCTTTCGACCCCGACAGCAAGGCGCAGTACGACGCCATCATGGAATTCCCGCCCTTCGACTCGCAGATCGATGCCGGCCGCAAGATGTGGGAAACCCCTTTCAAGAACGGCAAGACCTATGCTGATTGCCTGCCGAACGGCGGCAAGATGATCGCCGGCAACTACCCCATGTTCGACGAGGCCAAGGGCAAGGTCGTGACGCTGGAAGACGCCGTCAACGACTGTCGCGTGGCGAATGGCGAAGCGCCCTTCAAGCTCAGCGACCCGAAGACCATCGGTGTACTCAGTGCCTACATGCGGACCCTGTCCGATGGCATGATCATGAACGTCAAGGTCCAGAGCCCCAAGGCCATGGCCGCATATGAAGACGGCAAACGAACCTTCTTCCGGCGCACGGGACAACTCAACTTTGCCTGCGCCACCTGCCACGTCCAGAATGCCGGCAGCCATCTGCGTTCCGAACTGCTCTCTCCAGTGGTCGGCCAGGCCGTGCACTGGCCGGTGTTCCGCGGCGGCGAGAACCTCGTGACGTTGCAGGGCCGCTATTCGGGCTGCTTCAAGATGATCCGCGCCGTACCGCCCGCCCAGGACAGCACCGTCATGAACGACCTGGAGTATTTCCACTCCGCGATGTCGAACGGTCTGCCGATGAAGGCGTCGGTGTTCCGCAAGTAAGTCGCTGCAACACATGAAAAAGCCCGGGCAACCGGGCTTTTTCGTTTGGTTTATCGGGCCGGCCCTTTTGAATATGAGCGGGAGCTACTATTTACGGGCGGCATTCGTAAACCGACAATACGAATAATATTCCCCTTCACCCCTGACATCCCTGAGGAAAATTCCATGCACATGAACCGTCGCGAGTTCCTGCAACTACTCGCTGTCGCCGCTGCGTCCGGTATGGCACTGGACAGCAAGTCCGCACTGGCGGGCGGCAAGGTGCCGTCTAATTTCTACGATGTACCGCGCCACGGCAACGTCTCGTTGCTGCATTTCACCGACTGCCATGCCCAGCTGCTGCCCATCTGGTTCCGTGAACCCAACGTCAATCTGGGCGTCGGCAGTGCGCTCGGCAAGGCACCCCATCTGGTCGGCCAGAATCTGCTGAAGCACTACGGCATCAAGCCAGGCAGCGCCGAAGCCCACGCATTCACCTACCTCGACTTCACCGAGGCCGCCAAGGTCTACGGCAAGGTCGGCGGCTTTGCCCACCTGAAAACCCTGGTGGACAAACTGCGTGCGCAACGCCCCGGCGCCCTGCTGCTCGACGGCGGGGACACCTGGCAGGGCTCCGCCACCTCGCTGTGGACCGACGCGCAGGACATGGTCGACGCCGGCATCAAACTGGGCGTCGACATCATGACGCCGCACTGGGAAGCCACCTTCGGCGCCGACCGCGTGGTGGAAATCGTCAACAAGGATTTCAAGAAAGCGGGCGTCGAGTTCGTCGCACAGAACATCGTCACCAACGACTTCGGCGACCAGGTGTTCAAGCCCTATGTGATGAAGGAAATGAACGGGGTCAAGGTTGCCGTGATCGGCCAGGCCTTCCCCTATACCCCGATCGCCAACCCGCGCTACATGGTCCCCGACTGGAGCTTCGGCATCCGCGACGACAGCATGCAGAAATGGGTGGACGAGGCACGCGCCAAAGGCGCGCAGGTGGTCGTGGTGCTGTCGCACAACGGCATGGATGTCGACCTCAAGATGGCCAGCCGCGTCACCGGCGTCGACGCCATCTTCGGCGGACACACCCACGACGGCGTACCGCAACCGGTCAAAGTCAAGAACGCCAAGGGCATCACGCTGGTGACCAATGCCGGTTCCAACAGCAAATTCCTCGGCGTGATGGACTTCGAGGTCAAGGGCAAGCGCGTGGTGAGCTACAAGTACCGCCTGCTGCCGGTGTTCTCCAACCTGCTGCCGGCCGACCCGGGGATGGACGCCTACATCAAGAAAGTGCGCGCGCCCTACGAGAAGAAACTGAACGAAAAACTCGCCGTTTCCGATGATTTCCTGTATCGCCGTGGCAACTTCAACGGCACCTGGGACCAGTTGCTGGTCGACGCGATGATGGAGGTCAAGGGCGCGGATGCCGCGTTCTCGCCGGGCTTCCGCTGGGGAACCACCCTGCTGCCGGGCGAGGACATCACGATGGAACGCCTGATGGACCAGACGGCGATCACCTATCCGCAGACCACGCTGACCAGCATGAGCGGCGAGACGATCAAGACCATCATGGAAGACGTCTGCGACAACCTCTTCAACGCCGACCCCTATTACCAGCAGGGCGGCGACATGGTTCGCGTGGGCGGCATCGAATACACCGTCAATCCGAACGCGACGATCGGCAAACGCATCACCGACATGCGCATCAAGGGCAAGCCGGTCGATGCTCACAAGACCTACAAGGTTGCCGGCTGGGCGCCGGTCGGTGAAGGTGTCGCCGGCGAACCGATCTGGGAGGTCGTCGCCACCTACCTGCGCGACAAGAAGGTCATCAAGGGCCTGAAGCTGAACGAGCCCAAGATCGTCGGTGTCGGAAAATCCAACCCGGGCATCGCCGACTACAAGGGCGGGGTATCCTGAGTTTCGGAACCGTGCAGAAAAAAAGGGGCGCAAGCCCCTTTCTCTTTTGGCCAAGCGGCACGTGAATTTGCGCGAGACTCCCGCGCGCCCGGCAGGAACTCAAACAGCCACCTTGCTTCCGTATCTCATGGCTGCGGCCCAGCGACGTTTTCCAGCCGGAAGACAGAAGTCCCCTCACCTCACGACACTCAAGATCCATCCCGCGGCACCGCCCCCCATGACAACCAGCCACGGCGGCAGCTTCCAGAACATCAGTGCCACCAGCGCCGCCAGCGCCAAACCGAAGTCCCGCGGCTGCTGGATCGCACTCGTCCAGACCGGCTGGTAGAGCGCGGCCAGAAGCAGCCCGACCACTGCCGCATTGACCCCGGCCAGCGCGGCCTGGGTATGCACACTGCGGCGCAGGCCTTCCCAGAACGGCAACGCCCCGGCGACAAGCAGAAACGACGGGGCAAAAATAGCCATCAAACAGATCATGCCGCCCACCCAACTGGACGGACCGGTGTTCATGGACGCGCCAAGAAACGCAGCGAACGTGAACAACGGGCCGGGGACGGCCTGTGCGGCACCATAGCCCGCGAGGAAAGATTCATTGCCGATCCAGCCGGGCGGCACGACTTCGGCCTGCAACAGCGGCAGCACGACGTGTCCGCCGCCGAACACCAGCGACCCGGCACGGAAGAAGGCATCCACCATCGCCACGACTTGACCCGGAAACAGCCGGGCCCAGATCGGCAAGCCGACCAGCAGGGCGAAGAATAGCGACAGCCAGAGACCCCCGGCACGGCGGCTGAGCGTAACAGGCAAGGGATCGTGCGCGGTGGCGGCCTGTGGGCGCGGGAACAGCAGCAGGCCTGCAACGCCGGCGGCAGCAATCACGCCAACCTGCCCCCACGCCGACGGCACCGCCAGGATGACACACGCGGCGATTGCCATGAACGTGACGCGCCGCACATCCGGACACAGGGTGCGCCCCATGCCCCATACCGCCTGCGCCACCACCGCGACCGCAACGACCTTCAGACCGTGCAGCGTGCCGGGAGCGATGGCGCCACCGTAGCGGGTGACTCCCAGCGCAAACAGGATCATGATGATCGCAGACGGGAGGGTGAAGCCCGCCCAGGCCGCGAGCGCCCCGCGGTAGCCCGACCGCGACAGTCCCAGCGCCATCCCGACCTGGCTGCTCGCCGGCCCGGGCAGAAACTGGCAGAGCGCCACCAGGTCCGCATAGCTGCGTTCCGTCAACCAGCGCCGGCGCGTCACGAACTCGTCGCGGAAGTAGCCCAGATGCGCGATGGGGCCGCCGAAGGAGGTCAGGCCAAGGCGCAGGAAGACGAGAAAAACCGACCAGGCCGAATCTCGCCCGCTTGTGCTGCCGGCCGGCGTTGAGGAAGGGGACTGGGATGGCATCGTCTTGTTCGCCGTGTGGACCGGGCTATCGTTGCGAAAGCGCCCAGCGATTCTGGGCTTCATCATCGGATCCGGATTGTCGTTCGTTTCCGCCACCGCCAAAAGCCCACCACAGCCCCAGATAAACGACCGTGTGACTTTCTCCTTTGATGCTGTGGCCGGCGGAAAACAACAGATTGAAGTCCGGCGTGAACTTGTAGAGGCCCCCAAAATTCAGGAGGGTGGTTGCCTGGCCGTCGACCGTATCCTTGCCATGCGCGAACACCTCCCCGCCCAGCGTCCATTTTTCGCCGACGTCCTTCTGCAGCAGCCATCCCGCGAAGGGATAGCTCTTTTGGCCTGCCGCGCGATTGACGACATACCCGGCGCCGCCATACGTGGTCCATTCACCCCAGCCCTTCTGAATCCAGACGGGTAATCGCCACCATGTCCTGCCGTTGCCCAGCCCTTTGCTGGAATCCCCCGTTGCAAGCTCGGCCATGGGAAAGATGCCGATTTGTGGCGACGATCCGGTTTCCTGGACGAAGCGATACTTCACGCCAATTTCCACGTCCCCCAGCCCCGACTCCACGGACGTGTCGTTCGGCGCGCTTCGGGCAAACGGGACGACAAGATGCAGTTGCGTGTCAGGGAGCACGCCATAGTTGAATTCGAAAGCCGGGAAGGCGCTGTTCTTCCCATCCCTGGCCCTGTCCTGGGTGGAAAAGATGTAGAACTCGCTGTGCCGGTAATCGACCGGCACCGGATCGTCGGTCATGAAAGGCGGGCCAGCCATGGCCTGGCTTGCAATCAGCACCAGTGCCGCAATGACCGGACGCCCTATCGCGCGTATTTCGAGTGAATGCGTTTTCATGGTCGCGCGCTCCATTGCTTGAGGTTGACTGATACGGGGCGCGCCCTCGACAAGGCATCCATCCAAGCTGCCCTCGCATCCACTTCGGTAGACGAAGTCTGTCCGTAGCATCGTGCCTCCAGCGCGGCCACCAGCCTATCATCCACGCAGCGCCCCGTTTCCTGCTGCATCCGCCGCTGCCATGCGCCCAGACTGGGCGCTTCCGACTGGCCGGTCAGCGAGAACCGGCGCACCGCGTGTGCCAACGAATCCCAATCCACCGCGGCACGAATCGCGTGCAGGCCCCGCCGCCGCGCCAAGCGCCAGCGCACCATGCGACGAACCCTCCAGCCGGCGGCGACCAGCAGCAACGCCGCCGCCCCCGCAGCGGTCACCTGCCGCGCAAGACGCCAGCGCGGATCGAACACGTCCAGCGCCTTGCCGGGAATCGCGATGCTGGCCAGTCGACCGCGCCCGGCGTCGTACCACGGCAAACGGAACGCCGGCACGAGCACGCGGCCATCGACACGCGGTTGCAGATAGAGCGTGATCCGGTAGCGCGACAGCGGCGAATCGACTGCGTCCATTGCTTCCGTCTCGATCAGCGGCGGATACACGCCCAGCGCGGGCGAATCGCG
>Ga0208957_1001198_pt1 | contig 14157 bp, 18 predicted proteins | sample RifOxyA1_FD_184029 | JGI IMG/M metagenome (GOLD analysis project Ga0208957, IMG submission 184029) | Groundwater microbial communities from Rifle, Colorado - Rifle Oxygen_injection A1 (SPAdes) | ecosystem: Environmental > Aquatic > Deep subsurface > Groundwater | place: Rifle, Colorado, United... | reverse complement strand
CGGAGGTGGCGTCGAGGTCAAAAACGGGGCCAACATACATCAGATTGGTTGAGGGAATTGACGCTGACGATAATTTCGAGTTCTTCTAAAAGATGCTTAAACCAGTTTTGAATATAGGTGGCTTAAATACCTTTCTTAATCCTCTCGATCAGAAGGATGGGGAGTTAATTTATGCCTTGAATGTTGATTCAAATCCGTATGGGGCCAAAACTAAGCGCCACGGATACATCTCGTTTCTCGGTACTGCCGACGGCTCCACTCCCACAACCCTGTTCTCATGGACAAAAAATGATGGCACTACAGAGTTCCTGTATCGTGCCAGTGGCTCGTCGTTATACCACTCATTGCAAGGTACTGGGGCGTGGACATTATCAGGCGGCGGTACTATATCGGCTGGGGCACATGTTGGACACTCTGTGCTTGATAACACCTTGATATGTGGCGACGGGGTTGGTTCAACAAGACACACCACTAACGGTACCTCCTTTACTAATACTACCCTAGCCCCCGTAGCAGAGTTTTTCGCGCAGTTCCAAAACAGAATCTTTGCGGGAGGTACAAGCTCTACACTTTTTTATTCAACAACAGGTACTGCGTCGAACTGGGATACTGCTGTCGACTCAAGTTCTCTTGCTATACCTGGCGCGGGCAAGATAAATATGGTCAATAATATAAACGATAGAATAGTCACAAGCAAGAATAGCGGAATAATGCACAGGTGGGATGGTTACAATCTTGTTGACGTATCAACTAAACTTGGCCCCTCAAGCCCATATTCTGTTGATGAGGCAGAAGGCTATCACTTCTGGCTTAACAGACTTGGGATATTTGGGTATGGTGGTAGCAAACCTCAACTCTTATCTAATGCCATTGAGAGACAAATATACAATAATGCTGGCTCTGGTATTGCTGGGGCGACTTTCGGTACAGCGCCGGGTGTTGTTCACAGGTATGACTATTACGTGGCGGCTGGAACGGTAACGGATGATTTTGCGGGTAGAAGAATAGATAATGCCATAATCAAGTATAGCTACCAGAAAAACGAGTTTCTAAATTATGAGTTTGCCCACTTTCCAACCGCCTTTCACTCCTTTGTTGATACCAATGGAGTCGCACAGCTTATATTTGGTGCTAGTGGTGGGCAATGCTATCAGTTATCTGGCACAGCCCTATCTGATGCTGGGAGCGCGATCGAGGCCCAAATGGAACTCGTGGTACATCTTGGAGCACCAGAGGTAGAAAAGAAGTGGAATAAGTTTTGGGCGTTTTTCAATCCCGGTTGCCAAGCTAAGGTACAGGTTGCTATTGGTGACACATACCAAAAGGAGTTTCAGACATGGCAAGAGCTTGGTGCGTCTGCTAACGGTGTTATGGACATCTCTTTTCCTGAAAGCTCAAGGGGACGACTCCTGTTTGTTAAGATATACGAGGAAAGTAAGGACGCGCCGTTTACGTTTTATGGTATGTCGGTCGATGCTGACCCCATACCCTATAGGTAGTATATGACAGATTATAGTAACCTAGGACTAAATGAATTCCTGCAGCCTATAGCAGCGCCGGTTAGCACTGCCGGGGGCGTGAGTGCTTACGAGTTTGATTCGTTGAATGACCGAGATGTGATAAGAACAGCCTTTATAAACGGCAGCGCTGTGATTGACTCTAAGTTAGGCACTTTTAGTGCCAATAAGATCACTGCAGGCACAATAAACGCGTCAACTATAAGTGTCACAAACCTTAACGCCTCGAATATCACATCCGGCACGATGAGTTTTAATAGGGCTAGTGGTGGCACGTTGGTGTTGGGAGGCACATCGAATGGTAATGGCTTGTTACAGATAAATAATGCCGCCGGCACTACCATAGTACAAGGTGATAATTTAGGGCATCACTACTATGGTACAAGTGGTACACAGGAACTGATAAAAATTGATAGCAGCGGATTTCATTCTTACAACTCTGGCGGCACTACTTTATATGAGGTGAAAAATGATGGGTTTTACGGTTACGGCACAAGTGCGGCGGTTTTCAGGCTTAGGTCAAATGATGCCACAACAAGTAGCTACGGGTTTCTTGGTTACACAACTATCTCGGCTAAAGACTATTTTTACATACCTAGCGGCGATGGTAAGGGGTTGGCGGTGCTTGGTGATGCTGATCTACTTCTGTTCTCCGGTGGTGCAAATAACGATATTGGTATGACGTCTACACAGAACGTGAACGTTTTCGCAGATAGCGACACTAACATCACCGCTGATAACGACATTTTCATAATCTCTGATTATGACAGTGACGGTGGGGCGATGTATTTTAGGAACAACGCCGCCAATGTTTATAGGTTTTGGAATAGCACCGGTTATCAAACATTGACTATGAATGCTAACAAAACGGCTATTATGCCTACGTCTGATGGTTATAGGGCGTTATACTGCATTGAGTCCCCGGAGATGTGGTTTATGGACTTTGTGGAGAAGAAAGGCGAACTTGATCCCCTATTTGCTGAGGTCACCGCTGGGCCATACAAGTACATAAAATGTGACGACGACACTTATCAGGTTTGGGGCAGAAGAAAAGGCAAGGGGGGGGTTAGGTTTGAGAAGATGACCCAAGAGCAATTTGAACAAAACGACAATTTCTGGGCGCAGGCATATAGGCCCGCAAGACCAGACTACTCTGTTTTGATAAAAAAAGTCGAAGGCATCAAGGATAATTGGAATGCTGCTAAAAAAGTTGTTACGGAGAGAAAACTAGAAAAGGTTGCGGTAATGCGTAGGAATGTGCCAAATCCAAATTATGATCCGTTAATGGGGGAATCAGGGAGGTTTATTTTGGAAGAGAGGATGGAGCCTGTTTATGTGTTGGTGGATAGAGAGGTTGACGAAGGGCACCCGGATAAACAGGTTGCCATCGAAAAACTGGATGCAGTTGTTGAAAAGTTACGCAATGGCGTATATATTGATATAGACGATGAGTCTTTAGTGCCGCGACCTAAACGGTATGACGAGGCACGGCCCCTGAGGAAAGATTTACTAACAAATGGCGGATAACTCGGTGTCAGCACAAATAGCAGCATTAAGAGCGCAGGGCAAAACAGAGTCGACCTCTAAAAAACTGGCTAAACTTGTCAGTCAGCAGGGGGAGTCCAAATCCACCGCCTCCTCCACACCATCTACCGCCTCTACTGGTGGTTTCGAGGATGTTGTCGCAAGAACGCAAGCACTGGTTAGGCAATCCCTTCAGCCAGCTGTGCAGTCGTTTCAATCCTCAGTTCCTGAGATTCAGCAAAGATTTGATGTTCAAAGACAGCAGCTTGAGGCCGAGAAAGCACCACTGCAACAGCGTTATCAACAACTATTAAGTCAAATTAAAGGTAGTGAACAGCAAGCTATAAGTAGAGAAGAACTGGCGCAAAGCCAGGAGCTTGGCAGACGGGGAATACTACCCTCATCTGGTCTTTATGAACAAACGTTAAGCAAGGCCGTTCAACCTATAGCAGAGAGGTTTGGTGGTTTAACGGCGGATGTTGGGTTTGAACAAGAGGCCGGTCTGAGAAACCTTCAAAATTTGATAACCGGCCTTCCCTTACAGGAAACGGAGGCCATTAGAAACGTACAAAATGCTATAGCTCAATTACAGGCCGGTGGCGAACAAACCGCGTTAAGCTCAGCACTTAGTTTACTAGGTCAGCAACAGCAGGCACAGCAGTTTGGACAGACATTTGGTTTGAGACAGCAGGAGATTCAAAATGCGGTTGATCAGTTTAACAAGACGCTTGGGCTACAACAGGCCACAGGTGACCTAACAAGGCGTGTTTTCGAGGAAACGACCAAGCCAGAGTCGGCGGCTACAATTCAGAATTTACTGTCGCAAATTGCTGCTAGGGGTTCTGGTGTAGGGCTTACCGCAGAAGATATATTATCGGGTATAAAGTTGCCGAGTTCATTCACTCCAGATTAAGCAGATGGCATTAAGAGTTAGGGTAAAAGCTACAGGTCAAACAGGAACATTAAATGACGAGAGTCAGTTCGATCCTAATGTTTTTGAGCGCGTGGATGCTACGGTGCCGGCCCCGTCTTCAGCACCGACACCGACCCCATCTGCCAGCTATAAAAAGCTCACTCTTGAGGATGTTACAAAGGCTAGGTTAAATCTAGCTCCTAAAGAATATGAGAAAGTAAAAGATGTTTATGATTTACAACTAGCTGAGGAAAAGCGACTTGAACCGGATACCAAAACCAAGTTAGCTAAAAGTCAGATTGAGGGGTTAGCAAATGTTTTGGACGATCTAAAAAAGGATGCAAAGGGAATTACTATATCGAATATCTTACCCTCAAAGATTGGGTTAAACTCCAAACTTCAACAGTTTGAAACAAAGAAGGCCCTAGCAGGTCAGTTTCTAGCCAAGCTTGTTGAAAATGGCAGATTAAGTGATAAGGATAGGGAGTTTTATCAAAAGCAAATCGTTAATCTTAATCCTTTAGGGCCACAGAGTGCTAAGGAAGAGTTTATCGACAGCTTGAAAGAGACAGTAGCCAGACTATCTGGTTTTGATCCGTCCGAGGTTTCTCTTGGCAAGAAGTCAGAAAAAGGTAAAAACATTGTTCAAAACACACTGTCTGATATTACTGGTTTAGCACAGTCTGTTGCTGGACTGCCAAAATTTGCTGGGGAAGTCGCTAAACAGGCTGGGGCAGTTCCAGAGGTCTTAAACCAACTATTTAGAGGTAAGTTATCTCCTGGGGATGTTGGCGCGGCTGTTGTAGGTGGAGTAGCGCAGACTGGAAAGGCACTAATCGAGCCTTATGCGCAACTGGCTAATGATCCGCTGGGGCAATTTATAGAAAAGCCTGTCAGTACAACACTTGAGGTATTACCGTTCCTCAAACCCGCCAAGATAGCAACTACTGCTACAGGAGCTAGAATCTCATCCATTAGTAAGGTGCTGAAGGCTGAGAGTGTGGCAAAGGAGGCACAAGCTATAACATCTATCGTACCAGAAGCCAAGGTTATTGCATCTGCTACTGCTGGAAAGATACCATTGAGCGCCGAAGGTTTGGCTGCTAGGGTGTTTAAGCAGCAGTTTACAGTACCGTCGAAAATAGCCGAGAGAGTCAAGCCCCTTGAGACGTCGGCCGAAATTATAAAGCATGGCTTTGGTGCTGTTGACCTACAATCCTCAAAGGCAATAGTTGAGAGTATAACTGGTCAAAACGGCATATTGAGTAAACTGGTACGTTCGGCGATCGGTGAGGCCGGAGAGGTGTCTATAGAGAAGGTATTTAGCTCTGTAGAAAGTTTAGGCAGCCGTTCTGGGGTAATTAAGGACCTACAGGTAATCAAGAACACCATAGGCGCAATAATAGGAAAGCAGGGTACAAAGCCGTTCACAGTGAGTGCCGATGATGCCATAACTGCTGCTAGGGAGCTTGAGAAATTAGAGACTCAATTCTCTATTGCTGGATATAACAAGTTCAATCCTAACCTAGAGGCGCAACAAATCTCCAAAATATATGGTGCTGCTGCGGATGAGTTAAATATAGCCATAGACAGTGCAACCACAGCAAAAAACATTGTACAAGGTCTTAAAACACCAGAGGTTATAGACCAAATAAGGAAGATTTCGCCAAGGCTTGCAAACCAGTTTCTGGAGACCAAATCTGTTAGGGATTTGCGATCCATACAAGCCCCGTTTGTTAGATGGGGAAGGATGATTGATTTAACTGAAAATGCTGCCCAGACTCCATTCTCGAAGCTTGGGAAGAAAGTCTTAGCTGTTCCAGTAGTGGGGCCGGTAATAGGAGGGGTGTCTGAGGCAGTGATGCCGAAGGTTCAATCGTTAGCAGCCCAGAAAATCTTTCAAGCAGGTCAGGCAAACATTCCAGCTAAACTCCAGGCAATCTTGGCGGCCGCAGTAGGGCGATAATACTCATTACTATAATGCAAACAGCACTTACCGCTACAGCAATCACATATACTATCTCTGACAAGAAGATCACTACTAGCAGCAGCACTAACATTATCAACACAACCTTATTTTAGCACTTTGACAGCGCCTCTGCTATTATCTACAATATGGGTACATTCTATGCTCTATTGTTTCTTGCAACGATAGTGTTTTTGATTCCGGTTAGTAAGGGGTGTAAAACATGGTTAGAAAGATTCGGGTTGGATCGGCCCGTCAAAAGAAAAAGCAAAAAAATAAATTCATATACAAGCAGTTGTCCTTTTGGGCGTGATAGACGTGATAGAATGGAGTTATGATAGATAGTCTGCCACATGTGGGTGAGGATGTTGTTGGTATACTGCTCATACCTATTGTTAGCTACATAGTCAAGGTTTTGATTTACCCTTCAAACAAAGAGGCCAAGAACATAGCAAGGCTTCTAACCTTTTTTGTGGTTTTGCTTATAAAGGTAATTAGAAAGTGGTATGTTGGACATAGGTTGGAATTGCACGATAGTTTAGATAAAATGCTCCGTCATTCACACGATCTGAAGGCAAGGCTAAAATCTGGTACAATTATTCAAGGATAAAATGTCGCCTCAGGAAATCAAACAAAACATCACTACCATTAACCATTGGAAGACCCGCTTTGGCTATCCGATAAAGGGTATCATTCTACACTCTATGTGGGGAACATATAAAGGTTCTATAGCTTGGTTTAGAAATCCTACTGCTAAGGTGTCGGCTCATTATCTCATTGATGTGAATGGCGAGGTTTCCATGTGTGTACAGGAAGAAGATACAGCTTGGCATGCTGGCGTTGTGACAGTTGAAAAGGAAAAGGCACCGACCCTGTTGCAGGATAATTGGGGAATAAACCCTAACCTAATTTCGATTGGTGTTGAGATGGAAGATAAAAAAAACAAGGATCACGATTACCCAGCACCTCAATACGAAGCATCAGTTGTTCTAGTAGCCGATATTTGCAAAAGACATGGTATTTCACCGAATAGGGGTGTTGTTATTATGCACAAAGAAACCGACCCATTAAATAGGTCCGATCCTGTTGGTCAATGGGATCATGACAAGTTTGTGAATGACGTTGATAAACAAATGAGATATGGAACTTTCAAGGAAGGGGGTGAAACAACTCTATCAGGGGATAAAAGATTTTATCCTATTGATCCTTTGAAGACGGTTACGGTTGATCCCCAAAGTGATGGCGTGTATGTCAGGTCTGAGCCAACTAGAAGGTATGTAAAAAAGTCCTACTGGGCTTATCCGTTCTACAAGATGGTGCAGACTAACTTATCAGGCAGCAAAACTGTAGCAGCGGGCAGACAGTTCAGGGTTAAGGGATTTGTTAGAGGCGAGACGGTTAATGATAATTATTGGTGGTGGGTTTCAGAGTTTGGTAACTACGTTTGGAGTGGCGCGACTATTGACAAGCCCAGTCCTCAAGATTATCCTAGTCCTGTTAGCTCTTTGGAAGAGAACACTGTAACAAATTCGGAGGAGATAAAAAAAAACATGGCTGATATAGAAGCATTAAAGACAGAGTTAGGAAAGTTGGAAACCGCAAGAGATATTGAATTGGCAGAGGTTGCTGAAAAGCATCGTGAGATGATCGAAAGAGCCAGAGAGGCTTTAAACAGTGCGGAGTCTGTGGCGCCTGTAGTGCCGGTTGAAGACACCCCAGTAAATGCAGTTGAGCCAGAAGTTGCTCCCGAACCCTCGCCCGAAGCACCGGAACAAGTTAAGAATGTTGAGGACGACAAGGCTGCTAAAATTGCAGAGCTTGAGGCACAGTTAGTGGCACTTAAAGGGGAATAATGAATCCAAAAAGCGGCTTTCTGTCATCGGAATTCTGGTTTGCTACCGTGCTTCCTGGTGTAATATCCTTACTGGTTTTGACTGGTGTGATTGACCCAGGAAGGACCAGTGATTTTGAGGGGATGCTAAAGGATATCATAATGGGTGCGTTGGCCTTGATTACACTTGTGACCTATATCCTTAAAAGAACAGAGCTTAAGAAGGCATCAATGATGCTCAACGGAGAGAACGATATAATAGAGCTGTCGACAAGAGAACCAGAGCCGAGAGAAGAACCCGCACTAGGTTAACAACTATCCTGTCCGCCTTCATAAGTCTAAGAAAATCGTCCAGCGGCATAAATATGATAGCATTTATAAAACTGTTACCCTTTGGAGTTGAGAAATAACCAAAGTCATCAGATGATTTCAGATACCCATGCTTTCGTAGTAAATATATGAGCGGGAAATAGTGCGCAACTGTCATAGATATCAGTACGCTAAAAACTACATTCTCTCCAATTATTGATAACACTAGCAGTACTACGTAAATACCGAAATGAATAAAATCTAGTGGTTTTAGATACCTCGATAACCTCATTTGAAGAATCCCCTAACAGCGAATATTAGGATGATGACCCATAACAGTAGCGGCAGGGCTACCTCTTGCGGTTCGCTTATTCTATGCCAGAAACCAAGCCAACTTATCATCCTAATATCCCCTCACCTTTCCGGGTACTTTGTTCCTTTTCCTTTATTCGATACCCTACATAACCAAACCAGAAAACCGCTATAAACACACCCCACAACACCCAACTATCGTAATATATGTCCTCAAACGATAATATCACAGCAAGGATGGCTATTAGTATATTTGTGTATATAAACAACGCAAACATTAGAATGGTAAATCGTTCAGATCGATTTGCTCCGTCGCCACCTCTCCGTTTGAGTGGCCTATGTCCTCAATCTTGCTAATATAGGCAATCCACTTATCCGCATCTTCCCTTGTCATTTCACTATGGGCCTTGTATCCGTACTTGGATCGTAATAATCCGACCATCGACTCGCTGTTTAGTTTTTTCTGTGCATATAGCGCCTTAATATGATCAATTTGCGCTGGCGTGACAATATCTGTGGTGTGAGGCCCCACCTTGCCCGCTGTTATGCTTTTCGCTTCGTTGGTGGGTTGGATATCCTCTATTTCCTCCACATCTCCGCCCCAGTATACATCCGAGGCAATTCCCACCAAACTAGCACACTTTTTGAGAGTATCAGAAGCGGCTGCCTTTAGGTCATCTGCGATCGATATTACCTCGCCGGTTCCTTTGAATCTTTTGATAGGACTCCCACCGTATTGAGTTTTTGAGAGTTTGAGGACTGGGCTTAAATGAATGGTTAACCTTCCCTTTACATATATTTGCTCCTTACCAATCTTCTCATCTATTACTTCAAAGTCCCAAAGATAGCCAAATAGCTCGTTAAGCCTCTTGATTATATAGCCGGCCTCTACATAGGATAGTTTAAAGCCCGTCTTGCTTGTTCTAACCTTGACATACTCTTTTGGGGTTTTTTCATAAACCTTTCCCCACGAAACCTCCATTAAGGGGTTTTCAATCTTTGCTACATTCAGCTCTTTCGAGGTTGTTCTACTTGGCATTTTTGTTTCCTTTCCTACTATAACCATTATAGACTCTCTCAAGTTTGGTTTGTAACTCATTCCTTGATATAAACCCGTATTTATACAATAGCTCAAGGTATTGGAAGCCATATGGCATGGAGTTAATTTGCGCAAGTCTCATTATAGTTTCCCTTTCCCTGACTGGTTAATTTGATACACGTAAAAGGTCACAAGGCCATCTACCGCCTGATCGTAGAGGTTTAGCGCCTTCTGAAGGTCTTGTGCCATCTCGGCTAAGGTTTTTTGCTTTTTGGGCATTCTGCCTCCTCATGGAAACTTGGTACTGTTAAGAACAGTAACATGTGTACACCACGATGTCAAGCGCTGCCCACAACTTGACAGGTTGTAGGTACACACCTATAATACATATCGAAATGAGTATATACAGGTGTGCGGCAGAAACTCACCACAGATTATGTGATGGTACGGTTGATACGACCCATCACCCATATTACGAGATAAACGCTCACAAAAGAGGTAGAGAAATGTTGTACTACCGATGGTTATGTGTAAAGGATGGGCTAACGGAGATGGTAGCACTCCGCCCTGACGATAGAAGGTGGCTCATTAATCTGATCACGAAGGTATATGATTACGAAAGCTCAGAGCACGCAGATAGAATCTTGCGCGCATTGGGTTAACTTTCAATGATCAGCACAAAACTACCTGAGGCATATATTTTATATCAACTTCTAACATCTGAATTTCTTATTATAGCCCTCGCATATATGCTGGTTTTAATTCTCGGTTATGCTATATACAGGATGCTTTTGTATGTTTTGGATACTAGGAAATGCGAGCACGGGAGAGTTGTAAGTGTAGAATTAGAGAATGGGGGTTATAAACACACTTGCAAGAATTGTAGGTTTTCGTGGGAATACACACCAATCGATAAGCGCACCAAGGAAAAGTGAGCATATCAACAAGAAGTCTTATCCGGCGGCATATTCTATCATGCGCCCAAGGTTCGGTTTTCGTGACGATGTGGGTATAGAGTTCAGGTCGAAAATGGAGGCTAATGTTTATCGCTTTTATAAATATCTCGAAAAGGAACGTGGTAGAATTAAAGTAGAATATGAGCCAAAACTATTCACATTCCCTAGTGGTGGCGACAATCGGTTTAATATCAATGGTTATATACCTGATTTGGAGATCACTTCAGATCACGGTGTACTCTACATTGAGGTCAAAGGCTCCCTATCTGATAAGGACCGCGAAAAGACTAGGCTTATATCCAAGTACCATCCTGGGATAAAGATATTCTTTGTTTTTCCCGAACAATACAGAGACATTCAAAAGTGTTATGCTAAATACATTCCTAACTGGGAGTACTAAATCAGTCGAGAGGCGGTGATAACTAATGCTTGATAAACTTAATAAGGATAGTGTCGTTAAACTAATATATTTGGTGGTATTATACCTTGGTCTTTTGTCTTCGTTTGTTGGCTCGCTGTACGCTTTAAACTCTTGGTCGTCATATAAGGCGGAGAAAGAGGCTGTTGTTGCGCCAGCCGCAAAGGTTGAGGCAGTAAAGTAATTATCTGGTGAGGCTAACAAATGTGGGCCGACCATTAGTTATTATTTCAGGTACTAATGTCGCCATTCTGGTTTTGTCCTCCGGCCAATACTCAACTATATTGTCAAAAACGCCCAGAACGTTCTTTGCATCATCGGCCCAGTGACTAATACCGTCGTGTTTGTAATCCTTATCCCTACCACCACCTATTAGTTTTACAGGTAGGTTTTCGTGATTAATGTATGTTCTTATAGTCTCAAACGGACGGTAAAGTAGAAACGTTGTTATACTAAACACTACTGGTATTTTGCCCTCTAGTGCCAATCCCGCTGCTATATCAAGCAGGGTTTGTTCTGCCGCGCCAGTATTCACAAACCTATCCTCAAAGTCAATTTTGATATTATCCCACATACCATAACCCAGATCACCAGTTAGTACCCATATATTAGGATTTTTGACCATTTCGTCATATAAAAACCAGGCAAAATAACCTCTTATTGAGTCGTGTGGCTGTGTCGGCTTCATTGTAGTACCTGCCTTGCAACTTGATAGTCCTCCGTACTCATTACATGATAGTGTGCCCCTACCCCCGTTAAGAAGGGAAACTCGTAACTATGCGTTTCGCAAATCTCTATAGGAAAGTTATTAGCATTGATGAGCTGTATCAACTCTGGTCTGTCAATCACTTTATACGCCCCATAGCCATTCATATTAAGGTACACTTTGAGATTATCTAAACGCTGTTCTCTGGCTATCCGTAACGCCTCCCAGACGCTACCTTCCATCATTTCCCCATCGCTTAACAGACAGTACACTTTTCTTTTTCTATCAGCTAGTGCCATTCCCACAGCGATTCCTAAACCATGCCCCAGAGACCCTGTAGAGCACCAGATTCCATTTTCAATGTCTCGGTTGGGGTGAACACCGTGTTTTTCAAAAAGTTCTTCTGCGTCGTGTTTTAGGTACTTCTCAAGTACAACATAGAGAGCTAGGCCCGCGTGTCCGCAGGATAGTACAAATATGTCCTTCTCTAAGTTCATTTGCCTATAAATATGGTCAATAATATCTACTGCTGACAGACAACTCCCTAAATGAGACGACTTGTGCGCGAAAGAAATGTCTATAATCTTTTGTTTTAGGTCTTTATTCTTCATTTAACTTGTCAAATTCGGTGAAGTTTCCCTGTCCTAACATATCCAAGGATTTGTCAATAGCATCCTGTAGTGTTGGTTCGACGGTGCCGTTGGTAAACCAATTATATGTTTTTTCCAATCCCGACATAAGTGTTTGTTTAGGATGCCAGCCCAAGGAGGTAATAAGCGATGTGTCCGCACGCCAACTGCCACTATCATAGTCTCTTCCGTCCCGTTTGATTACTGGGTTATGCTTTTTTCCAGATATATACAAAAGGTTTTCAAACACCTCTTGATTAGAATGTTGTTTGCTGGTACCAATATTCACGACACCACTCTTGCACTGGTGGATATTCTCAGCAACACTAAATACAGCATTTAAGAGGTCCTCGATATATACCCAATCATGCACAGGATCGGAATATAGTGTGTACGGTAACCCCTTATCTATTGCCTTTATGGCCGATGGGATAAACCTATGCTCCGCTTCCCCAGGGCCAAAAACACTGAATGGTCTGACGCTAACAATAGGCCTATTATACTTTTTTGCAAACGCTCTGCAAAGGTATTCAGCCGATAGTTTTGTAATCCCATAGAATGAGTTGGTTTCTGGCAAATCTGCCTCGTTCATTGGTTTGTCTTTTATCCCATATACTGACGAGCTGGAAAAGTTGATAAATGCTCTGTAGTCAACTGCCAGCGATGCGCGTAGCAATAAATACGTTTTAACGATATTAGTGCCGAATATCTCATCATCTTCGGTCTGATTGACATGATTACCATACGAGGCTAGATGAAATATATGAGTTGGCTTGGCAGACTCCAAGAATATGACAAGCCCGTCAGGACTATTAAGTAACTCTCTTGGCACAGCGGCCACCTTATAGCCCTTTTCTATAAGCAAACCAACAAGGTTTTTGCCAATAAACCCGTTAGCTCCTGTTACTACCGCCACATTCTCCCTCATTGTTTTCTCCTATAAAAGACTGTTTCACCACAATTACCGCACTGTACGGACATATTCGAACTTACCACCTTTGTCCTTTTGTCGGAAAACCGCAGTATTATCAAGTTTCCCTCACCATCCATTTCCGCTAGTATTTCTTTTCTGCCGTTCGCTTCGCAATTCGGACAGATAAGCAGTTTTTTAGTTTGTGTCATAGTTTTTACTTTTCCCATGGCGTGACCTGCTCCCACTTATCTTCTTTGCCGATAAATTTAGCATATCTTTTCCTTATAACATCGCAGTATTTAAGGTCAACAGGTTCTGTTTAGCTGTTCACAGGCTATTAGGGTTGGCCCACTACCACCGAATAGGTCTAAAACACTCCCGCTATCTAAACTGCTATTATTTATCGCTTTGGCACACAGCTCAATTGGTTTCATTGTCGGATGCAACTCACTTTTAGCAGGTTTGTTGAAATTCCACACGGATGTCTGTGTTCTGTCGCCGTAGAATTTGTGTGTAAAACCCTCCTTCCATCCATAGAATATTATCTCGTGTTGATATTGATAATCGCTATGCCCCATTATTAAGGTGTTTTTTGCCCATATCAAAGTCTGTTTTAATTGAAAGCCACATTCCTTTAGGGCTATCATCATCATCATCTCTGAACCTTGTGGAGAACAAACGTAATAACTCCCATTGTCTTTCATAAATGTTTGAATGCTAGTTAATGCAGATGTCCAGAAGTCTTTTGAGTCTTCTGAAGTCTTTCTATCGTTTTCTATAATTAGTGCGTCCTCCGTCTTACCCACATAACCTATACCGTAAGGCGGATCAGTAAACACCATATCTGTTTTCTGTCCGTTCATTAGCTTTTCCACATCTTCCATTTTTGTACTGTCGCCACACATAAGCCTGTGTCTGCCCAGTTTATACACAAACCCTAGCTTTGACTTTGCTGGTTCGCTCGACACTTCGGGTGGTTCATCCTCTATAACCTCATCTGAAGGCGAGACCTCTTCGACTATATCCTTGAGAGATATTAACTGTCCTGTTGGGATGTGGTACTTTTCAAGATCAATACCAGAAGCTAAAGCAAGTTCGGCAAGCTCCAGAGTGTCATACTCCCC
>Ga0208957_1001197_pt1 | contig 14159 bp, 29 predicted proteins | sample RifOxyA1_FD_184029 | JGI IMG/M metagenome (GOLD analysis project Ga0208957, IMG submission 184029) | Groundwater microbial communities from Rifle, Colorado - Rifle Oxygen_injection A1 (SPAdes) | ecosystem: Environmental > Aquatic > Deep subsurface > Groundwater | place: Rifle, Colorado, United... | reverse complement strand
AGGAAGCCACTAAAAATAAAATTGTAGTGGCATTATAATAATAATAATAATGGTAGAACAACGGGAATTTCAGGAAGATGTAAAGCAATGGGTTGCTGCAATGAATGAAGTAGTTGCCAATCTAAGAGAGGAGATAAGTGAAATTGCTTTGGCTCAAGAAGAGGATATGTTTACAATAGCAATTCAATATGAGTTGATTAAGGATTTGAGGCATAGGATTAATCAATTGGAATATTCCTTAAAACAAAGGAAGGAGGTTAAATATGGGAGAAATATTAGTTAAGAGGGCAATAGATAGAATCAAATACCCAAAGACAATGATGTATGTGGATGGGGAAGGCAACATTTGCAGGGCTGATAAGCCTCAGGCATTAAGTCCAGAGGAAAAGGCAGCAAGGAAGGAAGCAAGGGACAGGGATAAGAAAGCCTTTAGAGATAAGAAAGCAGGGCTAAGGAAAGCTATGTTTGAAGCAAAGGCAAGAGCAAAGAAAAGCCTAAATCCTGTGGATGTTGAGGAATATGAACAAGCAAAGGAGGAGTATGACAACTTTAGAAAGGGCTAATCCCTTTCTTTTTTATTTTTTACGAAATGTCAAAAACAATATTGTATGCACGAGTAAGTAGAGATGACCTACATTGTGAAAATCAAAAGATGATATTAATGAGTTTTATTGAGAGAGAAAAAGTGCACGCAAACCGTGAATATTTGCAAGAAGAAATATCCTCAAGGAAAACCCGACCAATTAAAGAGGGTATCATTCAGGCTTTCAGGCAGGGGAAGTGTGATGTTATTGTTGTTACAAGAATTGATAGGTGGGCAAGAAGTTTGCAAGAATTAGTGAAAGATGTAGAGGAGATAGTTAATGGTGGGGGTAGGTTTGTGAGTGTTAATAATGGCTTTGATTTTACAAAGCTTACTTATAACGCATCCCAACAGCTTATGCTTAATATATTCGCCTCATTCGCCCAATTTGAGAGGGAGATAATAAGAGAAAGAACTTTGGAAGGGCTTGCAAGGGTTAAGGCTCAAGGTAAGACTTTAGGAAGACCAAAAGGGGCAATGGATAAACACCCCAGAAAAACCCCCTCCCGAAACCTTAATCATCGTTATATATCAAAACCTCCATTTCAATAATCGGACGTTTATTTATAAAATGGAAACAATTAACTTGAGTATACCCAAACTTGAATTTTTAGATAAATTTTCATCCAAGTTAGATATTCCATTAAAACTTCGTAATTGTTATTCCTTTGTAAATAGAAATGACTTGCCAAGCAAAGCAGGAGTTTATTTTTTATTAGATATGGATAGATATGTTTATAGGGTGCTTTATATTGGTCAAACTAGCAATATTAGGGGAAGGATAGCAAGTCATATTAGTAGTAATCATATCAAATTTAATTTTGTTTCGTTTATTTTGGAAGAAAATCCTATTTTAAGATTAGCAATAGAACAGATTTATACCAATGAATATAAGCCAATTACTCACCCTTATTATCCATTCACAAACCACAATGGAATACCTTAAGATAGTGCCTAACGATTTAGGGAAGGAATTAATAAAAATAAGTTTTAGGTAAAATATGGTAAGAGTTGATGTTTTAGAAACATTAAGGGCATATTGGATTTTAAAATGTCCGGTATGTGGAGAAAGAATGAACCCCATAGGCATAGATATGAACCCCTTTTGGTGTTCAAAATGTAAAAAATCCTATTGGTTAGAATTAAGGGAAACGAACATACCAATTGAAGATTTAAAAAATACTATAGGGTTTCCGAAAGATAAATAAAAAGCAGAGGGCAGGGTTGCATGAACCTTGAAGGAAACCGCAACCCTTTCCATGCTAATTAATTGAGTATATATATTTAAGTATATAAATTTATTGGTGTAAAATGGCAAGACAATTAATAAAGAATAATGTGCCCGAATTATGGAGGCAAAGAGCCAATGCTGGATTATGTCCTGTTTGTGCAAAAACCAAGCCTGAATTTGATAAGGGACTAATTGTGTATTGTTCTGTTAAATGTAGGACAGAGTATGCAGGCAAGTATGAGTTTTGGGTTACATTAAGGGAAAATGCAATGAAAAGAGATTCCTATACCTGCCAGAAATGCGGTGTAAATTCTACTCTAGCAGAAGCTAAACATCAAAAATATAAAGATGAAAATATAAGGAATTTCATTGAGAAAGAAAGAAAAGAGTTTGAAGTATTTAGAGATAAAGAACTTAATAAATTAAGTGAAGAATATGAAAAAGACTATAATGAGATTATGAATGACATTGCTTTCTTTAGAAGAGATAAGTGGGAATTAAGTAAACAATTTGAGAAGCAATATCCTGATGTGTTCTCACACGACTACATAAGTCCCTCTTTTGAAGTTGACCACATCAAAGCAATAATGAATGGAGGGGATATGTGGGATATAAATAACCTACAAACCTTATGCAAGGATTGCCATAAACAAAAAACGAAAAGTGATTTTAATGCAAGAACTTGATTTTGACATCACAAAATACCACAAATGTCTTTCTGACTTGTATTGGTTTGGATGCTATGAAGGAGATGCTCACTTCAAGCAATACTTTGAGCCGAGTACTTATGCCCACCCTGCAAAGATTAGTCCGTTATTGGCTGATAGGATATTCAAGCATTTAGAGAAATTAGAACTGCTTAAAGAAGGAATGACAATTCTTGATTTTATGGCAGGCTCTGGAAGGATACCATTGATGGCTTCTTTGAGAGGTTATAAGGGATTGGGGGTGGAATTAGAGCCTCATTTCGTGAAGATGTGCAATGACAACAAAAAGTTTGTAGAAAACAAAATCGGCAGAAAGCTTGACATGGAGATAGTTCAGGGAGATTCAAGGCAGTTAAGCAAATTGTTAAATAAAAGTGATGTCGCTGTTGTTAGTCCACCTTATGATAATTCTATGGGTAATAAGGGAAGGGAATACAATACACCAGCTTCTAAATTCTTAATCCAAAGACAAAATCAAGGTAGAGAAGAAGAATTAAAATATTCAGACAATCCTTCCAATATCGGCAATCTTAAATATAAAGAAATGGTTGGAGTTGTTTCACCGCCTTATCAGGATGTGAATGTTGAGGGTGGCGTTCATAGATTTGGATTGGGTAATTTGGAAAAACATTGGAGTAAATCACAGCCCAAAGATTTTCAGCATAATTATTCCCAAAACCCAGAAAACATAGGTAATCTCAAAGACACATCTTTTGTAGGGATAACAAGCCCGCCTTTTTTTAATGAAACTGGAGCTGGAAAGGAAGTTTACGAAAGTTTAGGGAAACGATGGAATGCTTTGCCAAGTTATGAAAGAGATAAGTATAAATCTTCTTATGGAGGAGATAGGCTTTCAGAAAAAGCTATAAAAGAAAGAGAAGAAAGAATAAGGACAACTGATAATATTGGTTCTCTAAATGTTTTTGGAAATAAAGGCAAAGATTTATCTCAAAATTATCTTTCCGCAATGCTTCAGGTTTATAAGGAAGCAAGTAAAGTATGCCCGATAATCTGCACAGTGACCAAAAATCCCACAAGAGCAGGAAAATTAAGAAGATTGGATTTAGATACTGCAAAGTTATTGGAATTGGCTGGCTACACTATTGTTGATTATCATAGGGCAGTTTTATTCAAAACTTACGAACAATCAACTTTAACAGGTGGAACAAAGAAAGAGCATAAAGGCAGATTAAGTTTTTTCAAAAGGTTGAGTCTTTCAAAAGGCAATCAGGCAAGTCAATGGGAGGACATCATCATAGGTGTTAGAAAATGAAAATACTTAACTTATATGCTGGAATCGGAGGAAATAGGAAACTTTGGAGCAATGAACACGAGATTACAGCAGTAGAAATCAATCCAGAAATCGCCAAGATTTATCAGGATTTTTTCCCCAACGATAAAGTCATAGTTGCAGATGCACATCAATATCTTTTAGAACATTATAAAGAATTTGATTTTATATGGAGTAGCCCTCCATGTCAAAGTCATAGCAGAACTAATTATTTTTTGAAAAGTAAAATAATTCGTTATCCTGATTTGAGATTGTATGAGGAAATAATCTTATTAGGAACACACTTTAAAGGTAGATGGGTAATTGAGAATACTATACCCTATTATGAGGCGTTAATAAAACCTCAAGTTATAAGTAGGCATTGCTTTTGGGCTAATTTCTTGATACCAAAAATTAAGCAGCCGAAAGATGATATAGGGAAGATGTGCGGAAAAAACCAGAAAGGACATAATAAGCCAATAGAAGAAAGAAATGCTGTAAATTCAGAATTGGGCTTACATATATTTCAATGTGCTTTCAAAGTAAGGCAAGAGGTTTTAATATGAATAAGGGAAATCAGGCAGCAATGTTTGAGGATGTATTGATTGGGGTGAAAAATGGTTAATAAATCAGCAAAAGGTTGGAGAAAGGAAAGAGAATGCCGTAAATTGTTAGAAGCACAGGGCTACAAGGTAGTTTTTAAAAGCATAAGGTGGCGATATGGCACTCTAGACTTTGCAGGGTTATTTGACTCTGTTTTTGTTAAAAGTGAAATTGTAAACGCAGAGCATAAGGTTACTTGGCTTTATGTCAGCAACAAGCATTATAATGGCTACCACAATGCCCACCAAGCCCAAATTAAAGCCTTTGCAGAGGAGTTTGGGCATGAGGAGGCTATTTACCAAGTCTGGCTTTGGCACAAGCCCAAATGGGTTGGAAGAGGCGCAAAGAAAGAATGGCAAAAAGCCAAATGGGAGATTATTGAGGTATCAAATGACTTATTGCCCTGAATGCGATGCGGATGTTGAGGTTTATGTATCTGGTAAGGTAATAAGGTGCAGTTATTGTAAAAAAAAGATTGATATGGTGTGGGAAGGATGGCTGAAAAAATAGCAACTGCTTTTATCAAGCATAATACGATTTATATTCCGCAGAAATTTTTGAATACCCTTAAAATAAGGAATAACGATGAAGTAACGCTAAAATGCAACAAGAATGGCTTGCTGATGTGCAGGAAAAGCTTTTTTATGGAGGTTGATGAGTTCCTTGATTCTGTGGATGAGGTTTTGAAATAAAACCTTTAATTAATAATTAAAACATTTAAGCATTGATATATGCCCTTTAAGCGGTGTTTAAAGGTTTTAAGTTTCTGGCTTCTTAACCATAGTTAAGTGGAAGTAGTGCTTTTTACTGATAGGCGTTTAAAGGCTTATAACCCTTAAATTTAAGGCTTTAAGCTTTTTATATACTGCAAAAGGGGTTTTAATCAAAGCATTTAAATATAAGTATCCCTATCCCTATGCCTATGACTAAAGTCCATAAGGTAAAATGCGAGGAATGCAATAAGGTAATAGAGGGCATAAGCGAGAGAGAAGTAAATGCCTGGCTTGAGCAGCATAGGCATTATGCGCATAATCAAAAGGAGGATTGATTAAAAATGAAATGTAAAAACTGCAGTATATATGTTGAATGGGATGTTATTTGTGGAGAATGTAAATCAGAAGAGAAAAGCCAAGAATTGCTTGTTGGGACAGATGAATACAATGCTTAAATGTAAAAACTGCGGGCTTGAATTAGTATTGGATATAACAACGGGTAAAAACCCCTTATATGTTCATGGATTCATAGATTATGGGATAGGTTGTACAAACCCAGAGCCAGAAACAAAGGAGGTGGTTTAAAATGGCAGTAGTGATTGAAGTTGGCTATAATGCTTTAATAGCATCTGTAAGAAGCCTTTATGAGCAGGGTGAGATAACCCTTATGCAGTATGGTGCTTGCTTGAGAAGGGCTAATGAGAGGAGGGGGGATAAGGAATGGAACTCCAGAAGAATATGAGAACTGTGGCAGATTATAGAGAGCATCAGAAGCTTGAGATGCTTAAATTTACCTGCCTTAATTGCGCATCGAGAATATACAGCAACAGCAATTCTGCCATTAACGCAAAATATGTTGTTGATTTTGCTGTGGATTTGTATAATGAAGTAATAAAAAGGGATTATCTACCATTAAAAAAAGGTGATAAAGATGAGGGTGTTAATAACTGCAAGGGATAGGGAGTATTGGGAAGAGAACATTAAGGTTCATAGCTTTGAAGATGAATCTTCGGATGAAGAAGATTAAGTTTTTATTGAGGTGCTAAAATGGAAATAAGCAAAAAGTTTTTTGATTTTAGGGCTGAGTTGATAGTAGGCAGCAAAGAGGAGATTGTAGCGAGGATTAATGCTATAAATGTAAGCAATGAAAAAAGCATTGCTTTCACAAGCAATTTGGTTTTTCTTGGGCAGGATAGTTATGCTTTGCTTGTGCAAACTAAATCAATCAAAGGGAGGGGTTAAGATGGCTTTTTATAAAATGCAGCAGGGGCAGAATGAGTTTTTATTCCAGCTTGCAGATTTGCAGGTAAGGGAGGATTTTGCAGTATGGGACAACACCCAAAAAAGGTTTTTGAGGCAGATTGATGGGGTTGTTAACATGGATGACTTAAAATATATGAATAAGGAGTTGTTCCAGCAAAGATACCCTAATATGCGCAAAGTTACGCAATATCTAAGGGATATTGTGGTTACTATTGATGGCACGCTTACCCAATATGGCTTTGGGTTTAAGAAATCTGCGAATGACCAGATTGTAGAGGAAATAAGAATAAGGCAGTCATTGGGCAAAGACCCATTGGCTTACACCTATAAATATAGAAAAACCGGGACTGGGCTTGCAACCAACCATGTGGTTGTGGTAATGCAGGAAGTAGGCAAGCCTCAAGGTGTTTATAACCCTTATTTACAGCAACAGGGTTTTACACCGATACCTCAACAAAAGCCCCAAGAACAGCCTAAAATGGGGCTTGTAGTGTCTTCTGTAGTGCTGACACCACAAGAACAGCAGATTTTGGACTTGTTCAATCAAGACACCCAGATATATGGGGAGGATTTGTTTATTGAAATATTCAACAAAACATTAAGCAAATACTTCAATTTAATGCTTATGTCGGATAAGATTAAGCGGATATATAGAGAGTGCTATCAAAAGCAGATACCTAAATAAACAAATGCAACTCGTAAAACCAGAACAAGAGTTACCAACACTAAAGGTTGGTAACAAACTTATAAGGGGAGATAGTTATATGGCATTTGTCAAGGTAACTCCCTTTTATGAGGAAGGAAGCCCTTATCCTAAGCTGATAAAATATAATGAGTTAGTTCCAAGAAAGCCTAAAGAAGATAAGAAGGAAGAACAGCAAGACTTGACAAGTGTAAGGAGAGAGCAGGAGGATTTATGAGGCTAATACAAGTTAAATGTAATATTTGTAAAGAATTTTTGTTAATAAAAGATACTCAAATTAAAAATCCAGAAGAATGGTATTGTGATAAACATAAACTAAAATGAGCATCTTCAACTACCAGACATTAACCCAATTCAAGCAGGCAAGATTTGGCAGCAATATCATTACTTTTGACGATTTGGTTAAGGAGAGGAATTTTATAGAAAATGGCAAGGAGCACCATGTATGGCTTGCAAGGAAGGAAAAGAAAGAATACCTGCTGTTAAATGAAGATGCTAAAGACCTGCCTTTGAGAATGAACCAAACAAGAATAATCAAAGACGACAAGTCCATATATCATTTCGTGCATGACACTAACAAGGTAGGTTTTAGCCCAAAGAAGCATTATGATTTTAGGGGATTGATTGATAAGTTCTGCGAGATTAAGCACAGCAATAAAGAGCATCAAAGGCTCAAATGGATTATTGCTGTTGGTTCTCTGCTGCAAAGGCTGAATTTAAGGATATGCAGCAATACTGAGCTGGGCAAAGACAGCACCTTCATAATTCTTGCCCATTTAACAAATAAGGTTGCTGTCTTTGATAAGCCCAAAACATTAGCCAAGCTTGAATATGGGCTTTTGAATGATGTGCTGATGGTGAATGAGCTTGTACCAAATACGGAGGAGCAAAGGCATGGCCTGAATGACTTTTTGCTGAGTATGGGTTCTTTAAGCCCTTCTTACTCAAAAAAGACAAGAAGTGGTGTTGGTACAATGGAAACTTATGATATGACTAAATTTAGCCTTATTATTTGCTATAATACCTTGCAGGAAATAGCGGAGAAAGACAAGCAGAATTATTTTGATTATGCTTTTGGTCAGAATGTTTTGCAGAGGTTTATGCCCTTTAAGTTTTCAGGCAAGATTGATGTTAAGCAGTTCCACGAGCCTTGTGGTTATGATGAGGATGTTGATATGCAGCTGCTTGAAATTGCAAGGAGTATTGAATGGTATAGGCAGAATTGGCAGACAGAAAAAAAACAATGGCAGTTGCAAATGCCTATGCTTGGCGAGAGATGGGAGCTCGTATTTAGCAGAATTATGGATTTTATAAGCCTTTATGCTAAGACGGAGGAAGAAGCAAGGAAAATGGGCAATATGCTGCTTGATTGCCATAATGCCTATAAGAGGATGCTAAGCAATAATAACTTAATTAAGGATTATGAAAAAACTGAAATTGAGGTAGTTGAGCAGCTTCCTAATGGCAAGATTGAAGCAGAGGTTATTGATTTATCGGGTGATAGTGTTAGTCCATTAGATTATTTGAGGCAGAATGGAGGGCAAGCTGATATAGGGGTGTTTGTTAATCGGTTTGGGGAGATTGTAAAGGATAAGCTGCTAAAGCAGGGAGATGCTTTTATGCCAAAGGCGCATATAATTAAAATATTGGAATGAAAATGAACCAACCAAAACCAATCCTAACAATCAAGCAGAAATGCGGGGAATGTGGTGGAATTAAGATTATTATTGATAAATCTGTGGAGAAAGATATGCAGATGAAAGCAGGAGTTTATGTTTGTAAATTCTGCAAAAGCATACAGCAAACAACAGAAATCTATGCTTTGAGGGATTTTGAGAAATGTAATACTCATTCACGAGTTCCAGAATCTTTTACTCATAAAAAGTGTCAAGGAATAGGTTATATAATCCCAAAAGAATATGAGCCTTATGAAATAAAGAAAGTGAGTGAGATAGAGTGTAAATATGGTGTGCCAAAAGGGTGTTGTTATAAAGATTGTTGGCAATGTGATTTAATTCATGAATACAACCTCAAAGGAGATGATAAGGTTGTTGTGAGAGTAAAATGAAAAAACAATATAAAAAGATAGTTAAATGGAATTTTAAAAATTTTAGAGAAAAAATAATTGTAATTGGTATGTTTGAACTTTTATGCGCAGTTATTCTTCTATCATTAGCATTTGATACATTAAAAACTATATTTATAATATTTACACTAATTGTAATGACTACTTTAGCGATGTTACTAGTTCCTGACAGAAAAGTTAGTTATAAACTGATAAAAAATAAATAAATACTTCAACTTAATGCTTATACCAAATAAGATTAAGCAGATATACTGGGAATATTATCAAAAGGATTCCATACCGAAAGGTGTAAAAATGGTTAATGTTTGTTTATGTGGATGTAATCGATTAACAAAAGAGAATAAACGAGGAAACCCTAATAGGTTTATTCATGGACATAATGGAAAGTTGTGGATAAACAAACAACGACCAAAAGAAATAGGTATAAAAATAAGTAAAACCAAAAAAGGAGTATCATTTCCCCATATTGGAAGACACCAATTAAATCATAAATTATTTTATTGTAAATGTGGGTGTGGAACTCCATTATTATATGATAGTTCTAAAAGATTTAATTACAAATTAAATAAACCTAAACAATATGTTTTGGGACATAACCCTATTCCATTTTATTCCACATCAATAGAAAGAGTGATAACAACAGAACTTTTTTTAAGGAATATTGATTTTAATATGCAATATTGTATAAAATCAAAGTTGAAAAAATTTATAAAAGTAGATATATTTATAGAACCCAACATAATAATCTATTGTGATGGGTGTTATTTTCATAATTGCTCAATTTGTGGGTTTAATAATTATAAATTTACAGATAAAATATATGTAGAACATTTGACAGATAACGAATTAGAACAAAAGGGATATATTGTTTTAAGATTTTGGGAGCATGATATCCATAAAGATGTATTAGGAATTTGTGATTTTATTCAAAATATAACCCAAAAAGGAATATTATGACTCTTATTAAAACAAATATTATTAATATATACAAAGAAGCCCTTAAATATGAACCTATTTATCTACAAAAATACTCTAATGGCTTTCATACTAAAAGACTTAGATGTGAAACTATACAGGAAATTCAAGAAGCGCATTTAAGGGGATACAACCATAGAAAAATTTTTATGAATTGTCTTATATGGGATATAGACTGCCACTTAAGGGTTTTAAGCCAGAGGATATGGCAGGATGTTAGTTTTAATTTAAGAAAAGAAGATATAAGCCATTTTGTTTGGGACACAAGCAGAAGTTTCCATATTCATGCTTTGTTTAGGGGACTGGAGAGATACTGCAAAGATGACAGAAAAAAAATTAAGCTGCTTTTGCTTGCGCATTATGCTAAACAGCATTTTATGTGGTGTGATAAGAATATGGTAAATGAAAACATGAATATAAGGGATTTTTATGGTTTGCATGAGATTACTGGCAAAAAAAAAGAAATTATTTTTGAGTTTAAAGATAAGTGGCTTGTAAACCCCATTAATCCCGATATTTTAGGCCTTTTTAGGCAAGAGTATAAGTCCCTTAATTCTGTTCTAATCGTTAATTGTGGGGCTTCTGTGGGGCTTCCAGAGGCATTGCAGCAAAGCTATAAATCCTTTTTGGAGTTTGCCCAGATAACCCCATTTTTAAGGCAAGGTATGCAGAAAAACAATCTTTACTTTAAAAACATAGCAATTGCCGTTTATCGCCTTAAAATTGCTGAAAAAGAGGCAAGGCAAATCTTTAAAAATGTAGCTGTGCAATGCAAGCCCCATAAATCTGAGAATATGACAAATTGGCTGAAGTGGGTAAAACAGCAAAAGCATGAAGTTAGGGTTAATTGGGGGGAGATAAGAGGATTTTACAATGACAAATAAGCAAGGGATATGTTGTTGGTGCAATAAGCCTATTTTAAGCAAGGAATTCAATGCTTTTTTAGGGAAAAATAGTCATAAAGATTGTGATGATAAATATTTTGAGAAGCAAGAAAAGATGATAAGTTATGGTAGAAAAAGTAATGAATATGTATAGGGAGCTAGTAAATGTTGATTATAATTTTGTTGTAAACAATTTAAAAAATAAAGTTTTTACAATAAATGGTATTCCATATCAGTATGGTATAGAACAAAGAGGGAATTGTTTGCATATTGTTGAATTAAATTTTAAGCCGAACACAGAAACGACTATGTCGATTCCATTGCCAGTTTATAACCAATTTGTTGAATGGCTTAATGAACATATAAAATCAGGGGGGATAAAAGGTAATGATGCAATGGGTGCTTTTATAAAAATTTATGAAGAATATCGGCATAAATATTTAGGGGCTACAGAGCCGTTGAAACCTAGTAGCTATGTGAGGTATGCTTCTGTTTTATTTGGTTTTTGGAAATGTGTGGGTGATTATGTTGGTTTCAAATGCCAGATTAACCCTATGCGAACCATAACTTTGGTTGAACAAAACAATAAAGTAACCAAGATAGAAAGTGAGATATTAAGTAGGGGCTATTACATAAAACCAATAGGAGAAAAAATAATTAAAATAATAGATAAAGCACAAGAAAACTTACTTACTTTTGTAAAATGAATAATGTTTTTTATCATAGCAGTGAGAGTATGAATGAGATTAAAGATGGGTCTATAAAACTTATAGTTACCCATCCCCCTTTCTTAAATTGGGGTTTAGGGGTTTATGGTGATATGATTAATCGAGTTTTTTATGAATGTTATCGGGTATTGGAGGATGGTGGGGTGTTTGTGTGTGTGAATACTGATGTTAAAAAGTTAGATTTCTTTTCTAAACATATTTTTTTGCACGACTTATTAATAAAAAATGGTTTTGTTTTAAGGGATGAAAAAATATGGGTAAGAACAGAAAATAATAGGTATGACCGAATGGGTTTTTCTTTTGTACAGATTTTTAGCAAAGGAAAATACAAGAAAATTGAAATTAATAAAGAATTTGAAGCAGGCATTTGGAGTCTGCCTTTTAGCATGAATGTAGGCGACTTTAGGGATGCTTTTCACCCAGATATACCTAAAAGGTGCATAGGGGTTTTCACTAAAAAAGGAGATTTGATACTTGACCCCTTTTTAGGAAGTGGGACTACTTATAAGGTGGCTAAAGGGGAAGGTAGGGTATGTTATGGGTATGAACTAAATTTAGGGCTAAAACCACTTATTGAAGATACATTACCACAAACAACACTACAATGGATAAAGAAGTAACAATCAAGAGCAAATATGGCTTTGTACCCAGAAGTGTGCTTTATTTTGTTAAAGATAAAAAACTTACAGGATATACAGAAGAAACCCATAGGCAAGAAAATAAAGAAGGAAGTACAATACATGGCACTATGTCTGAATTTAATAGTGCATTGGCTGAATTTGTTATTAAGTACTGGTCAAAGCCAGAAGATGTTGTACTTGACCCTTTTCATGGGTGGGGAACGAGGGCATTAGTTGCTATAAACTTGAACAGAAATTATATTGGTTATGACATTTCACCTAAGACAAATAAATGGGTTAAAGACTTTTTTGAATCACAAAAAACTTTAGGGGAAAATAAAAGAAAACCTATTTTATATAATAAAGATGGAATTGTGATAGAAGATATAAAGGAAGAAAGTATGGATTTGATATTTACTTGTCCACCTTATTTTAATATAGAAAAGTATGAAAGTTGTGAAGGACAATTGACTGATATATTCAATTATTTTAAATTTCTTAATAAATTAAATGATGGAATAAAAAGATATTTTGAAGTTCTTAAAGATGGAAAATTTTGTGTTTTTGTAGTAGGTGATTGGAGAATAAATGGGGAATTAAGGTTATTTAGCAGGGATATTATCAACATATTTATCACAAATAAATTTCTTTTGCATGATTTTATAATTCATAAATTAAATAGTGTAGCTATTGTTGGTTGTGCTAATTTTGAGGCTAATAATTTTGTTTGTAAAAGCCACGAATATGTGCTCGTGTTTAAAAAAGATAAGGCAAAGAAGACAATAAACCAATTAAATTGGCAGTTTTAGGCACTATGAATTTTTGGTTTTTATTTATAAATGAATTTTCTGGCTTATCAAAAAAAGTTTATATAAAAATGTTTTAGTCGCTATGTCGCCTAAAAGGTTTTTATATAAAAATTTATATAGTAGTTACGCTTTTGATGGGTTTAGGTAAAATTTAATTTTTAAAAAAATTAATTGAGGTGTTTGACATGAAATTTTATAAAAAAGGTTTGCAGCAAGGTGCTGTTTTTGTTGTTATAGTTCTGCTTTTGATTGCTGGTATGGCTTTCTTTTTAGGCAAGAGTCAAACGCCAAGCAAATTAAGTGTTACTTCGTCTGGGGGTGGCATCTCTACTCCAAGTACACCTACATCGAGAATCAATCTTGTGGATAAAACCACTGTTACTTTCTCTTCATGGGATATAAGAAATAAGGCAACTAATGCAGGAACTGCCCATTTGCTTTTAATATGGAAAGATGCTTCTGGCGGACAGAAGGGAGTAGGTAACATATATGCTGATGATGCCACAGCAACAATGAGTCCTGATGATTCTTATCAGGTGTTGGTTGGAAACCTTACACTCGCTTCAACCATAACTGCTGGTACAAATTATTATCCAACATATTTAACAGGAAGCGTGCCTGATTCAGGTACTCACTCAGTATCGGCAGGACAATACTTAACAGCAGGCGCAAGCCAGATAACCTTTGCTTTCTTTGATATAAATGACCAAGTGCAGACAAGTGCAACTGGTCAGGCAATAGGTACTTCAGATGATAAGGTAGTCAAGTGGAAAGTCACGCCTAATGCAGATACCTGTGTTGGAAACCCAGACACTGGTGGACAAAACACAGTAACCTACTTGTACAATGGCAGTGTATTTACTACAGTTGACCAATACACAGTAGGAAGTACAAGTGTTGATTCATCAACTTCAACCCCAAGAGGAGCGCAGGCAACCTTTGCAGGTGTACCGGATGTTTATTTAAAATCAAGCTTTAACTTCC
>Ga0208957_1001194_pt1 | contig 14216 bp, 11 predicted proteins | sample RifOxyA1_FD_184029 | JGI IMG/M metagenome (GOLD analysis project Ga0208957, IMG submission 184029) | Groundwater microbial communities from Rifle, Colorado - Rifle Oxygen_injection A1 (SPAdes) | ecosystem: Environmental > Aquatic > Deep subsurface > Groundwater | place: Rifle, Colorado, United... | reverse complement strand
GATCAGCGGAAAGGTGATGGTGCCGGTCTCGCTCACGCGCGCATCGGTGGTGAGATCGGGCTGCCCGTACACGGTGATGTGCAGGACATCGCCCGTGCCCATCCGGTAATCGTTATCCGCGCTCCATACAGGCGCTGCCAACAGCAACGCGCACAACATCCATACACTACGCCACAACCTGATCATTGCTCTCTCCAATTGACGGCAGCCTGGGTGGCCAGCCGCGCTCCTCATTGATTGTTATCTTTGCGGCATCCGCCCTGTGGCCGATTGCCGTACAAACCAGTTTTGCTTGCCTGTCGTCGGCAAGCGGTCATTCTAACCGTGTCCATGGTCAGAATGACCCACCCGGTCCAGCCTGTTTGCCATGCAAAACCCATACCCGCAACCATTCGACGTTCGCCCCCTAGAAATCGGCCCTGACGTTGGCAAACAGCATGTGAAACTGGTAATCCTCGACAGAGATGTTGGAATTCCGCCGCCCCGCGCTGACGCCGACATCCACCGACACAGCCTGGATCGGCATATAGCTGATCGAGAGCGACTCGCTGATGGTATCGTCGTTGCGTTGCAGTTGTGTTGTACCGGGGTCGCCCTTGAAATCGCGGTTCTCGAAAGTCGCGCCGGCATTCAGACGCCATTTTTCGCGTATCAGCCACACGCCGTTTACGCTCGCGCCCTTTTTCAGCACCGAACTGGCATTGATGTCCGACGCGCCGCCCAGTTCCTGATAGGCCGATACGCTCAACAAGGTTTTACCCGTGGCATACCAGTCTGCCGAGATTCGGCCTGCGAGACCGTTGAAATCGGGGCGATCCTTGAACTGCAACGGGAAAAAGTTAAGAACGCTTCGCTGAGTATTTTCATACTGTCGATCAACCCATCCGGCTTGGCCGCGTACTTTCAACTTACCGGAGACACTCCAGTCACCCAGCAGGTTGTATTCGGTTTGTTTGTAGCTGTTGTCCGCCTCCCCGAAGCAGAACGGGAAGGCATTACTCAGACACTGCAAGTTGGGGTATTCGGCATCGACCTTGCGCACTTGCGCACGCAAGCTGCTGCCCTTGGGCGTGCGATAGGTCAGGACAACATCCTGCGTCCGTTGCTGAACATCCTGCGAACCCAGCGATGGTGCACTGTTGGCGTAGTCTGCCGTTTCGACGCCGCCGCCTATCCGCCAGCGGGGGTGGAACTCCCACTCGGCGCGACCGAAGCGGCGTTTGCGCGTCACCTGGTTATTGATCAATCCCACACTGTCGAAATTGCTCTGGCTGAGCGACTCGGTCGCCCCTGCATTGCCGCTCAGCCTATTGCCCAAACGCCAGTTCCAGGTGGCCTGATAATCATTGCCGTCGGAGTCGTAAATCGTGTTGCGGTTGTAGCGCACCCGGGTCTTGGTCGCGCTGGCGACGATTTCCTGGCGGCCGGGCTTCCAGTCCACGTTCAGCCCGGCACTCAGAACGCTGTATCGTTCGCTGCGCGGGGTGCCGGGGCTTTCGTTGTCAGCGAGCCGGAAAAGGTTGCTGTCGAAGAAGGTGCCGTAGGATACGAACGGACGAAAGGTGTCGCCTTCATGCGCGTATACGGGCATCGCGAGCATAGCGCCCAGCACGGCGATCAATCCGGCGCGGATTGTTTTGACGCCCGCCCCTGCCGAACCGCCCAATCCAAAACCCAACTGCCCTGAGCCACCCTGCTCCAATCCCGTTCGCCCTGAGCTTGTCGAAGGGCATGCATCCATCCGCGCGACACGCTTCAATCCAGATCCCGTTCGCCCTGAGCCTGTCGAAGGGCAAATAGCCAGGGACGCAACTTGCTCATGGCCTTCGACGAGCTCAGGCCGAACGGCGGGGGGCTGAGCGCATCCAAAATTTGTTTGAGCCGAGCCATCCAACGCGAATACCGTTCGCCCTGAGCTTGTCGAAGGGCAAATAGTCAGGGGCGTAACACGCTCATGGCCTTCGACGAGCTCAGGCCGAATGGTGAATGGCTTGTCCCCCTGCCCTTCCGCCAGGCCTTTATGCAGCGCAGCCCGCCTCACCAGAAACTCCAGTGGCCCGTGGTCACCACATAGGCACCCAGCGCACCGTTGGTGACGCTGTGCGCAATGATCGGCGCCCACAGGTTGCGGGTGCGGATATACAGCCAGCCATACGCCAGCCCGGCAACCAGGCCGGCCAGCCATTGCAGGTGTTCGACGGCAAACAGCGCGCTTGCAATGAGCAGCGCCTTGAAACCGATCTGCGCCGGGTCAAGGGTCAAAAAATCGGGCTGCTGCACCCAGCGCTGCAGGAACGAGCGCCAGAACAACTCTTCCATGATCGGCACCACCAAGGCCGCGCCCGCGATGCGGAATGCCACCAGCAGCCAGTCGATGCGACCGGTTTCATCCGTGGGGTTGTAGCCCTTGCCCGCTTCGCCCATCAGCATCCAGGCAGCGTCGAGATTGACCCACAGCACCAGCACGCCGAGGCCGACTGCCAGCGCCAACAACAGATGCTTGAACGGCAAACCATACGACCGGAGTTCGGTGTAATGGCGCCACAGCACCGCCAGCGCCAAGGCAACCAACCCGGCTTTCACCGGATAGAGCCAGCGCACGTCGAAGCCCGGCGCCCAGTCGGGCAGCAGGCTTTCCAGCACAAGCAAAGCGATATACAACCCGAATGGCAGGCTGCGAACGAAAATGGGGGCCATAGGGAGGCAGGTTCAAGTACAAGTTGCAAGTCACAAGAAAGGAGCGAGTGGCTTCACCACACTCTGCCTTGCATCTTGCAACTTGAATCTTGTAACTGTTGCTACTTCAAGCCGGACACGCCCTTGCTGATCGCATCGGCGTCAGCAGCAGGTGCAGCCGGGGTTGCAGCCGATTCGGCGGGCGCTGCCGGAGTGGCATCCGCGGCCGGGGCTTCCTTGCCGGCATCGGCAAACTCACCCACGTATTCGATCTTGGCTTCTGCCTTCACCTTGTCGAGTTCGGCCTTGGCCGCCTTCTGGCGCGCCTCGTTTTGCAACAGGCGCGTAATGGCCGGCTTGGCCTGCTCCAGCGTCACGGGCTGAACCTGCGAATCCGCCAGCAAGATTACCAGCAGGCCTTCCGGCGTATTCACGACCATTGCCTGGCCATCGGGCATTTCAGCCAGTTTGGGCAGGAGCGCCTGCGGCAATTGCTCGGCAGGCTTCACACCCTGCGATGCCTGCACCGGATATTTTTCGTCTTTCAGCCATGCCGCGAAATCACCCAGCGTCTTGGAATCGGCCAGTTGCTTGCGAATCGCCTCCTGCTTCTCTTTGGGCGCTTTGATCGCGAGTTCCTGCAGGCGGTAGATCTTGCGTTTGGTGAACAGCTCAGGATGCTTGTTGAAATAATCCGACACCTCGGCATCGGTCGGCTCCACCGGCGTGCCCAGCTTACGGGTCATATAGACTTCAGCCATGATCTGGCGGCGCGCCGCATCCAGCGCCTGCACCACGACAGGATCGCGATCCAGCTTTTCCGACTGCGCCTTCTGCGCCAGCACTTCCTGGTCGACCAGGTTACGGATCACCTGCAGCGAAGCCGCCTTGGACTGGTCCTTGTCGAGATTGGGAATGCGTTGAAGCGCGTAGTTCACTTGCGACACCGTCAGTTCAGTGCCATTGACCTTGGCCGCCACCTGGGTGGGCTTGCTCTCCTCCGCCGTCCCGTCTTTCTTGTCGCCACAGCCTGCCATCAGGGCAACGACCAGCAACGGGAGATACAGCTTCTTCAAACCATGCATGTTGGTCTTCCTCTTAGTCCGGATTATTGGAAATTATGTGGTACGAATGTTACACCAAGCACACTACTGGATTACATAAGCAGTGCTCTCACTAGCTCTTCCAACATCTGAAAAATTTTGAATCCCGGTCGTATGTCTTTTTATATAGGCCTTAATTTGTAGGCCGTTGAGAGCTTAAGCTCGAGAGATTGGATTGCATTGGTTCGCACGGTATTGCACGCATCCTCTGCTACTTCGGGAACAAGCGCCCTCTATCCATCCCAGCAGTCCCTCTCTCACGTTTCCCTAACTCGAAAATTCCAGATAACCTGATTATTACCGCACAAAAAAGCCGGGGGTCTCCCGGCCTTTTGCAATAAAACATCAAACTTAAAACCTAACCGCCATGCCAGCCGAGATAAAGTCAATCTTGGGCCCACCAAAATCATACCTTTCATATTCGCCGCGCACATCCACGTTATCCGTCAGAGCATAGCTTGCGCCAACGCCATAATAAGGATCAATACCACGATCGACTGAATCCGTCCTGGTGAAATCAGCTGTATTTGTATTTGTGATTATCGTTCTGGTTGAAGTTTTCCAGCTATCGGCACCAAACTTGCCAAATACGGCTAAATTTTTAGTCAATGGAAGCGTTCCGACGGCTGCAAGCACCCACGCATTATTTCCCTGAGCCTGATATAGACGCCCAGTAAGCGCTGTATTACCAACTCCGTATGCCAAAAAATCATTCAATTGCGTGTATCCACCTTCAAATCCGAGATACTTGTTGATCTGATAACCGCCAAAAACCTTGAAGCCGGTATCCGAGGAATCAGCGCTGGTTTGAGTTGCAACCACACCTCGTTCGGCAAATGATGAAGCAAATCTAGCCGCATCCCAGTCTCTGCCTTTGGACTGCCCGGCTCCGAACCCAAAATACCAACCTGCAAAACTGATCGGATCCATGGCGCCATCACCATAATTGGTCTTACCTGGATCAAGTACCCAGCCGAGACTTAGCGCAATCATTTGCTGACGCATTCCCATGTCAACCGAGCCCACTACGTTCTGCTTATCATTAGGAGATTGCTGAACCGCTTGCGGCGCACGCATGTATGTCCCCGTAATTTCCAACTCATCCGTTGCCTTGTAGGTAAAGCCCACCGAATAATGCTTGTCCGTGGTAACGGGGAACAGGGAACTAAAAGTAAGTTGGTCATCCGGAATAGGCGACTTACCATAGTTATAACCAGCGCGAAGCTGAAGCCTTTCATTCACGCCCCAGTTCACCCCCAGTTTATAGATGGTCTGATCTTTCCAGCCAAAACCCATACCGTTATCGTTACCGGTAGCAAGTGAAGAATCATTGAGGGAGGGTATCCCAGCAAGCGCATTATTTTGCCCCGGACCGGGATACGCCAAGCCAGGAGAGGTTCCCGGCCCTCTATTCCCGAGGGCAGCCACGGAGGACCATTGAATCCTGGATACATCTACTGCAATCACAAGATTTTTCTTGGGCTTAAAAGCGAGCCCAATGCCATAATTGGCTGGAATATCAAAATCGCCTTGCTCTGCAAACAACCCTTTGTATTTATCAAATTTCGTCATGTAGGTCCTTGACGTATATGACAAGCCGATTGAAAGCTTATCTTCAAGAAAGTCACCTAGATAGCCAACTTTGATGCCAGCCCCATAACTGTAATCAAAGCCATTATTGGTCAGATGATCATAATCAGAAGAAATGGGCACGCCAAACGTGCTGCTGAACGTCTTAAATGACCCCAATCCATACATGCGGAAGCGTTGTGCGGCAACATCGAGCGCCGCACCAACAGAATGATTCTCGTTGATCTTGTAGCCCACAGTAATGGGCACAAGAAGTTGCATCAACTCTCCGCCAAGGGTAGCCCCTTTGCCGGGGACATCAGGAGTCAATGCATTGTATGAAAAATAATTATACGGATAGACTGTGCTGCCCCCCCCATTGGGTACAAAGGCAATCCCAGCATGCAGGCTTTCGGTCAACGGCATGGTCATGCCCATTTCAGGCATGATAAACCAGTCCCGCAGACTGGTCGTCGCCCCATCAAATCCAAATCCCGGATTATTGATGTTCGGATTATCCTGAGCATACGAGCCAGTTCTTACAAACCGTTTCGCATTAAAGAAGCCAACACCCATATCGCCGCGCATGCCCGTATTAACAATATTGGCCGGGTTTGCGACGATAGAAAGCGAATCCGTGCCGTATGCGATACCGACTCCCCCCATCCCCTGCGACCTGAAACCATAACCGGTCATGAAATAACCGTTTGTCGCTAACGCGGAAGTTTGCGCCAAGGCTAGTGCTGTAGCCAGTGCCGTTAAGGCAAAGTGATTTCGCTTCATTTTAGACATCTCCTCCAAATAAACTATTAACTTATGCTTGAAAGGTGCCCGATAGGCACCAAAACATAAGGATTTTCTTATAAATAACATCTTATTTTTTGCCATGTTAGCATGACCTTTAATGGTACTAGCAACGCATATGCAACAACATTTCACTATGAACGTCTTTTATATAAACATCTAAAAATCTAATGGCTGTTACTTCGCGAAATCAACCCTGCCCCTGCGGAAGTGGTAAAAAATACAAACATTGTTGCGCCAACCAACCGCCGCATGCGAGCCCCCCCCCTCCGACCACAAGAGACACCTTTAACCCGCTTGCAACCCTGCAACTCGCAATGCACCACCACCAGGCCGGGCGTCTCCGTGATGCAGAACGACTCTACCAACTTGTTTTGCAAGTCAAGCCAAACCACCCCGACACCTTGCACCTACTGGGTGTTGTCAACCATCAGCTTGGCAACAACGATCAGGCTTACACCCTCATCAGCAAGGCCATTGAGCAAATGCCTCGTGCCGTACATTTCATAAATAATCTTGGCGAAGTTTGTCGCGCGCTGAACCAACTAAATGAAGCTCAAGCGTGTTATGAAAAAGTCCTAGCAATGCAACCGGCACATGCTGAGGCGCATCGAAACCTGGGTTTGGTCTATTTGGCGACAGATCAATCAGAGCGTGCGGTTTCACACCTGCGCGAAGGCATTGAACGCTTCCCTGATTACATGGGAAATTACTGGGCACTTGGGCTTGCGCTGTCCAGCCTGGGGAAAAATGACGAGGCCATTGTCAATTACAACAGGGTGCTTGCTCGGAGCCCTGACGATTCCGCCACATTATGCGCAAAAGGCATTGCGCTCAAAGCCTTGGGCGATCTCAACAAGACCGTTCAACACTACCGGCATGCCATAAGCCTGCAACCCTCCATTCCAGAGCTACATCACAACTTGGCCTTGGCTTATCAAAGCCAGGGAAAGCTCCCGGAAGCCGAAGCATGTTTCGAACGAGCGCTTGAACTGCAACCCGACAATGAGATGGCCAAACACCTTCTCGCAGCGCTACGGAGCATCACACCGGACCGCGCACCAGCGTCTTATGTACGGGACACTTTTGACAGCTATGCTGAGAATTTCGACCTCCACCTGGTCGAACATCTCAAATACCGTACCCCGGAAATGCTGGCTGGGCTTATTCAGAACAAGCTCAATCTTGAGAACCAAGCTCTTAACATCCTCGATTTGGGCTGCGGGACAGGTCTGTTTGGAGAGCAGATCAAACACTTAAAGAAACGATTGGTTGGCATAGACCTGTCATCAAAAATGATTGCCAAAGCCGAAGAACGGAAAATATATGATGAATTGATCGTTGGTGACTTGCTGGACCACATGGCCAAAGCAACGGCAGGTCAATTTCAGTTGATCGTCGCAACAGATGTGTTCAATTATGTGGGCAACCTGCTTTCAGTATTTCAACAAGCTTCCAGGCTGTTGGATGCGGGAACCTGGTTGGCATTTTCCCTGGAAGCAGCACGAGATGATGCCAATGACTTCACTCTGGACAAAACCGGGCGCTATCAGCATGGACGAATGTATGTTCCTCGCCTGTGCGAACTGTACGGTTTTGACGAATTGAGCTTTGCTCAGTCGACACTAAGAATGGATGGGAGCATGCCCGTTATAGGGTATCTCTACCTCCTCAAAAAATCAGGCTAGCTTGCTTGCGCTCAAATACAGCCTTTATGACGCCAATATCAAGAAACAAGCCTTGCCCTTGTGGTAGCGGCAAGAAATATAAACACTGCTGCGCCGAACGGGATGCAATAAGCCATCCGGCCACAGGGCAGATGATATCGATACAGATTGAAACAGGTCAGTGGGTTCCTGTTCCTCAAGCCATGGAGCAAGCGGTACGACTACATCAGCAAGGACGTATACTGAAAGCCGAGGTTATTTACCAGCAGATCGTTCAGGCACAGCCGAATCATGCCGATGCCCAGCATTTGCTAGGCGTGATCTATCATCAAACGGGCAAACAAGATCTAGCTCACACACACATTTCCCGAGCTATTTCACTGAATCCCAAAGCAGCACTTTTTCATAACAATCTAGGTGAGGTTTGCCGTGCCCTAAACCGGCCCGAGGATGCTCAGGCCAGTTATGCCAGAGCGCTTGCCCTGCAACCCGAGTTACAGGAAGCTCAGCGTAATGTAGGCCTGACCCTGCTGGAACAAAACAAACTTGATGAGGCAGCCGCCCATCTGCGACAAGTTGTGGCCAGTAACGAAAATTACACGGGGGGCTACTGGGCGCTGGGGGCCGCTTTGGTACGGCAGCACAAAGAAATTGAAGCACTCGAAATTTGCAACCGCGGCTTAGAGAAGTCCCCATCAGACGCACCATTGTTATGCGCCAAGGGGTTGATCCTGAAAGCGATTGGACAACCCGAGCAAGCCGCCCAGCATTACCGCCAGGCACTTGAGCTACAGCCGCAAGATCCCGATCTTTACCATGGGTTATCGGGTGTACTGAAGCAACTGGGGGACGTCGACGGTGCAATTCAATGCTTGAAGAACGAACTCAAGTTCCGACCGAACAATGCGACGGCTCAACATCTGCTCGCTTCGCTACAAAACATCACGACAGACCGCGCGCCGGCATCTTACGTCAGTGAACTCTTTGACCGCTATGCGGACAACTTCGACCAGCACTTGGTCGGAAAGCTTCAATATCACACCCCGGACCTGCTGGCGAATATGTTACAAGAAGCGATCGAATCGAACCCTGTTCGACTCAATATGCTTGACCTGGGCTGCGGGACTGGCCTGTTTGGCGAGGCGGTCAAAGTTATCAAAAAAGAGCTGGTAGGCATTGACCTGTCCCACAAGATGATTCAGAAGGCGGAGGCGCGCGGCCTCTACGACCGGCTTATTGTCGGCGACTTGCTGGAATACATGGCCACGGTCGCCCCCGGTCAGATCGAACTCGTCGCGGCAACGGATGTTTTCAACTATGTTGGCAACCTGCAACCGGTATTCGAGCACGTTGCCCGCATCCTGCCGCATTCGGGTTGGTTTCTTTTCTCGCTCGAGGCGGCCAGGGCTGGCGTCGATAACTTTGCTCTGGACAAAACCGGACGCTATCAACACGGACGCGAGTATGTTCCCCGTCTTAGCCAACAATATGGCTTCGAAGAATCGGGGTTTGCCCAATCCACACTGAGGATGGACGGAAACAAACCCGTCATGGGGTATTTGTACCTTCTCAAGAAACGCGGCTAGATGATTTGCCGCTCACTCCCCATAGCCAAAATACTCGATGAAGGGCCTCAGCTTCGGCATGACCGGTTCGAACTCCAATGCGTATCGTTTCCAGCGGAATTTGGCATGTTGATAAATCGGTTGCGTCACCTGATGATAGCTTGGCGTATTGATCGTGCCACGTTTCATCGCATGTTCAGTATGCCCCAACACCTTGTCGTCCCATCCCACTTCCAGGAAATCCAGTAGTGCACGCGTTTCATTCTCGAAATCGGCAACCAAGTCCTCGTAACGCACGCGGTGATAATGCAAAGGCAAGATGCGAACCGCCTCCAACCAGGTGCGCATCACATTGCTGTAAATGTCCGCGCTGCTTTCGAGGGTATGGAATCCGGTATTCACCTCATTGAGTACAAAATTCTGCATGAAACAGCTGAAGCATGCGTCGCAGGGATGACGGATGGCCAAAATGAATTTTGCCTGCGGAAAGACGCGCCAGATGAGGTGCGCATTAACCGTGTTGAGCGGGTTCTTGTCGACCAGCAGCTTACCCGGCTCGCGTTGGAGATGCCGCGCCACCTCGTCAAAATAAACCTTGCGCAATTGTGAGACTTGGTCGGCGGTCAGTTCTTCAAGCGCATTCCTGCGACCCTGCGCCAATTCCTCAAATGCCTGCACCATAGCGGAAACCGTCGGCTTCTCTTCCATGCTTTGCATGGCGGGGTGGGCGTCCAGTATCTGCTCCAGAAGCGTGGTTCCCGAGCGGGGAAAGCCGAACAGAAAAACGGGCGTCACCGTTTCGCTGGCATTGAGGCCATCCTCCTGGATCACGGCCAATTCCGGCGTCAGATAGCCGCGCATCCTTTCGACCCGTTCGAGATATCGGTCCTGCCCCCCCGTCTCGCATTCCATGGCGAGGGCTGACAGCCGATTACCCTCGACAAGATGGGAAAAAGCATGTTCCACATCGTTCTTGCGATCATAGAGTTGCCCTAGCAGAATATGCATTGCGCCCGCAGTATCCATGGTCGTGGGCTGCGACAACGCCCGTTCCAGTAGCGCGATCGCATCATCCTGCCGGTTTGCCCGTCTTGCCAGTCTCGCAGACACAAACAACAAGTCCGGATTGTCCGGACTGCGCAGCAATTCCCGGTCAACCAGTGCCTGCGCTTCCACCAACCGGTTGGTCTTCTCCAGCAGGGCCGCCACATTGGTGATTGCATCCATGGAGTCGGGACTGAATTGCAAAGCACGCTGATATTTCTCCAGCGCCTCGACCAGCCGTCCGTCGCGTTGCAAGATGTGTCCCTGATTGCAGAGAATCTGAGGTGCATTGGGCCGCAGAATGATCGCCTTGTTCAGTACGTGCGTAGCTTCCTGGGTTTCACCCAGCGCGGTCAGTGCTGCCCCCAGGTTGCTTAGCGCCTCGACAAAATCGGGCTGCAATTCAATGGCCTGGCGGTAGCTCTTAATCGCATCATGGATTGCGCCGGTTTCGCGCAACGCGTTGGCGAGAAAATAATGCGCCTCGGCATACTCCGGATGCAGACTGATGGATTTCCGGTAACAGGCCAGCGCGTCATTCACGCTCCCTAGGCACTGCAGAGCGGAGCCTAGCACGTGATGTCCCCATGCATAGTCCGGTTTGAGCTGTATCGCGCGACGGCAGTAGCGTTCGGCATCCTTGTACAGCCCCAGTTTCCGATGGATCAGGCCGCGCATGACCCAGGACTCAACATCGGCGGGGGCGGCCTGGCAGATGCCTGCATATACAGCATCCGCCTCGCGTAACTGATTATTGGCAAATAGCTCAGTGGCTCTGGTCTTTTTGGATCGGATCAATATGTTGGGTTTTGCCATGCGTCAGCACTGATAACCATAAACAATCGTGAAAAAAGCGTTGCTTTTCCAAAGGGCGATTATATTCGAGCCGAGCGAACAGCCATCAGCCACGTCGGTCAAAAGCAAATCTCCCTGCATCATATTAGGGTGCCAGGGATTCAGATAGAAGCGTTCTCAATCCCGCCTACACACCTCTTACACGCCATATCGCCCAAGGCAATAGCAGCACACTCAAAAACAGCGTGGTTATCTTGGCAATCCAGCTGAATACCCCAAACAGGATTGCGTGCAGCTCCGCCTACGTAAAAAAACCGCACAGAGAATCTGTGCGGTTTTAGTTCGTCTGCAAGCGAGTTTAGAGCACAGCTCTAAACCCTCGCACAAACCATCAGGCTCGTGCGCGACGGCGAGCCATGAAACCGACCAGGCCCAGACCAGCCAGCATCATGCCGTAGGTGGAGGCCTCCGGCACCGGCGCTGCCGCCGTCACAGTACCCTGCAGGTGCAAGGAATAACCCACGCCGCCAAAACCAGAGGGGTCGCCTTGAGGCACAACCGCTGAGTAATCGATGGTATACGTGTCCCCATAAATCCCGTTCCAGGCAAAAGTCGCCATACCGGTGCCATTGTTGAAGATACCACCGATATCTGCGCCGCTGGCCGGGTTAATACAGACGCCGTCGGACGTGGATCCGCAGTCCTGGGTGCCGCCGCCCATGTTGATGGAGGGAATGCCATTCCAGGTTACGCGCCAGCCGCTAAAGTCCAGGCCATTCGTGGTGTCGCCCGTGACCGGCGAAGCGATGAAATCGGAGCCCGTGTTCTTGAAGAAATTCCAGGGTGCGGTGACTGCATTGGTATCGGTGGCAATGGGCGCGCCGCCGTGGCTTGCACCTGCGGTAGTGGTCGTTCCAATCACCAGTCCGGTCGTGCCCTGGCTCAAGGCAACCCTTTCAGCAGGCTTGAAGAAGCCATCACCGTTCGTATCCATGGCGAAAAAAGATCCTGTGCCGGCGATAACATAACCAGAGCCGTTTAAGGATGGGGTCTGGATCGACAGCACATCGCCAGCATTCACTGCAACAGCGTGGGCGCTCATTGAACCCACGATGCCAGCACTACCAACAGCCAGGGCAAACATTGTTTTTTTGAAGTTCATTGTATAAATCTCCTCATGTAGAAAGTTATCGATCGATCAAGCAACTACATCCTCCTGCCACATGGTGTAAAACTCTTTCACCGGTAAATCCTGAGCGGCGACTCTCACTTAGCAATGCCCATTCCAGCTTCTACCTGGATTTACTTATGGACTTAACAATCAAGCATTTAAGATTTGAATTTAGTTGTTTTTGGCAGGCATCCTGGTAGGTTCGAACCAGTCGTGTAAAGAATTCCGACAAATTTTTTAATCAACAATGAAAGAAAACATCTCACATGACACAAACAGACCAGGCCAATCAGAAAATAACCAATCACTTTGCTTTTAAATCAATGCGTTAACGAAATACAAACGGCCAATCATTATGTGTAAAATTTATCGACAAACACATATTGATTAGTATTTCTGATACTGCAATAAAATAAATTTGTACGTTATTTCAATCAGGCCTTACGTGTAAGTCGATCCGAGCGCTCTTTCACAGACGGAGGCAGACTCGATATATCGCTCGCTGTGTTTGGCAAATGCAATGCGCCACTTCGCTTTCAAGCCGGATACTGCCGGCCATTCCATGAAAGCAGCGCCCCATCCGGGGATTAGTGATTTGACTTTATAAAGATCACAGGCCGACCAGCCCGAACGTCAGAGCGGCACAGCTAGGTGCCAGGACGTTCGGGCCCGCAAAATGGTCCGGGTGCGCGTTCCACCCTGTAATCGCTAATACGCGTTCTGGTCCCGCCAGACGACGGCGAGTGTCTTGCCGATGATCATGAGGCCGAATCCCAGCGACCAGTTGCGCATGTAGTCGATGTCGTACTGGACGCGGGCGCGCATCTTGTCGAGGGTTTCGGTTTCGCCGCGCAGGCCGTTGACCTGGGCCCAGCCGGTGATGCCGGGCTTGACCTTGTGGCGCAGCATGTAGCCCTTGATGAGCTTGCGATACTGCTCATTGTGCGCAACGGCGTGGGGGCGCGGGCCGACGACGCTCATGCGTTTCAAGGAAACGCGTTGCGCCCTCTACGCCCAACGCTCGCCTGCCTCATCTCGATGCAGCCGCCTTATAGACAGCGTTGCGCTCGCGTTTGCCTACGGCAACAACGGTAACGATCAATTGCGTATCCACCACGTCGTAGACCAGGCGATAGCCCATGCTTCTCAGCTTGATTTTGTACCGGCTTTTCTGGCCTGAAAGTTTTGAGGCGGGAACATATGGATTATGGAGACGTTCGGCAAGTTTCTTCTTGAATTGCTCGCGCACAGGCTTGTCGAGCTTGCCCCATTCGTCGAGCGCATCGGGATGAAACAACAGCTCATAGGTCATCCATCAGGACTTTCACGGGGGTCTTGCCATCGGACATACGCGCGTCGGCCTGGGCATTCAGTTCGATGTCCTCCAGCTTTTCCATGAGTGCTTCGTAAGCCTTGACCGGAATACAGTAGAAGGCGGGCTCATTGCGGTTCAGGATAACGACAGGGAAACCCTCACCCGCCGCAACCGTTCCCATCGGATTTCTTTTGAGCTCGGATACGCTGGCGGTGACTTCCGCCAAGACAATGTTCGCCATTTGAAACCTCCTGTCCGCCAGAATGCAGAAGCACTCTTTAGCGAACCATTAAAGACACTCTTAAGAGTGCCATTAAAGTTCATTCATTCGCCTCTGTCAATACGCGTTCTGGTCCCGCCAGACGACAGCAATGGTCTTCCCGATGATCATCAGGTCAAATACCAGCGACCAGTTGCGCATGTAGTCGATGTCGTACTGGACGCGGGCGCGCATCTTGTCGAGGGTTTCGGTTTCGCCGCGCAGGCCGTTGACCTGGGCCCAGCCGG
>Ga0208957_1001193_pt1 | contig 14265 bp, 4 predicted proteins | sample RifOxyA1_FD_184029 | JGI IMG/M metagenome (GOLD analysis project Ga0208957, IMG submission 184029) | Groundwater microbial communities from Rifle, Colorado - Rifle Oxygen_injection A1 (SPAdes) | ecosystem: Environmental > Aquatic > Deep subsurface > Groundwater | place: Rifle, Colorado, United... | reverse complement strand
CATCCTCGGTGCGCGGCTGATCGTCCCTCTGCCGGTCAGGGGCGGCTTCTCCCACAACCTGTCCCTGGGTTTCGATTTCAAGGACTTCAAGGAAAGCCTGACCCTTGGGGCAAGCTCCGCTATCGAGACGCCGATCCGCTACTGGACGCTGGTTGCAGCCTATGGGGCGAAGATCGAGGATGGCAGCGGCGCCTGGCAACTGGGGGCCAGCGCGGTGCTGGGCCTGCGGGGGCTGGGGTCCGACGATGTGGCATTTGAAAACAAGCGCCATGCCGCCACAGGCGATTTCACGGTCCTCAAACTGGATGCCCAGCGCGAGCAGCGGCTGGCGTCGGGATGGTCCGTGCTCGGTCGCGCCAATGTCCAGTTGACGGATCAGGCGCTGATCAGCAACGAGCAGTTCAGCGCCGGCGGCGTGGGTAGCGTGCGCGGCTATCTGCTCTCCGAGGTCCTGGGAGATATGGGGTTGCGTGGCAGCCTGGAACTGCGGTCGCCACCCATCGCCCCGTCAGCCTGGCCGGCCATGAAACGGCTGCAGCCCTATCTGTTTGCCGAAGGCGCCACGCTGAAGGTCGTCGATCCGTTGCCTGGCCAAACGGATCAATACAATCTGGCCTCTGCAGGCGTGGGCCTGCAGCTCGAAACTCGGCAGGCCTTCTCGCTGGACCTGAGCCTGGCCGTGCCGTTCCGCAATACCCACAACACGCAAGCCGACAAACCGCGTATCCATTTTGATGCGCGACTGAATTTCTGAGATGAAGGACCAATCGTGAACATTGCGCCTCTATTCCCGGTGGATGTGTCTGCAAACAGCAGGGTTGCGCAAGCTTGGCCGCGCCGTGGCGAGCCGAGGCTGAGGCCGATTGCGGCTGCCATCCTCATGCTGTTCGCTGCCACGGTCAGGGCGGCGCCGCCGGGGACGGTTCTGCCTGCGGGAACCATCCCCACCGGCGGGGTCGTGTCTTCCGGCCAGGCCACCATCGCCGCCCCGGTGGTTACCAGCACCGGCCAGTTGCTGAAGATCCATCAGGACAGCCAGCGGGCGATCATCGACTGGCAGACCTTCGATATTGCCAAGGGCAGCCAGGTCCACTTCAATCAGCCGAACTCGGCGGCGGAGATGCTGAACCGCATCCATGATGCCAACCCGACGCTCATTCAGGGGCAGCTGACGGCCAATGGTCGCGTCTACCTTGTCAACCAGAACGGCATTCTGTTCGATCGCACTTCGCAGGTCGATGTGCATACCCTGTTCGCATCCTCCCTCGACATCCCCGAATCCGCCTTCAACAATGGCCTGTCGTCCTCTTCCGGTGCGCTGGTTGCGTCCGGCTCCCTGCGCCTGATCGTCGATGCGTCGGGGCAGCCGCTCACAGATCTGGAAGGGCGCCCGCTGACCAACGCTGTGACCAACTATGGCGTGATCCGCAGTGTGGAAGTCGATCCCGAATCCGGCAGCGCTATCGTCGACCAGGCTACCGGAAAGGTGCGCGAACCCGGTGGCGCAATCATGCTGTTCGCGCCCCGGGCGGAGAACCGTGGCCAGATTACCGCCAGCAACGGACAGGTGGTGCTGGCGGCCGGCGAACAGGTCTATTTGAGCACCTATTTCGACGAGAACAATCCCGATCCCGTTGATCCCAGCGGCTATCTGATGCGTGGCATGGTGGTAAAAGTCCAGGCTGGCAGCGATCCCCTCAACCTGTCCAAAATGGTCGCGGCCAACTTTGGGGGCATCCGTACGGATCGAGGCAATACCACCCTGACCGGCATGATCGTCAACCAGGCTGGCCGCGTTTCGGCCAATTCTGCCGCAACCCTCAACGGATCAATCTGGCTCCTGGCAGATGGCAGCAAGGGTACGCTGACCACCGCCCAGGGCAGCGTTACCGAAGCGCTGCCTACTTCCGATGGCACGACTCTGGCCGAAGACCAGGACTACTCCCAATTCCGCCCGGTCATACGGATGCAGGGCGGCACGGTGGATCACAACGGCAGCATCGTCGCGCCTGGCGGCAGCATCGACATCACTGCCGGCCGTCTCTTTCTCGGCGCGGGCAGCACACTGAGCACAGCAGGCCTGTGGTCCGATCTGCCTTACGCGTCCAGCCAGCTCGAGTTCAAGCTAACGAGCTTTGACCTGCGCGATTCTCCGGTACAGAAAAACGGCTTTCTTCTCGGGCAAAAGGTAACAGTCGATGCGCTGCAGGGTTCACCGCTGTTGTTCGATATATCTGAAAAAGTCGCTGGTATTCAACGGAGTGTGAGTGAAAAGGCCGCTGCGGCCGGGGATATCACCATCCACTCGGATGAGTTCATTTCCGCACCGGGCTCGGTCGTCGATCTCTCCGGTGGTGGTTATCGCTATGCCGGGGGCACCAAAACGACGACCTATCTGGTCTCGGGGGGACGTTTGTATGACATCCGGCAGGCGCCGACCGATCTGGCCTACACCGGTGTGGTGAACGTCAATTCGAAGGTCCCGGGCTACGTCCAGGGCAAGGATGCTGGTACGTTGGCCATAGACGCGAACCAGGTCGTGATGGGCGGCAGCTTTCTCGCCGGGGTGACGGTTGGACAAAACCAGCGCTCAGGCAGCGCCATGCCGCAAGCAGGCAAGCTGGTGCTGGGATCCAGCAATGAAGACGGAACCAACCCTGTCTATGCATTGCAAAAGGTCGTTCTGAGCAATGCGCCAGTGCCGTTGCCCGCTGATTTTGACGCTTATACGCCGCTTCCATCCTCATTGCTGAATCAGGTCTCGCTGCCTGCGAACCTCTTTGGCGGGCATGTCAGCAGCACGGCGAGCAGCTATGTCACATCCGGCTTCGGCGCATTGGAAGTGCGTGCCCGAGATGAGATATCGGTACCGGAAGGGGCGCTACTCGATCTGGGCCCCCAGGGGTCCGCGCTGTTCATTTCCCGTCTGATTGACATCGAAGGTGACATGACGGCCGAGGGCGGCTCGATTTCACTCAACGCGCGTGCCACGGTGGGCGGCAATGGGGACCCTGAAGTCATCTTGGGGTCAAATGCGGCAGTGTCCGTTGCGGGAGGCTGGATCAATGATGCGCCCGGGGTAGGAAAAGGGGCGGTCGTTCCCAATGTGATCAATGGCGGTTCGATCACATTGAAAGGCAATTTGAGCCTTGAAACCGGCAGCGTAATCAATGCGTCGGGCGGCGCTTATTACAGTTCCGCGCACAAACTCGAATATGGCAAAGGCGGCGCAATTTCGTTGCAGGGCAGCCTCATCGACGGCAACCCGCGCAGCGAGGAAGAAATCGGGCGCATCGATCTGGGAAGCACTCTGTTGGCTTACAGCGGGACACAAGGCGGCGCGCTTTCCCTGGGGGCTGGCCAGATCCTGATCGGTTCCGACAGCATCGACCCCCTGGCCATTTCCCTGGACCCAGGGTTCTTCGTGAAGGGCGGCTTCGCCAACTATACGCTGACGGGCTTCAAGCAAATTGACGTATCGCCCGATACGCCCGTGACAGTGGTCGCCGATTCACGCTTGCTGGATCCGATGGCTTTCTACAAGCCGACGGGTACGGATTTCGATTCGATCAGTTCCTTCGTCCGGCAAGATGCCTATTTGCGTGGACCGACCAGCCTGGTCTTGGCGGCACCTACTGAGTACGCGGTTGGCATCAACGTTGGGACAGGGGCGGTGATCTCCACCGATGCCCTTGGCTCGATTGCCATCTCCTCCCGCAGCAAGCTGGAGATGGATGGTGCCTTGATTGCGCCTGGCGGCACCATCAGCCTCACCCTCGACCAGCCCGTGTCGGGACTTTATGGCGGCGAGACGCTTGAGGTCGGTCCCCATGCCGCCATCTCGACTGCGGGCACGTTCATACCGGAACCGGGACTGCGGGGCGAGATCCTCGGCAAGGTGCTTCCGGGCGGCAGCATCACGATCAGCGCGAGAAAGAATGATCTGCACATTGCGAAAGGTGCGCTTGTCGATGTCAGTGGTGCCAGCCATGTTGTCGACGTATACCAGTACGGGAACCACCCCGGTTATGCGCGCCAGACGGTCAACAGCGAGGCCGGCGCCATTGCCATTCGTGCCACGGAAAATGCGGTGCTTGATGGGACATTCTCCGGCCACGCCGCGCCAACGGTGGCGGGCGGCACGTTCGATCTGAGCCTGGATTTCCATAACGATCCGCCAAATGATGCCAGCCCCGACCCGCGGCTCAAGAATTACAGCCGCATCATTCACGTAAGCGAACTGCCGACAACGTTTACGCCGGCGGCAGAAACGCGGCAGGCGGCGATCAGTGTCGGGCAGATCGAGTCGGGCGGGTTCGACAGGGTGCTGCTGAACGCAAACGGCCAGATCGCCTTCGAGGGCGATGTGCAACTTTCCCCGCGTGCCTTGCTGCGACTTGATACACCTGAAATCAACGTGGCCGACGGCGGCCTGGTTCAGTTGGCTTCGGCGCAGGTCGAAATCCGCAACACGCTGAATGATTTCAGGTCTTCAACGCTTCTTGATGAGGCGGGCACAAGAATTCCGGTCTCCACGCACGACGGTGCGGGTCAACTGGATGTGACTGCCTACCTGCTTTCCCTGGCGGGGCACCTGACCGTCAATGGCGCGCAGCAAGTGAATTTGAGCAGCCAGGGCGATTTGCGTTTCGACGGCTTCCCGGTCGGTTATAGCGGGGGCGGCGGCCTCAACAATACGCTGCGCGGGCTCAGTGGCAGTTTGACGACAGAAGCCGATCTTGTGTTGCAGGCAAGCCAGGTCTATCCGGCAACGCTGGTGGATTACACCCTGTCGGTGGCTAACATCGATAGCGCAGGCAACAAGTCTAATGTCGGTGGCGGGCAAATTACGGTTCTCCCGGGCAGCGTGCCCGCTGGCCCGGTTTTATCGGCGGGCGGCAGCCTGACGCTCGTTGCCGACACCATTCTCCACAAGGGAATCCTGAAAGCGCCCCTGGGCTCGATCGACTTGCAGGGTGGCAGCCTCATCACGCTTGCCCCCGACAGCATTATTTCGGCTTCGGCCAAGGGGCTGACCGTGCCCTTTGGGGGAACGCGCGATATCGGTCAGTCGTTATGGTACGGAGACCTCGCGAAAACCTTTGATATGCCATCCAAGCGCATCACCATCGATGCCCCCGCCGTTTCCATCGAGGCCGGTTCGCTCATAGACAACAGCGGCGGCGGCGAAATACTGGCGACGGAATGGGTTCCCGGTATCGGGGGTTCGACCGATGTGCTGGCCGAGCCCGGTACTTTCGCCATATTGCCCGGCGTGAGTTTCCCGGTTCTGGACAGTTACCTGCAGGGACTTGCGTCATCGGCTCCGGATGCCGCAGCCCCCTATGACGTGATCAGGCTGGCTGACAACAGCATGATCGGCGGCGGTACATTTGCATTGCTGCCAGCCTATTATGCATTGCTGCCGGGAGCCTACCTGGTCCATGTCGGGAATGAAGGCGACCGCATCACGCTTGCGCCCGGGACCGTGGCGAGCCAGATCGACGGCTCACTCATGGTTGCAAGCAAGCTTGGTTTTGCCGGAACGAATGCAGGCCAGTCTACCTGGTCCGGGGTCATCATCGAACCGGGTCTGAAGGCGCTCAGGCAGGCCGAGTACCGCCAGTTCGACAGCCAGTATTTTGCCGATCTGGCCGCTGCGAATGACCGTGCCATGCCAATTTTGCCGGGGGATGGCGGCCATTTGTCCATAGGCGCAACCCAGCAACTGCAGTTCCAAGGGAAACTGCTTGCCAATCCGTTCGACGGCGGGGCAATTGGCCAGGTCGATTTCTACAGTTCCAGGATTGCGCTCGTCAGCGATATCAATGACAGCACGGTGCCCACGGGTTATGTGGGCCTGTTGTCTGGTGAACTGTCCAGCCTTGACGCGAGTGTCATGCTGGGCGGTATCCGGACCAATGGCCCTGATGGTCAGGCCGTGAAGGTCGTAACGCAGGACTTGAAGGTTGACCTGGAGCAGGGTGATAGCCTGCATGCGCCCGAAATTATTTTGGCGGCAACCGACACACTCGATGTCAGCGCAACCTCGAGTTTGCGGGCTGACGGTGCCAGTTTCAGGACCGGCGGGACGCTGACGATCGAGCCGGACGATGCCGGAAAACAAAATGGTGCATTGCTGAGGCTGAGCGCGTCGGAGCAGGTTTCGCTGGTTCGCTCTGGAGCCCTCGATTTTTCCCGCGGCACGTTGAAGATTGCCGAAGGTGCGCGATTGGAAGCTTCCGGCTCCATGATCCTGGATGCGACCCACGATCTGGATGCTGCCGGAGAACTGGTATTGCCGGATGATGGCGCGCTGAGCATCGGTGCTGGAAATATCCGTCTTGGTGCGGCACCCAAAGCCAGTGGCAGCCTGGTTCTTGGCGCTGACCAGCTGGCGCGTCTGGAACAAGTTCGTGACTTGACATTGCGGAGCTATACGACAGTCGACGTCTATGGAAACGTCGCACTTGGCAGAGGCGTTGGCAACTTGATCATTGATGCCGTGGGTATCACCGGAACGGATACCGCAGAACAGGCAAACGCGTTGTTCGATTATGGCCAGATCAGTCTGACGAACATCGGTGGTGCAGCCTTTTCATCCACTGCCACGGGTACCGGAACCCTAAACCTCGATGCAGACAATGTGATGCTGGGCAAAGGCAACAAGACGCTGGCGGGTTTTGAAAATGTGAATCTGAATGCGGGTGCCCTGACGCTGCAGGATACGGGCGCGTTGAATGCCGCGGGGGATCTTGCGATCGATTCGGGCTACATTTCCGCCGGCAAGTCAGCCAATCAGCAGATCAACGCCTGCACAGGCAGCACATGCGATGAGACGACACCGGAATCCGCGTGGAGAAACATCGCGATCACGAGGTCGTCGGCTGATGTGAGTGGTCTGGAAAATGTGCAAGCAGGTGGCCGCTTGCTGATTGCCGGCAAATCGGTCGATTTCGCAGGTCTTGTTGCCATGCCGTCCGGGCGTGTGAAGATGGAGGCGCATGGGACTTCCAACACCGACGGGGTGTATCTGAGGAATGACTCGGTAATCGATCTCTCCTCATTTGAGAAAACTTATCTAGGCCTGGGGGAATTCAATCAATATGCCTCGGCTGGCAGGCTTGAACTGTCGGCGAATTACGGATCAATCGAGGCTGAAGCAGGTTCTTCCGTAAACCTTAATGGGGGTCTGACCGGCGGGGACGCCGGCATCCTTACCGTAAACGCAAGTCGTGGCCGGCTCCATCTCGATGGCGGCATCACCGCTGTCGCTCGAAGTGATTTCAGCCAGGGAAGCGTGAATGTCGACGTGGCGAGCCTCGACAACTTTTCTTCCCTGAATGCTGCGCTGTCAGCCGGAGGATTCGCGGGTGCACGCTATATGCGGGCTCGGACCGGCGACATCGAGGTCAATGGCCCAGGCCTGTCGCCGAATATGCCGGCTGATGTTGTCAAGGCGCGTTCCGTGCAGTTGGTTGCGGATCAGGGTTCCATTTTGTTCGGCGGCGCCATCGATGCATCCGGCATGATTGGGGGCGGCAGTGCGGAGCTCATGGCTGGCAAGGATATCAAGCTGCTTGATGGCAGCGTGATTGACGCAAGGGGACTTTCGGATGCCAATGGTGCGGCCGATCCTTATTCGAATGGCGGGAGTGTCGGGCTCTACACTCGCGGGGGCGAAATCGTTTTTGCCGATTCCGCTGCCATTGATGTATCTGCGGACGCGGGCGGGAAATCGAAAGGCGGCGAAATTGTTTTCTCCGCACCCTGGGCGCTTGTTGGTGGGTCGCCTTTGCTTGCGATGAATCTGGGCGGAAATGTCGATATTTCAGGTCCGGCGGGCAGCGGCAAGGTCGTAATCGAAGGTTTCCGCAGCTACGCGGGTGTGGCGAATACCTCAACCGCGGCCTCTGCCACTGCGGGGAATCCGGTCTGGAACGATTACAAGGCCTTCATGCAGGGCGCGAATGCCGTGCGCAGCAGTATTTCGCTCCCGGGTCTGTCGCCTTCCGACATCGCTGTACGTTCGGGTATCGAGCTCGTCAACAGCGGGAACATGAGCGTCAATTCCGCGTGGGATTTGACAGGCGCGAACTGGAATATCGGCGAACCGGGCGGGCGCCTTGTGCTGCGTGCCGAGGGAAATCTTACGGTCAGCAATTATCTTGGCTTGCCTTCTGATACCGGTGCCCTGAATTCCGGCTGGGACATGCAGCTTGTCGCGGGCGCAAACCTGGCTTCGGTAGACCCGCTGGCCACCACGCCCTCTTCATCAAGCGGTGATTTGATCCTCGCAAGTGCGAATTCGAAATTGCGTACTACCGATGGCGACATCCAACTGGTTGCCGGGCGCGATGTGGTCATCGCGAATACCGGTGCAACCGTATATACGACGGGCCTTTCCGCAAATGCAGGCGACAGTACGAACCGCTACCTTGGTGGTGGCGGCGACATTCTTGTCAGGGCAGGCCGCAATATCACCGGAAGCAGTGGCGGCGCGCAGTGGCTGAATGACTGGCTGCGCCGCAACACGCCTGCTGGCAATACCACGTCGGCGAAGGGCAAAGCCGGGGGGTGGTGGGCAGACCGATCCAAGTTCGCCCAAGGTCTTGCGACGTTTGGCGACGGTGATATCTCCGTTTCGGCCCCTGGATCGATCCAGGGTGTTTCGGCTTCGGTGGCCAGTTCCGCCGCTGTATCTTCGGATGCGAAGCATATCGAGGCTGTTTATGGCGGGGGGAGTTTGCTGATTGATGCCGGAGAGAATGTTTCAGGCGGTCAGTTTCTGGTCGGCAGAGGCGATGCCGTCATCAATGCGGGTGGAAGCGTGGGGGCCTATGGCAGCGGCGCTGATCCCGTGATCTGGCTGCAGGGTTACAGCCTGGACCCAGCCCTGGAAAAAGCCAATGCTCGCGTGGAAGCGCTTGGCGATGTGTCAATCGCCACGGTGGCCAACCCGACCGTCATGCCGCTGAGCAGCAATACGAATAACAATCTTGAAGGATACAGAAACATCCGCCTCACCTTTTTCAGCTATGCGCCTGATGCCGGTGCAAGCCTGGTATCTGTCGGCGGTGATGTCAGTATCGGCAACAAGGCCCCCAAGGTTGGCTCGCTGAAAACAGACATGTCTTCCGTGCTGCCCCCACGGTTCGCCGCCGTGTCATTGCAGGGCGATGTGCACGGAAGCGAACTATTCGATCCGGCGACCAGCACGACCGATCTTTACCAATATCCGGATACCAACGGAAAGTTTCTCGTGCTGGCGCAAAACTCCGTACACGATCTTGCGCTGAGGCAGAGCGATGTGCTGCCTGATCTGTTGCCACAGCCCAATGTGCCGGCCGTGGTATCGGGAACCAACTCGCTCAGCCTGACGGGGGCGGGCTTCCAGCCCACCAACGACAGGCTGGTCGCTCCTTCGAACGGCACGGGTTATCACTATGGAGCCATTGCATTGGATGGCAGTGTCTATGACTCTCGCCTTTACTTCCCGCAGCGCTCCGTAATACACGCTGGGCACGATGTGTCCAATGTGATGCTGGATTTGCAGAATCTTGGCGATGAAGACACGAGCATTGTCAGCGCGGGCAGGGATATCAGGTACACGAGCCTTCTGACCAACAACACGTCCTGGTATTCGTTGCCCCATATCTGGATTTCCGGGCCAGGCCGACTTGTGACTCAGGCTGGTCGCAACGTGTCCATGGGTGTGGCAGACAGCATTGATGCGGGGGGCAGCAATTTCAATTTCAGCCTGCCATCGACAGATAGTGCTGCCTTGACTGTGATTGCAGGTTATTCCTTGCCTCTCGATCAGGATCATATCGACGGATTATTCGAGACATTGCGCGAAGCCGGTAGCGTGAACGATCAAGCGGCGGCGAATTCAGCCATCGAGCCGCTCTTCGGGGACCTTGCCGCCAATTCGGGTTCGATCACGATGTATCAATCCAGGATCAGTACCGAGGGGGGCAGCCCGATCGATCTGCTGGTACCTGCTGGCGATATCAATGTCGGTCTGCCGACGCCTGCTGGCGGCAATATCGGTATCCTCACAAACTTCGGGGGCGGCATTCGTGCTTATTTGAGCGGAGACATGAATGTCAATCTGTCCAAGGTTGCCACTCTGCAGGGCGGGGACATCCTGCTTTATACGAGCCAGGGAAACATTGACGCAGGCCGGGGACCAAGAGATTCCCGCACAACTCAGCCGCCGCGGCTTGTGGACGAAATTGATCCTGAGACCAAGCTGCCCACGGGGGTGACATTGCTGATACCCCCTCTGGATGTCGGGGGAAGCGGTATCCGCACATTGAGCTTTGACCCGGACGGCGCAGGACCATTGCCTAAACCAGCCCCTGGAAACGTATTCCTGTTCGCGCCGACGGGAACCATTGATGCTGGCGAGGCGGGCGTGAGCTCAGCCGGTAATGTCACCGTCGTGGCAAGTCAGGTACTGAATGGAGAAAACTTCTCGGCTGGAGGCAGTTCAGTAGGGGTTCCTTCGGCTTCTGCTGCGCCAGCGCCAGCGCCAGTTTCCACTGAAACTGGAAGTACCAACAAGGCGGTTGATTCAATCGCGCAAGCAAGCAATCAATTGGCGCAATCTTCAAAAGACTCGGACTTCAATTCGTTCCGCCCGTCTTTTCTGACAGTAGAGGTCCTGGGTTTTGGTGGCGAATCCGTTGAATGCGGTAAAGATGACGATGCCTGCCGCAAACGGAAGAACGACGGTGGTTGATATCGTCCAGGCTGGCAGGCTTCCCCAGATATGAGCCGAATGGCTTATGTCTGGGGGGGCTGTTTTCATGGCCACGCAACAGTCAGGCCGCACACTCGGAAGCTTTGTAAATACCGCGAAGCCAGCCCGACATGACCCGATTTCTGTTGCCCTTGCTTTTGATGTTGGTTGCCTCGCCCGTTCAGGCTTGGTGGAACGGTGACTGGAGCGCCCGCCGGGCGTTCACCATCAATACGGCCGACGTGGGCGCCGGGGTGAAGGAAACCCAGGCCAATGTGCCGGTGCTGATCCGCTTGCATACCGGCAACTTCGACTTTCTAGGCGCGAATTCCGATGGCTCGGACCTGCGCTTCGTGGCGGGCGACGACAAGACGCCGCTGAGTTTCCAGATCGAGAAATTCGACAGCACGGCTGAGCAGGCCCTGGTTTGGGTGCAGGTGCCCAAGCTGGAAGGCGGCAAGGACAAGCAGCAGATCTGGCTGTATTCCGGCAACGAAGACGCGCCGGCGGTGAGCGACGGCAAGGCCGTCTATGCGCCCGGTTTCGTGCTGGTCCAGCATTACGCGGAAGCCAGCGGCGCCCCGCAGGACAGCACGGCCACGGCCATCCCGTCCGGCAGCTTCACCGGCACCCGCACGCCGGGCGGCGTGATCGGCGCGGGCGTCAAGTTTGATGGCACGCAATCGCTGGATATTCCCGCCGCGCCGAAACTCGTTTATGGCGCGGCGACCGGGATGACGGTTTCGCTCTGGGTCAAGCCGGAAACCGCCGGCCAGACCGCCGACCTGCTGCGCGCCGGACAAACCCTGACGCTGGCGCTGGACGGCGGCAAGCTGGTTGCCCGCTCGGGTGGCGTGACGGTGGCGGGGCCGGAGGTGCCAGCAACCGGCTGGAGCCTGGTGGCAGTGACGCTGGGGAGCGGCAAGCTCAATGTGTATCTCAACGGCGCGATGGTCGGCGAGGCAACGGCAGCCGCCCCGGATGCTGCGCTGGACCTGAAAATCGGCGCGGGCTTCAAGGGCGAAGCCGATGAGCTGGAGCTGTCCGGCGTCGCGCGTAGCGCGGACTGGCTGCGCCTGGCCGCGATGACGCAGGGGCCGGACAGCGACAAGGTAGTGCAGGCGGGCGAGGAGGAGAGCGAGGACGGCGGCGGCGATGCGTCCTATTTCGGCGTGATCCTGAAGAGCGTGACCCTGGACGGCTGGGTGGTGATTGCCGTGCTGATGGTGATGCTGGGCATCAGCGTCCTGGTGATGGCCTCGAAGGCGCTGCTGGTGAGCAAGATCACCCGGGCGAACAAGGAGTTCCTGGAAGCCTTCCATGACCTGAAGGCGCAGGACACCGCCAGGCTGGATGCCGACGACGATCCGGAGGATGCCGACCTGAAGGGCAGCGGCATGGCGGAGATCCTGTTCGGCCACCACGACCATCACCAGAATTCGACCCTCTACCGCATCTATCACGCCGGCATCCAGCAGGTGAAGAACCGCATGGGCAAGCGCGCCGGCGTGGAACTGTCGCCGCAGGCGCTCGACGTGGTGAAGGCCAGCCTCGACGCCACGGTGGTGCGTGAGAACCAGAAGCTCAACAGCCTGATGGTGCTGCTCACCATCGCGATTTCCGGTGGACCGTTCCTCGGCCTGCTCGGCACCGTGGTGGGGGTGATGATCACCTTCGCCGCGATCGCCGCCACCGGCGACGTCAACGTGGCGGCGATCGCACCCGGCATCGCCGCCGCGCTGGTCGCCACCGTGGCCGGCCTGGCGGTCGCGATCCCGGCGCTGTTCGGCTACAACTACCTCGGCTCGCGCATCAAGTCGATCAGCGCCGACATGCACGTGTTCGTCGACGAGTACATCGCGCGCATCGCCGAAACCTACAGCCGATAGGGGACGGACATGGCCGAGATCCGCGAAGACAACGAACCGTTCGACGACATCAACATCACGCCGATGCTGGACCTGGCGTATGTGCTGCTGGTCATTTTCATCATCATGACGACCGCCTCGGTGCAGGGTATCAAGGTCAATCTGCCCAAGGCCAGCAACACGCCGAGTCTCGCCAAGCCCAAGACCAAGTCGGTCACCATCGATGCCAATGGACAGATCTACCTCGACACCTATCCCGTCAGCATGGCGGAGCTGGAAAGCCGCCTGAAGAGCTTCAAGGCGATCACCCCCGATCTGCCGGTGGTGATCAAGGGCGATTCGAAGATCGCGTACGAAAAAGTGATCGACGTGATGGATCTGTGCGGCCGCCTTGACATCACCCAGCTCGGTCTGGTGACGGCCAAGCAGCCGAAATAACGATGCCTGATCGCAAGCGATCCCTGCGCAGCCGGCTGCCGCTCATCGGCGGCCTGCTGTTCATGGCGTTGTTCACGGCGGGTGTGATCTGGGGGGTGATGGGTTTCATCAATGATTCCGGCAAGCCGGAGCGGCCGAAGATCCAGACCATTTCCCTGGTCAGGCCGCCGCCGCCCAAGCCGCCGGAGGAAAAGCCGCCGGAGCCGCAGAAGATCGACAAGCCGAAGGAAGAGGTCAAGCTCGACCAGCCGCAGCCGCCCCAGCCCGAGGCGCCACCTCCGCCGCCGGGCGGTATCCCCGACGGGCCGGCGGGCGGGATGGCGACCGACTTGGCTGCGGGCAGCGGGATCGGCATCGGCGGTGGCGGCGACCGGGACGAACGGCGCAGCTGGTATTCAAACATGATCTCGCGCCAGCTGGAGGACGAACTGAGACGCGCCAAGACATTGCAGGGCAAGGATTACAAGGTGGTCGCGCAGATCTGGTTCAACCCGTCGGGTGGCGTCAGCCGGGTGCAACTCGACAAGGGCACGGGCGACAGCGAACTGGACGAAGCGCTGCGCCAGGAAATTCTCCGGGTGAGCCTGCGCGACCCCTTGCCGGACGACATCCCGCAGCCGGTGCGGCTGCGCGTGGTGTCGCGCTGACATTCCGATTTTTGAACAGATTCCATTAACCAAGCCATCATGAAAACTCATTACATCAAGCCCCTGGTCATGGCGCTGAGCCTGGCGTTCGCAGTGCCCGCGCACGCCGGCAGCGAACGCCAGGACCTCGAGACCCTGCGTGCGACGACGCTCGCCCTGGTGGACGCGCTGGTGAAGAAAGGCGTGCTGAGCGCTGAGGCGGCGCAGGATCTCATCCAGCAGGCCGAGAAGAAGGGCCAGGAAGCGGCCGAAGCGAGCGCCAAGGCCGAAACGGCGCCCGGCGTGGTGCGCGTTCCCTACATCCCCGAGATGGTGAAGCGCGAAATCAGCGAGCAGATCCGCCAGGAAGTGGTGGCGCAGGCCAAGACCGAGCAGTGGGGCGACGTCAATGCGGTGCCGGAGTGGGTGGGACGGCTGAAGTGGGATGGCGATATCCGCCTGCGCTACCAGGACGACTTGTTCGCCAGCGGCAATGCGCCCGGCACCGATTTCCTGTTCGATCCCTATGGGCTTGGCACGATCGATCCTTTTGACCCGATCAACACCGAGACAGACCGCCAGCGTT
>Ga0208957_1001191_pt1 | contig 14275 bp, 21 predicted proteins | sample RifOxyA1_FD_184029 | JGI IMG/M metagenome (GOLD analysis project Ga0208957, IMG submission 184029) | Groundwater microbial communities from Rifle, Colorado - Rifle Oxygen_injection A1 (SPAdes) | ecosystem: Environmental > Aquatic > Deep subsurface > Groundwater | place: Rifle, Colorado, United... | reverse complement strand
TGAATTCAAAAGGAATAAAAGCTGTAGATATTGCAGAGCTTAAAAAAATAACTAGGGCTAGAGTGTATCAGATTATAGGCTTAAAATCGGATAAAAATGGATAGGTTGTAAAATCACTTGACAACATCTAAATAATTTGCTATACTGTCCTTAGATGATAAAAAAGCGAGTGCAGGCAGATACAAAATATTATCGCCTCCCGCCTAAAAGTCATTAAATAAATAATTAACTAAATAAAAAAAATAATGAAAATAACAAACATCAACATTACCAATGCAGAGCTGACTGGGTTTAGAGTTGAACTAAAAGATAATAAACCAGAAATATCTGCAACAATCGCCTTAAAAACAGAAGGCGGGAAAAAAATAACAGAATATTCTATCGCTACTGACGCTTGGAACGATAATCAAAAAATGGAAATTCCGATAACAATAATCAATCCGATAATGAACATTACTAAAATTCTTGAAAAGGTTGTTGCTGAACATTGTGAAAATACAACTAAACAACTAAGCGAAAAAAATGACTAAATTATATTACACTCCACCAAGACAAGAACTATTCGAAGCCGTAAAAAGTCGAGCAATGGAATTATGGAAAGAAGTCGACACTGATAATGATAAATACGGCTATGCTACTAGCAAAATAAATCAGATAAAAGATATTGAGAATGTAGGAGATAATTTTATGTATATGGTCGCAATGTTTGATATAAATAATCAAAGAAAACTTGCTGATAGATTAGCCCAAGAAACAAGAGATGCTATTAGAGAAAGAATGATAGACGGTGGAAATCCAGAAGAGTATATAGTTTTTTAATTAAAATAAAAACAAAAGGGTGATTTGTTAAAACCAAATCAAGATGAAAAAGTTTATAAACGAAGTAGCAAAGTACATTAAATTTAAAATCAGACAATTTATAGAAACAAGATTTTTTCTCTTTGTTCTCGGCTGTATTATAGGCTCAACTACAATCTATATTTATTTAGTTGGCAGACCATACTACAACTGGGTTAAACAAGGATTAGAATATACAACCATAGAGATAGTGAGAGCGTCTGAGGAAGTATCACCACAAGTGGGCGAAGTGGTGGAGCAATCCACTGGGTCGTTAGCAAATAATTCAATGGAGCAAAACTCCAACTCGAAAGAGATAAAGGATTTAGTAGCTAGATACTTCCAAGCAGAAGCGAAAACAGCGCTGGCAATCGCAATGTGCGAAAGTTCACTTGACCCGTCAAGAATTGGAGATACAAATATGGAAAAGTATTCCTATGGTTTATTCCAAGTGAATAGAACTTGGCACGACTATACACCAGAACAATTACTTGACCCTGAATTTAATTGCAAGGTAGCAAAACAAATTAGAGATAAGTGGGGGAATTGGAACGCTTGGAGTTGTTATAAAAATGGTAATTATAAAAAGTTTCTAATTAACTAAATTAAAAAAATGAAAACATTCTCAATCAAATGTACAGCGTGGCAAATTCCATTCAAGCTAATGGAAGTGCAGGGACTTATAAACAAAGTGCAACCAATGGAAGTGCCTATGCCAGACCAATTAAAAACCCCAGACTGGGTTTCCAAAGACGGCATAATGGATATGCTATCAGGCGAATCACTTAATGATTGGGCATTAAGAAAAAGAAAAGAATCTAGTTTTGGTGGTGGAACTATCGCTAGACAAGAAGAATTTGATTTAATTGACGAACGAACAGCTAACGATATAAATTTATGAACAAATTAGATAAAAAAATGTGGGGATTTGCCGAAGTATGGAACGCCGGATTATCTGAAATGTTTCAACGACCAATGAAACAGCGAGATAATTTATGGGCTTCCGAGCTTGGAAAAGCACCAGTTGACCTTTGGCTTAAAATGCGAGCGGTAGAACCAACTAACCCGCCAAACCCTCGCTCAATGCGTAAATTTGAGGCAGGTAATGTTTTTGAGTGGATAGTGTCGTTAATACTCAAACGGGCTGGAATATTGCAGGAAAGTCAAAAATGGAGTTCCTACCAATATCCCGATTTACTAGAAGTCACGGGGAAAGCCGATTTCATAGCGGGAGGAAAACCAGACATTGAAAAATTTAAAACAGAAATGGAACAAATGAATTTCCCTGATGTGTTTTTAAGAAACGGCGAAAAAATGATTAAATATTTTCTGGAAAATTATCCAGACGGATTGACTGAAATGCCTCTTGAAATTAAAAGTGTTTCCGCCTTTATGTTCGAGGCTTTGGAAAAAAACAAATCAGCTTCCAAAATCCACCGCCTACAAACTTTCCATTACTTGAAATCTACTAATAAACCAATAGCTACAATAGTTTATATTTGCCGAGACGATTTAAGAATGATGGAATTTTTAGTGGAAAATCCATCCGATACCGAAAAAGAATACAAGGAATTTATTGAAACAATTACCAAATATCATAAAAACGAAGAACGACCGCCACTAGAAAAAGCTATTGAGTTCAGTGAAGACATCGGGAAGTTTTCTAAAAACTTCAATGTCGCTTACAGCGGATACCTTACAATGCTTTATGGATTTAAAGACCAAGCAGAGTTCGATGCAAAATATACTCCGATAGTAGCGCGCTGGAATAGGGTAATAGCTAGGATAAAAAATGGCGATAAAATGACAGATAAAAACAATGAAGTAATAAAGGAAATAGAACAAGCAGGTTATAATTTAAAAGATTTAATAATTAAATTCGTTTCTAATGGAGACGAGAAAACAAATGAAATTCAATAAAAAAGAAAGCGTATCTGGAACATACGCCAAAAAAGGACAAGATATAAATGACGGCGATTTTATCACTATAAATAGTGCTGGTAAAATCGTTGAAGGTCAGTTTGGTTCGCAGAATGTTTTTGAAATAAAAACCGCCAAAGGTGAATTTTTAATGTCTTTCAATCAAACAAGTATAAATTCTTTGGTTGATGCTTTTGGAGAAGAAAGCGAAAACTGGATTGGTAAAAAAGTGGCAGTGCATTCAATAAAACAAAATGTCGCCGGAAAGTTTATCAATGTTTACTATGTTGCACCAGAGGGATATGAAATGGGCGAAAATGGATTTGAAAAAATTATAAAAGGCACAACCGCCGAAGAAGAAGTACCAATTATAGGTGAAGACGGCGAAGTTATGCCACCATTCTAATGAAACTAAAAGACACTACAAAAAAAAGAATATTCGAGGTAAAGATTTTAATTGAAGTTGAATCTGAAACACTAAAAGACGGAATGCTAAAAGCCAAAGAAACCATAAAGCAACTGGGACTAAAACCAGAAGACATCAAGCCTGTAATTTCCGCTAGAACAGAACAACAAAATCGAGCCTTGCATCTTTTCTTTTCTAAACTTGCTGACGAACTAAATGAAAAAGGATTAGATATGCGAACGCTTATTAGGCAGGAGGTAGAATTAAGCTGGACACCATATAACATTAAGGAATATTTGTGGCGACCATTACAAAAAGTCCTAACTGGAAAAAAATCCACTACAAAACTTGATAAAATTGAAGAAATAAATTTAATATACGAAAATCTTAATAGGATACTTATTGAAAGAACAAAGGGTGAAATAAACTTTCCAAGTTTTCCTTCAATTGAAACTCAAATAGAAAACGACTTAAATTAAATCTATGTTTGAACTACTAACCACCCTACTAATAATTATTTCTGTTGTAATATTCTTTCTAACTACTGCGATAGTTTTAATATTTTTAGCTAATCAATTAAAATAAACAAAATGAACGACTTTGAAAAAGAAGTTATAAAAAAACTAGATACAATAATGGCGTATATTCAATTACAGCCAAAAGAAGAAAAAACTAAAACTACCAAACACGAAATTCCAGCTAAAACTATTTATTGGGGTGAAAGTTCTAAAAAAGAAATGACTTGGGAAGAAGCTAAAGAATGGTGTGAAAAACAAGGAGGAAGACTACCGACTTTAATTGAACTACAACAAGCCTATGCCGATAAAGTAGAAGGCTTTGTGGCTCTCCACTATTGGTCGGCTACCGAGCCCAGTAGCACCCTCGCCTACCTCGTCTATTTCAGCAGTGGCACCACGCTCTACAACAATAAGACTTACGCCTGCTATGTCCGTTGCATTCGTAGGCAATAATTATTAATTTTTTAGAAATATGGACATCGGCGAATACTGCAAAACTAAACAAGAATATCACGAAGCTATCAGAAAGTATTCAATACTAGTTCCAAGAATGTCAATGGACTTAAATGATAGCGAAGACGAGCTAAGAGAATTGAGTCATAAGTTAAATAATTTACTAATGGAAATTTATAAAAAATCATTATGAACAGACTAAAACAAAAGCAAGAGCAACTATTAGACAATCTTAATCTCTCGGACTTAAAAAGAAAAGTTAATGAGATTGTAGAATTTTGTAATAAAGTAAATGAAAGACTGGAATTTTTAGAAGAAGATAAATTTACAGATGAAGTAGTTGAAAAATGTGATTTTCACAAACACCTTGAACTTGAAGACCATAATTTTAAAGTAAATTCAAAGCGTTGGAGAAAAGTTAAAATTAACGGAGAGGTTTATCTACAAAATCCAGAAGGAGATATTTGGGAAATAACAAAAGGAGAATGTAAAGGTGAACAACTTTTTACCTTTCAAGCGATGATGCGAGAAACAAAAAAAGCTGGTAAGAGAGTACCAACTGATGAAGAGTTTAGTAAGTTAGTTAAAACAAAAGACGATATAAAGAATGTTAAGTATTGTGGCTACCGCGATACCGGTGGCACGTTCGACACTCTCGGCACGGATGCGTACTTTTGGTCTTCTACGGTGTCCGGCAGTAATGCTTGGTATCGGAATCTGTATTACATGTACGCTACTGTCGGTCGGAATGAGGATGATCAGGCGAACGGCTTTTCTGTAAGAGTTTTAAAAGAGGAACAGTTAAAAGAAGATATTGGCGAAAAATTATACAATCAACTTTCAGCAGAAGATAAAAAGTTTATTATAGAAACAGAAGGCAGTATTGACTTTGGTTATCCAGTTGATTTGATAAAAAAATGTGATTATCACAAACACCTCGATGAAACTACAAAAAAGCTTTACAGAAAATGTATCACTCTTGATGAAGTCTGGGATATGATGTTTAGTTCGTTTCCATCAGATATGGAAAACTTTGATACAATAACAGAAGACCAAGCATATATAACATTAAAAACTCTTTGGAAAAAACTAGAAAAGAAAACTTATGAAAAATAATATGAATATACAAAAAGATTTAGATGACGGTAAATTTAATCAAATTTGCTCAAACGAAACTACATTTAAAAATTATATTTATGAAATCCTAGACTCCCTTATTGACGATAAAAGTTTAGAAGATGAAAGCAATGGAAGATATAACCGAGAAATTGAATTAAGAGAATCAATTAAGAATATAAATAATATGAACACACCAAAAACAATACAAGAAATAGAACAATGTTTTTATAAAAAATTTAACCCTTTATCAGAACATAATTTAGTAGAAATCAAAAAATTTATCCGTCAATCAATATTATCTATCTTAGACTCTATTCCTTTAAAAGAAAAAACATTTCCAGAAAGAGAGAGCGACGAGTATGATGAGGGGTGGAATGACAAAACAAAAGAAATTAAAGCGTTAATAAATAAAATAAGATATATAGACTAATTAGGATAACAAAAAAAGATATGGATTATATAAACCCAATAATCTCTGCTATCATAGCTGTAATTATATATGATGCGATAAGAAATAAGACAAAATTATCAAAAGAAGTTTTATTTGAAAAATGGCATAGAAAAATTCACAAACTATTGCCTTTTAACTATAATATTACAGATAAGATTACGAGATTATTTATAAATATTAAAATACTAAAATAACTAAAGCTGGTGCGTCTTTGGCTAAATTGGGTCTTTGTACACCTGCCATAGTCACTGCGTTAAATGTCCAAGCGAATAGCGGATAGACAGCCAGTAGTTAGGAAAAAAAGTTTATAATTAAATAAAATAAGATTATGAGTAAAGAAAATGAAAAATGTGATGAATGCGAAAGAGAAGCTGAATTTTATATAGAAGCAAAAGCCATAAATGTAGAAACAAAAGAAGAAGAAATTTTATTTTGTCGAGTTCTTTGTTCTGATTGCAAGGATAATTTATAATTAAATAAAATAATTCCTAACAACAGTGTAAGCAGTTTTTTTAGAGTTTTTCATCTCTTTTTGTCTGCTTACACTTTTATTGCGAATTAAAAAAAGCCTCGTAAGATTGAAAACGGCTAAATGAATTATTGTCCCGTTATTCTTAAAAGGCTTTTTATTTTGGTTCTAAACCTACCTATCGTTATACGAATAGATTAGTTTATACTTGCACGAAGTGTCATAAATCCTATACCCTCTAACACCATCTCTTTTTCTCCTGTTAGAAGTCCTAGAATAATCATCAAAGTTCCAACTATGTAAGTTTTTTTTCCTTTGAGAAATCCTAGTATCATTTTTACTTTGTCCATTTTATTAAATTTAATAATTAGCGACTTCTGCATACCCTTTGATAACTTTGTACTTGTCGTTGAAGTATCGTATTTTTCCATCTATTGGATCTGAAATCTTATAGCCTAAAATTCTACTATATCCAATTAAAGCTACCCAGTGCTGATAACCATTCATTTCAGTTTGTAAGATACAAGCGTTATCCTTTGAAGCTAGAATCTCTCGAATCTTAGCGTCGTTTCTTTGGTAGTACCGATAAACAAATCTCATATTCAATTCTTTTTTTGTGATTGAATTCCAGTAAAGAAGTCCGCTAGGAGTAAAAGAAAGATTTTTTGCCATCCAAGCAGGGTCTTTGTACTTCCCATACCACGAAGATAACGAAGATATACAAGTTATAAGACATCCATAATTTTTAATTTTTAATCCGCTACTTCCGATAAAGTCTTCTCCCCACTTAGGGTCTTTTTGTGAAAGGACTTTAAATACAGCGGTGGTAGCTTCTCCTTGCGTAGGTGTTTCGGGTGTTTGCATAGGTAGCTTTGAAACATTCAAATCCACTCTTCCATCAATTCCCTCAACTTTTCCATTAGATGTAAATTGCCATATATCCCAATCTGATTTTGGTTGATAAGCATAATCAGGCATTCCAGTGTCTCTTAGGTCTCCTCCTTTATATTTATAACGAGCAATCCATTTTTTCCATTTACTTGGAAAGGTGTGTTTCAAGGCTCTGGCGTCATTAGTATAAAGCCAGCAATCAATACCTGTTTTTTCTTTGACTCTTTCAATAAACTTCTCACACCACCAAGCAGGGTCTAAGTGTTCAATTTCCCAATCAAGAATAAGCATTTTTTCATTCTGATTTTTAATATACCAATCTGCTTCTTGAATAGGGTCATCTCCATTTGCGAAATGATAGGAAGCTTGAATTTTGTCTTTTCTTTCCTTATAAGTCGGGTCAAGATAAGTAGTGCCTTGTGTGCATTTGTGGATGATGAAAGCGTCTTTTAATTTAGACCAGTCTTTGACTTTATTATGATGGCTTAAATCCACGATTTTATTTGCCATATCTTTGTTCGCTTTGAGGAACTTGTTGTTCCATATCTTTAAGCGAATTTATAATTATATACACTAATCCTATAAGTATTATGACAGCTATTACTATACTTGAAACTACTTCTATCATAATTTTTTTAATGATACGGATATATTTCTCGCTTTCTTAGTTGAGGAAATGTGTTTTATGTTGCCTCGATTTCTCGATACTTTTATCCGTAATCAACGGCACAACAATAGACTTCCAACTAGCGTTATCTTAGGAAAGAGTGATTAGTTTCTTTCTGCAACAGAATTATTTTCTGTAATCAACACTTCCTCAATTTAGAAAGCGAGTTCTAATAATTACCTACATCACCTTTTCATACCCGGTTAAGAGTGAAGTTGCTGATGAGGATTATTCACTTAAAACGCAACCGAAGATTTAATTAAATTAACACTGAATTAAATTATTATTTTCTCCTGATGTAGATAGATACCAAGTCATAGTTCCATTATACCACGGGTATTTCTCGTAATAAATTGGAATTTGCTTGACAACTTCCGTGGTTCTCACTCCTCGGGATAAACTCTCAATAATCTCTTTGAGGAATTTAACCTCGGCTTCTAAACTTTTTAAATCTTTTAATTCTTCTGTTTCCGAACTAAATAAAACTTCTCTTGCTTCTTCTTGGGAAATTATTTTGTCTTTTACCAAGTCTTGTATTTCTTGGACGGTCGGCAGTTTCCCCAAACGCCATACCAATTTTGTATTCTTCGTCATAGATTTAAGTTCGGTTGCGTTTTTTAATGAACAATTGAGGGGATGGGATTTTCCACCCCCTCGCTTGTCAAGCGGAATTAGAAAGAGTATTTTTTTGTTCCAATCTGATAAGATAGTGTCTTCTCCAAAGAGCTTCCAGTGTTCTATTATTTAGTAATGGTAATATTTTTTTATTGTTTATTTTGTTTATCATTCCGTTTTTTATTATTTCTTTTTCTTTTTCTGACCATCTATTTTCTATAACCCTATCTTTATTATGAATTTTTGCATGACAAGAATTACAAAGAATAATTAAATTGTCATCATTATTATTCATTTCAAGTCCTTTTCTCATCAATCTATATCCATTATTATCTTTATGATGAATAATAAGTTTTTCTTTTTTATTACATATTGAACATTTTTTTCCAAATTTGTTATATAATTCAACAGCTTTTTCAAAACCATACAACTTTATAGAAGCTAATGTGATTCCATTCTTCTTAGCCTCTTCTTTACGCCGGTTATAATTTTTTAGTTTTGTTATTTTTTCACATAATTTACAAACAGTGTTATAAGTATCTTTGCATTTATAATTATGATTAAATTTTTCTAAAGGCTTAATTTTTTTGCATTTGCTACATCGTTTCATATGTTTTATTAGTAATTATACTAATATACTAACATATCGACATAGCAAATGCAAATGCGTGTATCAAGTTTTTTCCCTGGCATCGGTTTGATGACGAGGTACTGAATGGAAAATCCTTTGTTTGTGTGAACATACTGAGTTAGTCAGCTACATCCTCTCGTGTCAATAAAGTTAGCGTAGCGTGGTACGCGTCTGACGGATTGGTGGAAAATGCGGATTTTTGTTTTGCACGAATAGCAAACGAAGTAATCATTTGAGTCTTCGCCTACCGCTTCACTCATTGGTTGTTTACACGAAGGACAACACACATAACCCCTTCTACTTCTTTCTAAGTTCTTCATTTTTAGCCCTCCTTCTTTCCATTCGTTTTTTTAAGTACAATGCGTGTTTTTCTGGGTTGTTTATTCTTTCCTGTATTCTTTTTAATTTAAATTCTTCTTTATGTGTTCTGTTATATTCTGATTGCCATAATCTCCTTTTTTCTCTATTTTTGTCAGCCCAAGTTTCAACAAATGATTTAGCACACTTTTTACATATATGCATATTTTTACCAGTTTTTCTGAAATAAAAATTATCCCCATTTACTTCTAATGTCAATTTACAATTAGGACAATATTTAAACCATTTTCCATCCTTTTTGCTCCATCCAGCGTGAATTTTCATATGTTCTTTTTGATTTTCTAATAATTGCAAATTTTCCAATCGGTTATCTGCTTTGTCTCCGTTTATGTGGTGGATAATTTCTGTACCAGATAAGTACCTACCAATATGCTTTTCCATAACAAGACGGTGTTCATAAACATATCCACGACGACAAGCTGGATGTTCTGGTGAGTATAGTAATATATACCCACCAGAATGATTTATTTTTTTCATTGATTTATCATTATAATTATAATATTATTATAATTTAATAATTGTCCTTTGTCAATTAACTGGACACAGCTTTACGCCTCTGGGGGCGATGTCTTCCTTGGCATTACAATTCAGACATTCCCACCAGAATTTCCCGTTGTTTTGAAAAATGTACATCTTTTTGCCACACTGGCATATACGGTCCATTTTCTTCTCCTCTCAAGAATTTTTGGGTTAATTCGATATACTGCCGTTTGTTGAGTTTCCACTGATAAGGAATAATTTCTTCGATTTCCCGATGGCAATCTTGGCAAAGCAAGATTATAGCGTGGTTGTTTTTGCCAAAGAACCTCCGAGGTAGAATGTCAGTGATGCCGAGTTAAAGGCTTCATCTCTAAACACTTAGAGCACATCCCATATAACTGGCACATTTGTCATCACCTCCTTCCATTTCGCAACCTATGAAGTTTTTGGTGGATAGCTGGCACAGTTCTGTTTTGTAATTTTTCTTTCGCCTCCTTAGCTGGAAAATTTTTAATAATTTCTAGTTCTTCTTCTGTCCAGATATCAGTTCTTTTCTCCTTGCAAAAATGGCGATGTTTTCGGTTATGTTCAGAAATGGATAAAATCTCCAAATTTTCAATGCGATTATCGAATTTATCTTCGTTTATATGGTGGACAATTTCATTAGATTTTAGTCTTCTACCAAGCTTTACTTCCATTAAATATCTATGGAGCTTAACTTGGTTCTGAAATCTTCCATCAACACGAACCCAAACATAACCATCATTCGTTATCCCAATTCCTCCTTTAAATGCAGGTGAACCATTTTTCTTTACCCAATCAACAACTCTTTTAGATGTTTGTTCCTTTTGATACTTTTTTAAGCATTGCTTAGAACAAAACTTCTTGTTGTTTTTTTTGATTGATTCTGTCGCCCTACTATTTGAAACTTCAAAATGTTTTTTGCAAACATCGCATTCCCAAATACTCTTTTGCCCACGCTTACCAGTTAATATAATCATTTTTTAGATATTACTAATTATATTAACATTTTAGCAACATACTCCCAAATTGTCAATATGTCTAGTCAATGGTTTCATTTCCAGACATTTGGAACACATTCCATATAACTGGGGCATATTCCACCTCCTTAGGTATTCCTGATAGTAAGTTTCAAAGTCATTGCACTCATAACAGATGAGTGTAGTCCCTATCCGATAAAACATTATCACCTCTTTATTGCACCTTTCGCATAGCACTTCTCTTGCCTCCAATTATACATTTAAAAAGGTTATTGGCAAAGATACAGGTGTGGACAACTACTGCCATTAAAAACGACAAAGTCTTTTCCATTTTTATTCTCCTTTCAAGGTACTATTGTTTCTCTAAAATTGTAATTATTCTCTCTAATTTTTTATCTCTTTCAGCATCGCATAAATCTCTATCGGCTTGCTTTTTTCTAATTTCTGTTATTTCTTTTTCAATATGAGTTAAATGATTATTTTTAATGACATCTAAATCTTGAGATTGTCTTTGAATCGGGGAAAGAACCATTCCATAAAACGCACCTAAAATAGAAACCACTATTATAATGACTTGAAATTCTCTGGTTAAATACTTATCGATTTTACTTTGTGATTCCATTTAGTTATTTTAATTTATTATATTCCAAGTGTCATTAGCATAAACTTCTAATTTACTTGTTTCGGTATTAAATCCAAACTCTCCTGTCTTTCCTGTTGGTCTTCCTGCGGTGTTCCAAGTCGGCATTTTGTTTCCGCCGAGTTGCAAAACTTTTCCGCCAATACTATCTATTAAAAGAGGTTTGTTGGAGGAGTAAGTGCTAACTTCGGCATTTTCCAGTGTAATATTTTCTATCGTTGAAGTGCTATCTAAATTACCAATCTGAAATTCTCCACCATTAAAGCTTAATTCTATATTCTCAATACTAGAAAGTGAATCTAAATTTCCAATTGCAAACTCTCCTCCATTTATTTCCAGTGTAATATTATCAATACTTGAACCACATTCAATTCCGTCAATTATAAATGAACCCTCTTGAATTAAAGTTATCTGGTCGATTGAAGATAAACTATCTAAATTATCAATCTCAAAACTTCCGCCATTAAATTCAATGTCAATATTCTCTATCGATGATAAAGAATCAATATCATCAATAACGAGGTTTCCAATCAATTCAATATTTTCTATCGAGGATGAAGATAATAAATCTTCAATAACGAACTCTCCACTGTTTTGTGATAAATCGATATTCTCAATAGAAGAAATGCATTCAATATCTGCCACCAAGAGAGAACCCTCTTGTTGGATAGAAACATTATCAATACTGGATAAAGACGATAAATCTTCTATCACCAAATCTCCACCATTTCTTTCTAAAATTACATTATCAATCGTAGAAACAGAATCTAGATTACTCACAACAAAATTTCCTATCAATTCAATTTCTTCAATACTCGAAGTAGAATCTATATTGTCAATTTCCAGCGTTCCACCAGATTGTGCTAAATCTATATTCTCGATACTTGAAAGACTTGCCAAGTCAGCCATTGCAAGCGTACCACCTCCTTGTGTTAGAGCGATATTTTCTATTGAAGAAGTTGAAGCTAAATCAGCAATAACAAACTCTCCACCAGTTTCCGGCTGTAATAACAAATATTCTAAAACATCTTCAAGTCCATTGGCAATAGCAGTATGTCCAGCGGCGTTTGGATGTAATTCGTCACCAGCGTCATAATCAGGATTGATTACATATAAATTTGTAGGGTCAGCACAAATAGTCCGTGTGTCAATATAAAAAAATCCTTCTTCGTTTCTTCGGGTTTCCAGCCAGTCGTTCCATTCTTCCAGTCTGGCTTTGGCAGCTTCGCTTGCAAAATAATAAGAAGCAATACAGTTCCCGACAATAATATCTTTTGGTTCAAGTCCATAAGCATACATTTCCGCTAATAGGTTTTCAAAGCTGGCTTTCATTTGCGTGAAAGTCTGCCCAGCTAAAACAATGTCATTGTGTCCGTATTCAATCCAAATTTTCTTAGGTCTGGTTTTTAAAATATTCGTTAAACAATCGTAATATTCCACCGAAGACAAAGACGAACCGCCAAACGCCCAGTTATTGATGTAATAATCAGGGAATTTTTTAGAAAAATAATTTACACAAGAAGCATAGCGGTCATTTCTTACTGTATATCCAACAGGGTCATTTCCCCAAACATTATAACCTTGGATATAACTGTCTCCGATTGCCACAAAATCAGGGGTAAAAATTGTGCAGTTATCAATATAAAGTTTATTGTCAGTGCTTCCAGCCAAAGCGGTATATCTGATTTTTAAAGAAGTGGCAGGCGTGATTGCCTTAGCCGAACCGACTTGAACAGTAGGAACTCCATAACTGTATCCGCCCTCGTTCTTGGTATAAAAAATACAAATAGTTTCATCGTCAAAATTGTAGTGAATCATTATTCTTCTTCCAACCGCCAGTCCGTCAGCAAAAACAGCGGTATCGTGTCCCGAAGATAAGTCTGTAAAAAAATCAATCTGGTCAGCAGTGTCGCCTAATAATAAAGTCACTAAAACTTCATTACTGGAATTTAATATTTCAATCTTTCCTTTTCCGCTAGTAGCATAAGCGATGTCAGTTTCAATCATCCAGTCTTCACTTGCCCCGACAGTAAAGGCTCTTTCAATGGTAGCATGATAATCAGCCGTTGCAGTTAAATAAGCATAGTCAGGCATACCTGTATTAGCGACATTGTTCGTGACAATAGCTTTTGACCCGCCATTACTTAAATCAGTCCAATCAGTAAAATCTACATCAAAGTTTTCATCAGAATTTAAATTGCTTTCAACTGCATATCTATTAATTTGGGTTGCACAAGAAATATTGTCGATAACAAATTCTCCTGGCACAAGAAATTCGTCAGCTCCAACATCCCAAGCAACTCTGGTTTCTCCATCAATGTCGTCATCAAAAGCATAAACTCCATCACCACTTAAGTCTGTACCTGCTCCGATTGCCGCTTCGTCAGTTGAATCCAAATGATAACCGTCAGCGGCAAAAACCACAGCATCGCTTTCAACATTAGTTGTTTCATTCCAAGCACCAACAATATTATCTGTACAACCTTGAGCCGCAGAATTTTTAAGATACAAATTAGAAGAAGAAGTATTTTTAAAACCTGCGTAATTTGTGCCGACAACTGTGCAGTTATATACATACATATACTGGGAAATATACGCCCAGAAACCAGCGGCATTGGTATTAGAGCCCATATCAATCGCTACACAATCTATAAAATAATTAGCAGAAGTATTTATGTATTGAGTAAATCCGTGTAATCTTCCTGTTGACGCTGGACCTTTGGCGATACACCCAACAAACTTTGTATAAGCCACTCCTGTGGTATGAAAAACATATCTGATAGCAGTTGTAGCGACAGT
>Ga0208957_1001186_pt1 | contig 14327 bp, 15 predicted proteins | sample RifOxyA1_FD_184029 | JGI IMG/M metagenome (GOLD analysis project Ga0208957, IMG submission 184029) | Groundwater microbial communities from Rifle, Colorado - Rifle Oxygen_injection A1 (SPAdes) | ecosystem: Environmental > Aquatic > Deep subsurface > Groundwater | place: Rifle, Colorado, United... | reverse complement strand
CTTGAGAAACTAGTTATTATTTCTCGCTTGTTATCCTGAATCCCAAAACCTTTCCCGTTTGAATGTCTTTAATAAATTTGATGGTTCCTTCCTGTTCTCCCCTAAGAATTTTTAATGCGTTTTCTATTTGATGTATTCGATGGCTTTGGTTCTCTCCAATATCCCTTATTTCTCTCTTGGGGCGTCTTCGATGGTGAGATTTGTTAGAACCTATTTCACCCCACTGCAAGTTTGCTAGCTGCCTAGTTAAATTTCTTTCAGCTTTTTTTATGAAATCAGAGTTTGCTTCTGAAGAGCCCAAGTCTATTTCTACGTGTTCCCTCTCCATAATCGACCAGCTTACGCGACTTTATAGTATTGATAATTGGTTGTCAAGGTGTCGGAGTTGGGGAGGGATTTGGGTCGACGTTGACACCGATTGTAATTGTGCTTTCTGATTCTTTTCCGTTTTTGTCCCTTGCTTTGGTCTTCAGCGTATAAATTCCGTCAGATAATGTTATCGAATCGGAATAAGGCGGCCCGCTAAAGTTCCTTTTATTGACCCCATCGACATAAAATTCTACCTGTTCAATATCCGCAGTTGACTCTGCTTTTATTTTGTAGTCAAAGGTATTCCCAGTAACCTTCGACTTATCTGACGGAGTTTCAAAGTTCACACTAACAGGGTTTGAGGTGCCGCAATAATCGGTCGGCGGATGATATCTGGAGTCGGACTGGCCGGAAAGCCAGTTCAATATTCCCTCCTGCCATTTATTGACCCCGCCGATTCCACCCGTTGCGTCTTCCTCTTTGAATGCAAAAAATTCTTTCTCGTCATAATTGCCGGACGAAATATCCGAAGGGGTTGCCAACCTTCCGTCAGATTTACAAACCTTCAGTTTAACGTGTATGGGATCGTCTGCCGGCTCTGTGCCCCTTATGAAAATTTCGCTTCTTGAGGCATATCCGTCGTGGGCTCGATATCCGGAAACAGAATCGACAGATGCAGTTACAATTTGCGAAGGTTGCTCAAAACCCGCGTTGGCTTTACCGGATAATGCCTCCAGTAAAATCCTTCTCCAAATAGGGGAGGCGCCGGAAACTCCGGAGGCAACATTAAGCATTGCCTCATTGTTGTTGTTACCTACCCAAACTCCGACCAACGCTTGGGAATTGCCGCCAATTGTCCAGTTATCCCGCTTATCGTTTGTCGTTCCGGTTTTAACAGCTACAGTCCGGCCGGGGATGTTAAGAAGCGAGTTGGTCCCAAAAACCTCTTTTCGGGCATTATTGTCAGATAATATGTTGGCAATTAAATAAGCCTCTCCTTCGGACAAAACTCTTTTGCCCAACTCCGGCTTGTTTTCTTCCAAAACTTTTCCGCTTTGGTCTTCAACTTTCAAAATTGCGACCGGATCAACACGATAACCCTTATTCATAAATGCAGCATATGCACTTGTTAACTCAAGAAGGCGAACTTCTCCGCCTCCCAAAGTTAAAGAAAGCCCAACTCTATTAAGGGTTTCCTGGTCAGGCTTAAGTGTAGAAATACCTGTATCATATGCCGTTTGTAAAACATTTTTTATTCCCACCATTGCAAGCATTTTTACTGCCGCAACGTTTATGGAATTTCCTAAAGCGTATCGCACCTGTAACGGCCCCCTGTATTTTCCGTCATAATTTTCCGGTTTATAGTCAGGGTTGTTTGCTCCGCCGGGAAAAGTTGTGGGTACATCCATAAGAAGAGTGGACGGTGTGTAGCCCTGCTTAAACGCCGTAACATACGTAAAAGGTTTAAAAGCCGATCCGGGTTGTCTTAAAGACATTGTCACATTAACCTGTCCGTCATAATCCGGGTCGTTAAAATTCTTTGACCCAACCATTGCCAAAATTTCTCCTGTGGCGGGATTTATCGCCACGGAAGCCCCATTGGTTATTTTTTGTTTTTCGACTTTGGCTATCTCTTCCTTGACTATATTCTGGGCAGTCTCCTGAAGCTCAAGGTCAAGTGTAGTTGTAACTTTTAGACCACCTTGCTCAACAACTGCTTCTCCGTAACGTTCCTCAAGTATTTTTTGAACATATTGAACAAAATGGGGAGCCTTAAATGTCGCACCCCTTGCCTGAAACTGAACAGTTTGAAGCTGGGCCTTGGCTTCATTTTCCTGGTCTTTGGTAATATACTCATCTTCCCGCATTCTTCGCAAAACCGCCTCGGTTCTTGCAATATAGGTTTTGGGCGTAGATGAAAAAGGAGAATAAGTGGAGGGCTTTTGCGGGAGTCCCGCCAAAATTGCCGATTCTATCAAATTCAAATCCTTAACTTCTTTGCCAAAATAGACTTCGGTGGCTGCTCCCACCCCCCAGGCGGTTCCTCCATAAGGAGCCTCGTTTAGATACATCTGAAGTATCTGGTCCTTGGTATATTTTCTTTCAATCTGAATCGCCAAAACAAACTCTTTAATTTTCCTGATTATGGTTCTGTCGCTGGTTAAAAGAACGTTTTTGACAAGCTGCTGGGTTAGGGTAGAGCCTCCCTGAAGTTTGCCGCGGAAAGCAATGTTGAAAATTGCGCGTAGCATTCCGGTCGGGTCAAAACCTTCGTGTTCGTAGAAATTTTTATCTTCAATCGCTATAGTTGCCTGCCGTAGGTAAAGAGGAATATCATCTAAGACCACCGGAGTTCTATTCTGATTGGCATAAATATCGTAAAGAATCTCTCCGTTTCTATCCAATATCTTGGTCGAAAAGCCTTCTTTTCTTACTATCTTGTCCGGCGAAGGAAGATTAAACGCCAAAAGGGGAAGAATAATAAATGAGGCAAGAAAGAAAACTATTACTCCCAAAAAAGCAAGTTTGGCAATCCTCACAAGGCGCCTACTCCCGCTTAAACCCTCCGAGTAGTAACTCGACCTTCTTAGTCTTAATCTATCTCTCCACATGTCTGATACATTTTAGCAAAGTTTGAACCATTGACCAATATATAGAAAGTAATTATTATGATTTCAATGACAAAAGATCTAAACGCTAGTGTTACAAATAAAACCCTTAACGAAGCGGTCGATGTGATCATGAAGGGTATGGACAAGATAATTGATACTTTGAGAAGCGAGATGCAAGGATTATTCGGTAAAGAAAGAAAATTTAATATGGAAACCTTTGCGACTAAAGAAGACCTTAAAAGAGAAGCTTCTTGGTTGAGAGATGATATTAAGGGTCTAACCGCAGATCTATCAGATACTGTTTCCAAAAAAGAATTCCATAAACTTAAAGGCAAGGTTGACAAATATATAGCTATCTAGATATAATATCTTTGTTAATATATTTAAAGGCTGTGAGGCAGTGAAGTAGTTAAGCTGAACGGAAATTAAGAGACGAGGCGGTTGGTGCAAGACCTCGCAAGTTCAACTTAATGAATTACCCTGCAGAGCTGCTCCGATTAAATCGGAGACGGGAGCGCCCGTAAAAGCGCTAGAAAGTGTCGGAAACGGAGCTTTCGAAAAATAAGGATTATTCTTTATAGTTTCGAAGCCGCGTTTATCGCGGTTTTTTGTTAGAGAATAATCGAAAAAGGGTGGTACAGTCTTTCATTTGAAAGGCCCCTTCAGTTCTGAAAATTTTTCAGGATTGGAGGGGCTTTTTTATTGGCTCAAAAGGAGGTGATAAATATGAATAAAGAAATATTAAATGAACAACTAGCATCTACAGAGGTGCGTAATCCTGGCATGCAAATACTTGCTCCGGGAGATTTAACGTCGGAAGAAACCGCAGATAATCTAATCGCACTCCTGCAAGCTATGTACGTCGAGCACGGTATAACCAAAAACAGGGAACAACTCGTCAGTGATATTAATGCTGGCAGCGTCCTCACTTGGTTTGCTAAAAAAGAAGGTAAGTTTGTGGCTACTGCATCGCTTATAAAACAAGCGGATGGCGCATGGGAGCTTGGTCGCGCAGTGTCTCTAGACCGTGGAAATGGCATAGGAAAAAGAGTGATACTCGAAGCTTTAAAGTTTCATATAGAAAATCACCCTGACGCACCTTTAACAGCAGAGGTTCGTGTCGCAGATGAATTCAAGGGAATTCCTTCCGGGTTGGCAACTCAAAAGATATTTTTTGACACAATAAATAAGATTTTACCAATTACTCCTTTTGCAGTTGCTCCATTATTTGCCCACGGAGAACCCTTAAGGAATGAGCAATTCATTCTGTCAGCAAGCGACGTAAAACCGGGAAAAACGATTAGTGAAAATATTGCCGAAAGTATAAACGGACGATCCACGAAGGGTATTGTGCAAGGGCTACAAGTCGTGCGTACGGCTCCTTTTCGATTAGCTATTCCTCAAGATGGAGGTCAACCAGCAAGTGAAGTTGCAGCCGAATCAGCAAACTTCGATGGATGTTCGTTATTCCCAATAGAGGTAACCGATCGAAACATGCCTCTAATTGGAATGTTATCGGCGCATCCCGACATGGTCTTATGCGGGATTGATAGGGTAATGGGTAGCGAAGGAAAACCTGTGGTATTAATTGCCACAGTCGGCTTCCGTGGAGATATATGGAACGGAGAAACGTCCCAACTGGCTCCAACAAAGATTACAGACTCGCTTCCAAGCGCGATCCGGAAAGACATCCAGAATATTGCTGATAGATTTTCACAAATCCATAAACGACTGTCTAAAGATTGGTCAAAGAAGGCAAGAAACTTCTGGGAGATAGAAATGAACTGGCCAAAAAAGGAGGAAACATGGGAAGGCTAACAACTCAAAATATTCTAAAAAGTCTCGTCCGCATCCCCTCATCAACAGGGGATGCGGCTGCCTGTCAAAAAATAGTCGCATTGTCACAAACTTTGTTGCGTTCGCAAAAAGTACCATCAAAAATAGAAATTTCGAAAAACCGTCAAATACTGGTCTGGGGAGAAATAAATCTTTCCAAATCGAAATGGCTGGTTAATTCACATCTTGATGTTGTTCCCGGAAAACCTTCACAATTTAAACCATTGGAAACGAAGGATAAAATATTGGGCAGAGGTGCAGCTGATACAAAAGGTAGCGCCGCAATATTACTTTCAAATGCATCAAGTTGGTTAAACGCAGCAAAGGCTAAACGTGTTACCTTTATGCTGGTAACTGACGAAGAGATGGGTGGAGAGTCCACCAAGGAGATACTTAGAAAAACGACTAACCTTAAAGGAGCAATATTTTTAGAACCGACTGATGAAAAAATAATTACCCAGACAAAAGGCATTATGCAAATCAAAATTCAGACCAAAGGTAAATCCTGTCATGGATCACGTCCGTGGGAAGGAATAAATGCATTGGAGCAGCTGACAAGCTCACTTACCCAATTCCGGAAAAAACATCCGAATCCAAAAAACGAAACTCAAAATACAACTTTTAATTTTTCAATTCTTCAAGCCGGAACAGCAATTAATCAAATTCCCGAAGAAGCAACACTTTGGTGTGATGTGCGCTGGAATTCAAATGACAGTCCAAACAAAATCATAAACGAACTTAAACATACATTTGTCGAATCTAAGGTTGAAGTTATAAAACTTGAATCACCAGTAAAGTGTAGTGAGGACGCTAAAATTCTTGCAGACTTTTTTCTGACAATGAAGCAAAACAAATTAAATCCGATTCAAAGTTTTGATCATGGAAGTTCCGATGCAAGGCATTGTACCGCAAGGAATATTCCGGCAATCATTTTCGGACCAAAAGGTAAAAATTCACATGCAGATAATGAATGGGTTAGTCTAAAAAGTTTGGATAATGTCGGTAAAGTTCTGAACAGCTGGATAAATCAATTAAATTAGCTATATAATCTAATTACATGGACAAAATTGATGAAGTTTTGACAAGGGGCGTTCAGCAAGTTTTACCTGATAAAAAAGATCTTGCCGATCTTATGGCCAAAAGAAAAATCAGTCTTTACCAAGGTTTTGATCCTTCTATGCCGTCTCTTCATTTAGGACATTTTGTCGGACTGATGAAGCTAAGGCAATTCCAAAAACTGGGACACAGGGTAATTTTTTTGGTCGGAGATTTTACCGGAATGATAGGAGACCCGACAGACAAACTTGCAACCCGGAAAAAACTGACAAGGGAACAAGTTTTGGAAAATGCAAAAGCCTGGAAAAAACAAATTTCTATGCTTTTGGATCTTGAAGGTCAAAATCCGGCAAAAATAATGTTCAATTCAGAATGGTCAGACAAAATAACCTTTAAAGATTTAATCGAAATAACTTCCAACTTTACATTTCAACAAATGATTGAGCGTGATATGTTCCAGGAAAGGATAAAGAAAAATGAGCCAATTTATCTCCATGAGTTTCTTTACCCGGTAGCTCAAGCACAGGATTCTGTCGAAATGGATGTAGATTTGGAAGTTGGGGGAAGCGACCAATTATTCAACATGCTTGCCGGCCGGACACTCATGAAGGCCACAAAAGATAAGGAGAAATTTGTTCTTGCTACTAAACTTTTAGTTGACAAAGAAGGAAACAAAGTAGGTAAAACCACGGGTAATGCACTTTTTTTAGATTCTACTCCTGAACAATTTTACGCGGGAATAATGTCTTTTCCTGATGAGGCAATAGCTCTTGGTTTTGAACTTCTAACCGAAGTTTCTCTCGATGGAGTCCAAGAGAAAGTTAAAAAAGACCCGATGGGAGAGAAGAAAAGATTGGCACTTGAGATAGTTAAACTCTTATGGGGAAAGGACAAGGCCCAACCCTCTCAAAAAAACTTTGAAAGAACTTTTCAAGAAAAGAGACCAACATTTGATATTAAAGTGTCTTCAGGCGGCACGCTTGCAGGAACAATTTCTCCATTCACATCTCTTACAAGTATCAGCGATGCAAAACGGCTGATTAAGCAAAACGCTGTTGATGTTAATGGAAAAGTTATTTCAAATCCCTCCTACAAAGTTAAGATTGGGGATGAAATAAAAGTTGGGGGGAGAACTTTTCTAAAAGCCACAAAATAATGATATCTAACAAACAAAGAAAAATATTTACACTAATTATTATAATAGCCTCACTTGCCTTGATATTAACCTCAATTTTGCCTTTCCTTTTGGCCCTTAGATAAAAAAATGGATTTGCAATCGCCCGTTACGGCACTGCCAATGGTAGGGCCGGCCTACGGCCGCCGACTTGAAAAACTTGGCATTAAAATAATAAACGACCTCTTGCACCATATTCCCCATAAATACTTGGACTTGTCTCTTACTTCACCGATTTCAAGGGTACAACCGGGTGAAATGCTGACCGTAAAGGGCAAGGTTGTTTCAATGAAAAATCAATACACCCGTTCTGGAATGAAGATTCAAATTGCCGAAGTTGCCGATTCAACCGGTCAAATTACCGTTGTCTGGTTCAATCAACCTTATCTAATTAAAAATCTATATGAAGGAGTAAGGGTTGCACTAGCGGGAAAGGTCGATTGGTACGGCAGAAAAAAAGCTTTTATTTCTCCCGAATGGGAAAAGATAACCATGGGACAAAAGGGAATTCACACTGGGGGGATTATTCCGGTTTACCCCGAAACTGCCGGCATCTCGTCTAAATGGTTAAGGAGAAGAATTCACGACGCATACAATTTGGTTAAATTACAACTTTCAGAATTCCTTCCAAGAGAAACTTTGAAAGTTAATTCACTACTTAATTTTGACGATGCAATTTCAAAAGTTCATTTTCCAAAAAACACCTCCAAAACAGGAGTTGGATTAAAACGTTTGGCTTTTAATGAACTTTTATTTTTACAGATGCAAAGTTTAAAAAGAAAAAGGCAATGGCAAAAAAATAAAGTGGCAGCTAAACTAAAAGTTGATTCAACTTCAATGAATCAATTCATTGAAGTATTACCGTTCAAACTGACTGCTTCGCAAGAAAAAGCTATCGGAGAAATTCTTGTGGATTTAAAAAGAGATTATCCAATGAATAGATTATTAGAAGGTGACGTGGGCAGCGGAAAAACGGTAGTTGCAGCGACAGGAGCTTTTTTGTCTTTTACTAACGGTTATCAAACCGTATTTATGGTGCCGACTCAAATTCTGGCCCAACAACACTACGAAACTCTAAAAAAACTACTTCAATCGTTTAAAGTGCGTATTCAATTGGTCACGGCTGATATGAAAGTTGGCGATATCGGGCGAACTGACATTTTCATTGGCACTCATGCTTTAATTCACAATAAAGTAGGTTTTGACCAGGTGGCTCTGGTTGTAATTGATGAACAGCACCGCTTTGGGGTTGAACAAAGAGCTCATTTGACCAAAATTGTCGGCGGTAAAAAAAGCGCTCCGCATGTTTTGACAATGACTGCAACTCCGATTCCAAGAACCATAGCCTTAACGTTTTACGGCGACCTTGATTTGTCAACTCTTAACGAAATTCCGGCCGGACGGCAAAAAATAACGACCTGGATAGTACCACCGGAAAAAAGGGAAGGAGCATACCAATGGATTAAATCACAAATCACAAGCACCAAATCACAAATATTTGTTGTTTGCCCACTTATCGAAGAGTCGGACAAAGAAACTCTTGCTGCGGTAAAAGCAGCAACAGGGCACTATGAAGATTTAAAAAAAGTGTTTAAGGACCTAAATATTGGGCTTTTACACGGACGGATGAAGGTAAAAGAAAAAAACAAAGTCCTTGGCAACTTTAGGAGTCGAAGGATTGATATTTTAGTTGCCACCCCGGTTGTTGAGGTTGGCATCGACGTCCCAAATGCAACCATTATGGTAATTGAAGCGTCCGAAAGATTCGGACTTGCCCAACTTCATCAACTTAGGGGTCGGGTTGGGCGGGGAGAGAAAAAATCGTACTGTTTACTTTTCTCCGAAAGCAAATCTCCAAAAGCATTCAGTCGACTCTCTGCCATGACCAAAACTATCTCCGGTTTTGAACTGGCGGAGATGGATTTGCGCCTGCGGGGCCCGGGTGAAATATTCGGAGTAGCCCAACACGGCTTTCCGGAATTAAAAATAGCCAAATGGACAGACATTGAGCTTATCAAAAAAGCCAGACAGGTTGCGACATGCGCCTTTGATAATCCCACTAATTTTCCCGATTTGTTTAAAAAGCTTTCTGATATGCAAAAAGCGGCAAATTGAACTGACTATTGCGATAAATTGGTACTTTGGGTTAAAATTGCCTCATGCCTCCGGTACCGAAAAAGAAAATGACCAAAAGCCGCAGTGCAAAGCGCACTGTGGCTCAAAAATTAAGCATGGGAGCACTGTCTAAATGTCCCAATTGCGGCAGTTTAAGGCAATCCCACAAAGCTTGTCCTTCTTGTGGTTTCTACCGATGAAAACTGCACTTGACCCTCGCCATCAAGCCAGGCGTAAAGCAGTTGAAAGTCTTTTCGCTGAAAGCTTCGCCCATCAGCCTTCGCAAAATAAATTTGCAAAAAAAATACTTTCTAAAAAGAAAGGTCTCGACAAAGAAATCGAAGCTGCAGCTCCCGCCTGGCCGGTTGAAAGATTGAATAAAATAGACCTGGCAATTTTAAGATTAGCGGTATATGAGCTAAGGTACGAAAATACTCCGCCGAAAGTCACAATTGATGAGGCCGTTGAACTTGCCAAAGAGTACGGGTCAGAGACTTCATCTTCCTTTGTCAACGGAGTTTTGGGTACAATATACAAAGATGGAATTACATGAATAACCTAAAAGGTCTTTTTAAAAATCAGGAACTTCTGAAACATGCCTTAACTCATAAATCTTGGGTAAATGAACATAAAAACGAAAGAGGTTCCAATGAGCGCTTGGAATTCTTGGGGGATGCGGTTTTGGAGTTTATTGTCTCCTGCGAAATATATAAAAAGTTCCCTGATAAAAATGAGGGTTATCTGACTTCTTTAAGGGCAAACTTGGTGAATACCCAAAACCTTGCTGCTTTGGCCCTAAGACTAAACGTAGGGGAGACTCTTTATTTATCAAAAGGCGAGGAAGAGGGGGGCGGTCGCGAAAACCCTTCACTTTTAGCCGATACTCTTGAGGCAATCATAGGAGCGCTCTTTTTAGACCAAGACATATCAAAAGTTTATGAGTTTATAAATGAAAATCTGATTTCTGAAATACCCATTAAGGTTGCCAAACCCCTTAAAGATGCAAAAAGCAGACTCCAGGAACTTGCTCAATCTAAAGGACTTTCCGCTCCGAAATATAAAGTCTTGGAAGAAAGGGGACCGGACCACAATAAACAATTTGTTGTTGAAGTTTTTGTCAAAGGCAAAAAAGAAGGACACGGGATTGGTAAAAGTAAAAGTGCATCAGAACAAATAGCCGCGGAAGAAGCACTAAAATCATCGAACTCAATATGAAAAAACTTTTAGAATTTCTGGTAAAAGGAATACTTGGCAGCGACAATTTTAAAATAGTGGAGGAGAGTGAAAACGGCCAAGGCCACTTTATCATTTCCGTTCCTAAGGAAATGGTTGGTCTTATTATCGGCAAAGAAGGAAAAACGATAAAAACAATTAGAAATCTTTTGAGGGTAAAGGCAACGTTGGAAAAGGTGGGAGTGTCGGTCTCTGTCCAAGAAGAAAGTTAAATCCGATTCATCGGATTAAAAAGGATTGTCGCGAATAGACGGGGCAGAAGGCGTAACCTGGGTAAATGAAGGGGGAGTTAAGGCCATAACTTTCTCAAGAAGGTTTCGTTCAGGCTCTGATAAATTAGTCACAGGTTCCGTAACTTTCGGCAGAGTTTTAGGCAAAAGCGACCAGTAACCTCTTACGTTAGTATCAGCAGATAAAACTCCGCTCACCTGACTCATTTTAATTTTCTCAATAGTCGTAATTGGCGAAATATTTTTGATAGAACTCAAAAAATCCAAAACGTTAATATCCTGGCCGTTTGCATTAAAAGAGATGTTCACCCTTAATAAATTTTCTTCCTGGGAGCCCACGCCAACTTTGATATTGCTTAAGACTATGGTTTTAGAAAGGGCCAGAAGTTTCAATTGAGAAAGAATGGCCAAAGCCGGATTCTCTTCCGGAAGAGCTAAGCTCACAGAAGCTGCTTCTTTTGCCACAGTAGCTGAAACTTCGGTAAGCGTGGCTTCTTTTTCGGCTAAAATTTTCTCATTTACTTTTGCTTCGCTTACCGCCTGACTTTGCTTCGAAATCTGGGCCAGACCAAAATTAATTACCACAAAACTTAAAATGGCCAACGCCGTCAAAATTATCGAAGGATAAATTAAAATTTGAATGTTGGGCGGGATTAAACTTTTTTTCATTTTAAAAATAATTCAAAAGTAGCAGCGTAACCGCTGGCTGGATTGAAACTAAAGGCTTTGAGATTTACGGTTCCAAAACGGTCGGCAGAAAGAAGAGTTGTCATGAACTGGCCCAAGGATAAAGAATCTTGGGCATTAACTGATATTCCAATTTTTTTGAGTGTAGTTTCAAAATCTGAAATTGAAACTCCGGGGGGAACTTGCGCAAAAACACCGCTAACAGCTTCTACATTTCTATCAGCGCTTTCGATGGCAAAAACCTCTTTTACTTTGGAGAGTCTGTCCCTAAGAAGAATTAAGCTGGTTTCTGTACTTTCCAAAGATGAGATAACCTTTTTCAGATTGTCCTGCTTAGTTTGCGAAGTTCTTAACGAAAAAAAGTTAACTAAATAATAAGACGTCAGGCCAAAAACTACCAAAATAAAAAGTGTCAAACCTATCGCACTTACGGTTCTTAAAAAACTTGATAACCGTGCAGCCGGACCTTTCGGAGCTATTTCCTCGGGTATAAGATTAATTGCCATACTTTATTCCTCCTCACGCATTGCCAGCCCTACCGCAATTGAATAAAGCGGGGCATAAGCAGCCAAAGATTTAGCCGTATCGGCCTCCATTCTCACCTTGGCAAAAGGATTTCCTATTATGACTTCTATTCCCAAAAGCTTGGTTAAAAGAGGTATTGCTTCCGGTAATCCGCTGGTTCCTCCCGAAAGAATAACTGAAGCGGGCACTTCACCGCCCCCTTCTGACTGGTAAAAATGGATTGCCTTTTTAATTTCGTCGGTAACAATTCTAAATATCGGGTCAATTGCAGTTTTTATTTTAGCCTCAAGTTGGGTGGAAGACAGACCGTAAGCTTTTTTATACTCTTCAGCTTGGACGGTTGTTACACCCAAAGTCTGGGCAATCGCCCTGGTGAATGCTTCTCCGGCTGTCGGGATAGACCTTGAAAAAACGAGGGAAGTACCTTTGGCAATGGCAATATCGGTAGATTTGGCTCCAAAATCTAAAATCAAAACAGTTTTGCCTTCAATTGATAGGGAACGGACCAAAGCCATAAGCTCTGTTTCAACAAAGGTTGGCACAAGGCCGGCAAGGCTTACAATTTTCGTATATTTCTCAACTAGTGTTCTGGGGGCAGCAACCAATAAAACAGTGACTTCAGGAGGGGACGCATTTTCCTTTCTCTCTAAAACCTGATGCTGAACAATGGCTTCGGTAATTGGTATCGGGATGTATTGCTCCGCTTCCCATTTGACAGCCGAGGCTATCTCGGCATCTGTAAGAAGAGGGAATTTAATCTGTCTCGTAAAAACTTGGGATTCGGGAAGAGCTATGGCAACTTGGCGACCGGAAATTCTCGCATCTGAAAAAAGTTTCTTGATAACGTTGGCCAAACTCGCCAGCTCCGCATCGGTTGCTACACCTTCCACGTAAGGCCCGGAATAACCAACAACTCCTGCTGCTTTAAGGCTAAGGATACTTCCGTCTTTAGAAATTTCAACGGCTTTAATTGTTTTTGACCCGATGTCAATTCCGACGCTCATTTGACCAATCCTCCGGGACTAAAAACTGCAGAGTCAAAAATCGGCGGCGGTTCTCCGAAAGTTTGGAACACCTGAACTTTTCTCGTTGCCTCACCGGAAATTCCGGTGGATTCTACAATTAAGCCTTGAGAAGGAAGAATACCGCCGGTCACTTCAACTGCCACGGGTTGGGTTTGAGAGTTATATAAAAGTCTTAGTTTGGCAGTTAGAAGACAACCGGCCGTTGAATAACAGGGGATATTTAAACCGCCCCCGGTGAAATCCACATTTGTGGAAAATACAAAAGATTTCCCGGAAACTGTACAAGCCCCGGTGGCTGCGGAAAACTTGTTGGTTCCCCTCCTTCCCGAATTAGGATCCAAAGCCAATCTCTTAATCTTTACATCAGAGTAATCTCCCGAAGGGGCCGGCGTTGTGTCGTAAAGAATACTAACTTCCAAAGCAGGCGTGGTTGCACCACTGGGATTAGTTCCTTCCTTGCCCCAACAAACTTTCATAGAGCTTCCCCTGAAACAATTGCCGGTTGTGCAAGTTAATTCTCCGGTTGTGGGGTCGTGGTCAATGAACCAGACAGTACTCGAATCTCCGGAAACCAATTCGTCAGGATATACAAAAGAAGCTTGGGCTTGGGCCAAATTGGTTACAGACCCGCTAAATGATGAGCCTTCGAAAGCACCCGGCGTAAAAATACCGGTAAGAAGGGCGCGTTCTATGCCTGCCTCGGCAGCCGAAAAAGCCCGAAGCGCTTCTTCTTCTTTAGAGGTAATTGTAATATCCGTTATGCTCCTTGAAAGAATTGAAAGAATAATTGTCAAAATAACAGCCATTGAAAGAAGAACCAAAAGAAGAGTTTGACCCTTTTGGTTATTTCGAATTTTGGCTAAGGGCAGCATATTCATACATTCAATATATACTCATCTTATTCGAGTTTGCAACTCTTACTTGATGAGTATGATCCCCCAAAATACTATTTTTAGTCTGCAAATCAGGGTATTTTGGGTATAGCATAATCTTATCCTATCTAGTCAATTGACAGACAATTGAAAAGCCTGGTGATTTTTACTACACTGAAGAATCAGTGGAAAACCCTAAAAATCTAAATTTTGTTTTGGTAGCAATTCTAATCGTACTTATTTTATTTTTATCGGGTGCGGCAGTCTATTTGGGTGGTTTACCCAAAAAAGATAATAGTACAAATACTCCTGCCGGAACTGACGAACAGAGAGAACTTTCACTAAATAGCAGCAAAACGCCAGTGCCTACGTTTGAAAAAGGAGAAGAAATTGTCTCCGAAGGAACTCTTTTAAAGTATCCCGCAGACCACCAGAGCTATCCCGATGGGCTTTATATTAAGAAAGAGGACGGCCTGGAACATGTAATTGATATTACCGAATTAGTCAAAAATTCAGACTTTAATTTAAAGGACGATTATCTAAACAAAAAAGTCAGAGTTACCGGATACTTAATACCCGTAGCGCCACAATCCGGCAGTTCTTATCCTTTTGAAGTTAGATTGAAGGTTGAAAAAATAGAAATTTTGTAAGTA
>Ga0208957_1001185_pt1 | contig 14338 bp, 10 predicted proteins | sample RifOxyA1_FD_184029 | JGI IMG/M metagenome (GOLD analysis project Ga0208957, IMG submission 184029) | Groundwater microbial communities from Rifle, Colorado - Rifle Oxygen_injection A1 (SPAdes) | ecosystem: Environmental > Aquatic > Deep subsurface > Groundwater | place: Rifle, Colorado, United... | reverse complement strand
GGTTGTTTTACAAGAACGTATTCCATGGCCTTATTTGTATGATCGGACGATCTGGAAATGAGATTTTTGCATCTTTCTTCTAATGCTTGCTTATCAAATTTGATTTTTACAATATCACTTATAGTCTGTTCGAAGCTTTTTATAGTTTCTTCTTGCTTTTGGTTCATGGTATCTTTTGACGCACAGGAACGTGTAAAAGACGACCAAAGATCATTAATCTTACTAGTTAAAAATGAAGTTGCTTGTGACCCTAAGTCTGCCAAATTGATTTCAAAAGTAGAAATTAAAATATAATCGCTATAACTTAGTATTGAGGATATAGGGAGTGTGATTGAAGCACCTGCTGAGATTCCATAGGTTATGGCGTGGCATTGTCCAATACTACTTTTGATAATGGAGAGTAGCTCCTTAAACTCAGAAGGATTAGAACTTTGACAATTATTGGGCTTGTTACAAATAAGCGATTCTTTTTTTTCGACAGAATCTTCAAGATTAGAAATAAGATATTTGAAAATATCACTTTCATTTTTTTTCATACGAGATTTCGCTTCATCGACTTCTTTAATTTGAATCGGAGGCATTTTGTCTGGAAAGAAAATGGAACTTATGATTTTTCTTAGAAGAAGGTTTTCAGCGCTCATAGAAATGTATTGAAGAACCTGTTCGCGTAGACGTATAAGTTTTTTCTTTTCCGAAAAGGATCTCCCCAGTAAGTTTGCAAATTTATGCATGTCAAAGCTGATGCTCATTTTGGCTTCTGCTGAATAAAGAGGCGTTATTGCTCCTTGTGCGCCGAGATTTAGAAAACCACCGGTATAATTTTTTGGTGAATTGCATTTACCAAATGTGCGAACTTTGTTCATATCAAGAGTGGCATTAAATAGATCACTTCCACCACCAATGCCTCCAACGCAGTAGGCTGCTAGCTTTATTCCTTTTGATGAATTGAAAAGAGTGAAAATATTTCCAAATTGAAGAAGTTCAATAGAGTAATTCCCACCCACAATTGTTGTGTGAACGTCGACACCAATGCTAACACCCTTGCCTTGAACTTCGAGATATTTTTTTTCAAAACGGTCTTTGGTTTTTTCTAAAAATGTTTTTTCATTATTATCACTACAATAATTACAGGTCGTTATTTCTCCAATCTTTGAAGTAGTATATTTATTGATATTTTCAACAGTGGCTACAAGGTGAGAGGCGTCTTCAATGCTAAGTGACTCTTTCGAATTTGAACGCGCAAAGCTTAAAGAAGAACAAAGGAGAATCGTTAAAAAAAGGCAAAGATACTTCACGTTTCAATTTTATGCCTCATTTTATTTGACGAAAGAGGTAGGTAATATTTTCTTTATATGCTTGTCTTGTTTTTAGGCTTAGAGCTTTACCGACTTAAATGGTCGGTTATAAATTTATAAATAATAGAAATTGGATAGTTTGGTTTGTTTATTTTTCGCTAGAAACTTTTGGTGCTAATTCATAATTTTGCAAAGATAGTGTTTGATACATAAATTCCGGTACTCTTATTTGGTAAAAAATACCATTTTCGTGGGGTTTAGAATTAATGACGTTGGTTTTACTGTTTACGATCGAGTGAGCTGTTCCATCACCGTAGGGGATGAATAAATCATAGCATTCCTGTTTAGCTAAAAAATAATCAATAATATGTTTTCTTAGATTATTAATATCGCTTACATCAAAGGAACTTATGACAAAGCTTCCGGGATATGAACGCTGAATAACTTTTGCCATAAGCGGATCGTTTAACAGATCTTTTTTATTGAAGACGATGACCTGGTTTTTATCATTAGCATTTAGATCTTTTAAAATATTTTGAGTGACTTCTAAATGTTTTTTATAATTGGGGTCGGAAATATCACAGATAATAATTAAAAGGTCAGCTTCCAGCATGGATTCAAGTGTAGTTTTAAAACCGTTTATGAGTTGTGCCGGCAAGTTTTGAATGAGTCCTACGGTATCAATCAGGATCATAGGTGGTCTGGTATCAGGATTTAAGGTGCGAAAAGTGGAATCAAGAGTGGCAAACAGTTTATCTTCTTCAAGCACGCTAACTTTACACAGTCTATTCATGACCGATGATTTTCCGGCATTAGTATATCCCACTAGCGCAGCCGTGATGGCAATATGGTGTCTTTTCTTCTTTTGTTCTTGGCGGGTTTTTAAAACAGTCTTTAAATCGCGTTTTAAAAATTCAATGCGCTCTCTTACGATCCGTCTATCCAGCTCGATCTGCTGTTCTCCCTCACCACCTCTAACTCCGATTCCACCTTTTTGTCTGGAAAAGTGAGTCCAAAATCCGGAGAGTCTCGGGAGTATATATTCCAGTCTGGCAATTTCAATTTGGATTTTAGCTTCTTTGGTTCTGGCATGGCCGGCAAAGATCTCTAAGATAACGTGGCATCGATCTATGATGGATAGGCCGGTAACTTCTTTGATATTTCGAACCTGGCTCGCAGTTAATTCAAAATCAAAGACTAAAAGGTCGCTATTATTATCTTTCGCATCTTGCGTAATCTCGAGCAGTTTACCTTTACCAATAACCGTTGCTGGGCTGATCTCTTTTCTGGTTTGGATGTGAGTGTGAGTGTGTTTGATATTGAGAGTGCGAAGGAGTTCTTTAAGTTCTTGTAATGAGTGTTCGCTTTCTTGTTGGGTTGAATGTCCTTTGAGCGCAGGGGATACAATAGAAACAAGTGTAGCTTTGGAGGTCGATTTTATATGAAATTCATTATCTAACATAGGGTAGAATTACCTCCAAACCATATAAGTGTCCAGAGTAAAACCCCTATAGAATTGTAAGGGTAATTTCATATGGTCCAAAAATAATCCAGGATTATTAGCTACATTTTGGCAACTATTGTTACGCAAGCGGCAACATTCGATTGGTAACCTTCGGATTTTGCATCATCAATAAAAGTAACTGATGAAACATTCACTATGATTGGATCTAATAATTTCGACAATCTGCCACTACCTGCTTGATCAAATAAAACGTTATGCAGATTTTTACTATTCTCTGCGCTTAATTTAAAATTCAATGTTTTTATAGCTTCCGCCTTATTCATACCTTCCACGCAAAAAATCGCGGATTGTATTTCTGCATATAAATTTAAGGATAAGGTTATTAAAAATATTGCCAAAAATTTTTTTTTCATTTTTAACTCCTCATAAAATTACTGTGCTCATGATAAGGTAATTTATAAACAAAGGCAACGCGTCGCGTAATAATTACCATGAATATTTTTAAGTGGATAAGGAGAATGGGGTTAATTTCCGCTTAACTGTGCGAAATCATTTTGATTAATTCCAGTAAATTCAGACTGTTATATGAATAAGGCCCTAGTCTACTAGAAAATAAAGAAGAAATTTGATTTCATCCCCATTGTTGTAGATCAGTTAGTACTAGTTACAAGGAGCCGTGGCTTGGCAATCGCCGTAACAGTCACAATTATATAGCCCAGCTGGACACGCTTTATTACCGGAAAAATCCCATTTGGTACATTCACCCTTGCTGTCGCCACTTGATCCAGTAGTGGTGGTATCTCCGGATGAGGTGCTACTACCGGTACTACTGCCGTTACCGGCACAAACTTTAATATTTAAAGGATAGCCAGATCCTGCTTTAGAGAATCTCCAATATGGTCTTCCGTCTTCATAGAGTTTATCGTATCTTCCGGATTCTAGAAGATTATTACTTGAGTCATAGATACCGCAAAACTTATTACTTGTTCCTTTGGGAAATAATACCACTAATTTATGATCATTTTCGGAAGTTGGTTTCCATACAAATCTACCACTCCCATCATGTCTTTGGGCAGGGTCATCTATATCTCGGCAGTCACCTTCAGGTTGTGGCAGGGTAGATGTTGCTGGAGGTGTTGTTGAGGTTGAACCTGCCTCAGTAGATTGGGTCCCGGTTGATTGGGGGGCAGATGATTTGTTCTTCTTATTATTTTTAAAGACCACGTACCCTATACCAAGAGCGGCAATGAGTCCTGCGGAGATTAGTAGCGTATTTGAGCTCCACCATGATCCAGCAGCACCATAAACATCTGAGATAAAAAATGATTTCATTATCTTTAAAATGCCTGCGGTCTTTGTTTTATTGGAAAGAACTTTAGAAAGCGTATCAATAAGTTGATTAAGACTGGTGATTTTTGAAAGGTCAATTGTGAAACTATTAATAATTATTTTTTTTTGGTTCCAATTTTTTTGATCAAAAATAATCCGATCAACCCCTACTACTAATTGATAAGTTCCATCGGTAGCATGAACCATTTCTGGCAATTCGGTTATTTTTCCCTTTTCAAGAATGTCCTTATATATTTTTTGGTCAGCTTTATCCATGGATGAAGCTAGTGCAATAGGGGTTTTTCTCATGTCGTTATAGTCAACGGCCATCATATCCAGCGCCTTTAATTCCTGCTTAAAATTCGCAGCCAGTGTGCTCTGGTTGTAAATTAGCGAAAAAAAAGTGATAAGTGTAAACAAATATCTTTTCATACATCCCTCGCATCACCCTTAATTATGACAACAATGATTAAAGTAAAATTATAAGCATTTATTAAGAAGTTTTATACTTAAATATCCATACCATTGGTTAAAAGCCAGAATCTACTTCCATATTCACTAGTTGGAGTCCAAGGGGTATATGCAATCAATATTTAAATATCACAAATTATGACCTAAAAAATTGGCACTTTGTTGATAACATTTTGAAAAAATACCTGAATATTCTATCTAAAGAGTTAGTTTATTATAGATCACAAATCATTTATTTTTTGGTAAAAATGGTGAGAAGTGAGTAGCTTGTTTGTTTGAGGGGAAAGCGATGAGTTCAAGTATGATTAAAATGCGAGATGGCGTTTCGCTTTATTGTGAAATCACCCAAAGTAATTCACCTAATTGGATAGTATGGGTGCATGGGATATGTGAACATCTTGGAAGATATCCTCACATGGATGAACTTTTTTCTAAAAATTTTAATATTTTAAAGTTTGATCTTAGAGGACACGGCAAAAGCCAAGGGAAGAGAGCTTATATTGAAAATTTTGAGCAATTTATTGAAGATCTCCACGATGTGCTGGCGTTTTTAAAATCTAACTATAATTCTCCTAAATATGCACTTATGGGGCATTCCATGGGGGCGTTGATTGTGTCAGGTTACATGCAAAACATGGTAAGTAAGCAATATTATCCTCAAGTCATTTTTATAAATTCACCTCCGGTGGGCGTCCCTGGATTTGGTGGAGCAATAGCGAGAAGTATTTCTCAAGGATTTACTAATTTTTTATCAAGCCTAAAGATTGGAGTGGATCTTAAGGGATTGGTGGATTTAAAAGGATTGTCACATAATCCCGAGATAGGTGCGAACTACGTTAAAGATAAATTAAATAGTCTCAACATTCATTCGAAACTTATGTTTAATTTACTAAACTTTTCCAAATTAGTTTTTTCCAGACCTCTAGGGGTCAGCTGTCCGATTTTTATTGTAGTTGGAAGCAAGGATAGAGTGGTTTGTCCCCAGGCCCTTATCAGCTTTTGTCGCAACATTGATACTTCAATTAAGTTGAAAGTCATTGAGGGTGCTTATCACGAACTACATAACGAAATTGATGAGTATCGCATACCATACTTTGAATATATGCAAGAATGCATCAGCACTCGGTTTTAACTAAATTATTTTTTTTCTACCATTGCTTTTGGTACTTGGTTATCTGTAGGATCCTCAGGTTTTTCCAAATTTTTTGGAGATCGGCTACTATTAACGTAGCGGTTGCTGATTTTATTCTGGGAATTTTTGAATTGGGGCATCTGTGTTGAGCCGATTTTATTAAGTTGATCCAGTTCTTCTAAAAAACAACCATTAAGTAAAGATTGCAATGGTTTTATATTTTTTTCTAAATCAACGTTAGATAGTTGAAATTCATATTTTTTTAAAATTTTAATTTCTTCTAAATTGGTGTCGCCGATTGCCGTGGTGTCATTACGAATATTATTGCGAATGGCTTTCATCACCCCAAGAGCACCGGGGAGTTCAGTTTTCTTTAATGTCATTTTTATGTTGATAAAGTTTACCTCAGTATTTTTAGTGTATTTAGTTTCATAAAAATACCGAAAAATTTCCATAACCAGTGGGCAAGTGTTGAAATGCGTTTTTGATATATTGTGGAGATTATTATTGAAATCTATTTCTATACTAATACTTTTATCGTTTAGTTGCGTGGTAATTAGGGGGTTCCATAAAATATCAACAAGTTCTTTGTGCTGAGCTGGGGTTGGTTTTGATGCTTCCCAGGGAAGTGCGTCTTTTTTATCAGCAGCAAAAAGTGTAATGGTTAGTGAAAATAAAATAATGATCAAGATGTTTTTCATATTTTTTCCAGTATATTAATAAAAGAGTACTAGCTCACAAGATTATTATACAAAAAATGAGCTTTTCATCATAGTGGGAAAAAACAGCAAAACAGTCTGGTAAGTTTTTAAAGAAAAAGTTCGTTGATTATTTTTATTTAATGGATATTAAGGGGTAGGGTCGTCATCACATGAATTTGTGCATTCGCAACCAAAACAAGCATTAACGTTTTCAGTGGTGTTAAAACTAACAAAGCTAAAACAAACCAGCATAGCCAGCAGGATCAAGATCGCCTTCATAATTCTCTCCGAAAATTAAAATTGAATTGAAGATAAATAGACCTTTTTCTACTCTTTATCAAGCCAAAAACAAAGTATTTTACTAAAGATTAGGAAGTATCTATCTATTGAAAAACATTTTTGATGCACTAAACTAAATATAAATAATTAACATGGAGATATTTACCAATGAATTGGTCATTTTTAAACATTTTTCCCGCGGGATGGAAGTTTTATTTACAGTTTTTACTTTTTCCGGTTGCTTGGTTTTTCTGGTCAATAGATGGAACTGGTTATGAATTTATTGCCAAGGTTTTGTTCTTAACATTGCCTCTGTTGTTTTTATCAACAGCAGTAGTGGCAACTGTTGTTGGATTGGTGTCAGCGATATTTAGGCCTCATCGAGCCTTTTTTACTGCCACTTTGCTGATTGCTTGGTGGGACGGTGGCAAAGCGGTCTTGATGTACTGGTCAGGGATTTTCAAATTCGTATTTTTTTTATTTGGATGGATCTATGGTGCAATTCGAATTGTTATTTTGGGAATTATCCAAACAATTAAAGACGTAATTTTTCTCCCAGCTACTATTATTTATAGACTATTAAAGGGATATGCGGCTCCTGGTATACCTTGGATCGCAGTATTTATTACCCTGTTTTGGATACTCCTTGAATCATCTGCATTTGCATTTATTCTAAGGGGAACTATTGTTAATGTCGTTTCAGCTTTGGCCAACACGGAAATTTCTGATGCAGTCGCCTTGATAGGGGGGTTCTTCTTTTTATTTATGTTCATTGGTGGAAGTTTTGCTTGTATGCACGGACTGGTTGTGGCATTTGAAAACAAAAAATACGCAAGTATTATAAAGATGTTATTGATAGAATTTTTTGTAATGTTTATTGAAATAATGTTCTTTTACAGGGAATTTGTGTCATCGCTCGCTCCATTTTTATCGCAAATGACCAATGAACAATTTCAAATGAACGTTTATCACATTTTAATTATTTCCACGATGTCTTGGGTAGGAGTCCGGGCCGGAGTGTGGTTCTTTTTTGCCAAATATGGTACCCCAACGCTTCTAATGATTATCTCCAGAGAAGGTCTGCTAGAAAAAGCTGAAAATGGAAAAATTAAGGTGGTTGGTGGTCCACTTTTATGGATCAAGGAAATTGTGGATGAATTGCAGGGAGAAATTAACTGGTTTTCTGAAAAAGGACGGGAGATTACAGAAGCCTTTGTATTACCGCCGGTACAAATTTTTGCCTGTATGACTAATTTTGTAATGATCGTTTTAACCGGCAGGATACTATTTTCTCTGCCGCTTCATACCTTAAAAGAGATTAAAGATACTAAGCAACTATTAGATCAAATAGCTAAAGAGGAGAAAAAGTGAATAAATTAATAAATATTGCGCTGATATTTTTAGTTTTTTCTGCTTGCAAGGATTTTTCGCTGGAGAGTAAGAAAAAAACGGTTAAAAACACCATGTTTATTGGAATTGATGTGAGTGGATCCTATACGGGAACTCAGTCATTTAGAGATGGTATTTCCTTTTTATCACACTATATTTACTACCATTTGCAACAGACGTCGGGATTAACCAGACCTACTGATCTTTACGTGGGTGGAATCGGGGGAAATGACAAAGAAGATCCTCAGGCTTTTTATCCAATTCATGATTTTGATGGCAGAACCATTGAGCAGATTAAGGACAAATTAACGAAGGAATTTGCCAAACAAAAGGATAACTTAACTGATTTTAATGAATTTTTTGCCAGAGTTAAAACGATTACCAAACAAAAGAATTTAGTTTTATCTCCTATTTCTATCGTATTACTAACTGATGGTGTGGCTGAGATTGCGGCAGGAGTGAAGGATAAAAAGATTATTAAACAAGCTTATTCTAAAATTGATGTATCACCACTTGAGTATTTATCAAACGATGTATCCATAAGGCTCTTATATGTCAGCCCAAGTGTTGGTTCCCATTGGCGCAGCTATGTTCCTACCTCTCGTATAAAAATATGGACGGTAGAGACTGAGGTAATGAAAGGATGGGCCGATCAACTGAGATTCAAGGGCAAAGATGGTTTATGTAAGTGGATTAGGGATAATGTTGATCTTCGAATTATGAGTAGAGGACATTAATGCATGGATTGTCTCGCAGTTAAAGAAGTTTCTCTTGAAGAACTTTCCTTGGTCCAAAGTTTTTATCGGTCGGTGGGTTATTCACATTCGATTACTGGGACTGATCGAGTGGTTGTAGCGACATTGAAAAACCAAGTGGTGGGAGTAGGTCGAATTGCGGTGGAGGAGGGTACTTTTGTTTTAAGAGGAATGCAAGTTGATCGATCGATGCTTAAAAGAGGTATAGGAAAGAGTATTCTTTTGGAACTTGATAGAATTGTTGGTGGTAAAGAATGTTATTGTATCCCTCATGGATGGTTGGAGAAATTTTATTCGATTATTGGTTTTAAAAAGATTGTTACTGAAGAAGCACCTCTTCATTTACAAAAAAGATTTTTAGATTATCTTCCCCAATATCCCCAGTTGATTATAATGAAAAAATCAGCAAAGAAATAAAAAAAAGACCCTCTAAGAAGAGGGTCTTTAAATCATTTAAGTTTTTTAAAAAACTAGTCTAACATATCCATTAATTTTTTTACGTTTGTAATTCTGGTTACATCTTCGCCACGGCAACCGGTTTCTGTGCAGTATTTAGGTGTATAACATTTTCGTGCTGTAACGTATGTGTAATCAGTTTCTCCTCTAACAAGAATTCCTTCTACTATGCCAGTTACCGCGTTAAATACTGCGGAACCAGAATTTCCACCAAAAGTATCAAGGTTAGATACAAAATATTTGGGGTGGTTAGTGCTTCTAACTATTGCTCCCGCAGAAATCTTCGCCGGTAATCCGGTAGGATGGCCGATAACGACTAGGGGGTCATTGGCCGTGATAGCGCCAGCGGTTCTTACGGTAAGTGGTAAACGATCAGTAACTGCACGGTCAAGCTCTATGAAAGCGTAATCATCTTGGCTAGAGTTATCTAAAACTTGAGCGACTACCGCTTTACATCCATAAACACTGGAAGCTGGAACTTTATATGAGAGATCATTTTGATTTTCAATATTATAATCAAACACCCACTTAAATTTATTACATTCACCAAGATTTTTTACGCAATGGCCAGCAGTTACAATATGCTTGGGTGTGACGAGAAAAGCGGAACAATTAGCTGCAGTGATTTGATTTATAAATTTCTCTCCATCACATAGATTCATATTACTTTTTAGCGTCGGACCTGAAATCTGATATTCTTCGCCTACTTGTTTGATGTTGCTTTTGCCAATCATGGCAAGAGTACTATTAGCAAGGTCTGCATGAAGAGTATTGGTAACCTCAAAAAGATCTAGTCGGTTATCTTCTCCATAAATAACTTTGTCGTTTGCGTAAGTGAGAATGGATAAGGTCGCGAGAGAAAGTACTAAAAACATCCTGGCTTGTTTCATGAAATAACTCCTTTTATATTTGTATGAAAACTTTGTCTCTATGATTCTACGAAGACCATTTAAGATTTGTAAACGTGTAGGAATGGAATGTCAGATAATTTATGTTTTATTGCGTACTGCGACTTAAGTAGAATTATTTTCTATTCTTTTTAGTATTTTTGGCAGGGGAAGAAAGTTGATACCAATCTTCGCTGGATATCGGATGAAAATAGTCAGCTTCTTCAATAAGTAATTGCGAAGTATTTTCGGGAATTGCAGCTACTTCTATTCGAACGCCTTCTGATTTTAAATGTCGAACTAACTCAATGTAATCTGAATCTCCCGACATAATAATAATCGTATCAACTTTACTGGAAAGCTGGGTAGCTTTGATAGATAGTGGAATGTCGGCACTTTTATGGCAAGGCACTACTGATCCGTGATAGTCATGATGTAAACGCTCTGAAAGTTTTGACGAAATACTTTTTCCTTCTCTAAAATAGATCAGGCGATTAAGGCCTCGGTTATCCAAAAGCTTAGGAATAACGGTATCAAAATTTAACATGGTTGAAGTATTGTTGGTTTTAGTATGAATACTTCTTTCGATATTATTGCCATCAATTAAAATAGCTACTGATTGGCTTATACTGACTTCTTTTTTCATAAACAAATTCCTTTCTGGCTATTGAGCTCTATATTATAAGTGCGATTAAACTTAATATTACTACATAGAAAGTGATTATTAAAAGAATATCTTATGAAAACGTCTAAAGAATACCGAGATTAATATTAAGGCTAACAATTCCAGCAAGGCGTTTAGTAAATTGAATGGATGATCGCCTTTGTAGATAGTACATCCACCGCCTTTGCTACTTCCTAGTGATATAGGAGTGCTAGAAGTTGAGGGTGCCTGTGCTCTCGATACCGCCACTTTTAACATAGGATCTCCAAGGAGTGTCCAAGAGTTGATAACTTCTTGGTGTTCACCGTTTGGTCCACCTGAATATTTGGCGGAATTAATTGCATCTCCCAGTCTTTGATTGTCAGGAGATACCAACTCTTCGTAGAAGGCGTCCTGGAAAGGCTTTTGGGCATTAGGTGTGGTCAGGTTGGTTGAACCCCAGAATGCAATGGCGCCACCTCTTGCTTTAAACAGTAGTTCTTCGCCAAGGCCGCGCTCACTTTCCTCTTCATAAGTAAAGAAAGCGTTTTGACAGTTCATGGATACTACCAGCGGAGTTATCGTGTTGTTTAAAGTTTGTATATCACCAACCTCTAAAACATTCAGATCTGCCCACATGTTGTCTGCTCCATGACCTATGTAATGAATGATGGCAGTTCCATTATTAAACGAATCAAGGATTTGGGTGTTAATCTGAGCATCAGATAAATCTGATCTTTTTACCAGCGTTATAGTAATGGAAGAGTGGATAGCCAAAATTTTATTTTTTAGAGACAAGGCCTTGTCATTAAATTTTTCAGTTCCCTGGTCCTCATCAACAATAATATAAATTTGCTTTTTTTGATTCTCGTCAGGACTGGATGCTCCCGTCTCATATTCAATTATTTTAGTGGCAACGTCAGCTATTTGTTTCGAAGTATTTCCAGGAATTCTACCAATGGCCATATAAGGAAGGTCATTTTCTCCAAAAGCAATAAACCAGTTATCGCTTGGATAATCGATGGAGCTTCCTTTTAGATATTTAACAGGGATAGTATTTTGAGGAACTGTACTTAAAATTCCTTTCGGATCATAAGTTGAATCGCCAAGTAAGAGTACATACTTTGGAGCAGGCCTTGTCCAGTTTTCATAGGCATATTGCAAAAACTCTTTAACTACCGCTGGATCTTTACTTCCTTTTCCAAATTCATTGTAGATATCCTCGATATCCACAGTCATAATAGCGTAGCCCTCATTCGTCCTATGAGTTACCAGGGCAGCTGCACCGTCTATTAATTCTTTGGTTCCTATATAGATTGCATCAGCTTGATTGGTTGTATTTTGGAGATTGCTACTATTAATCAGTGCCAATGAACTTACTGCCTTGATGTTGTCTAGAGTAGTAATAAAAAACTTTCGAGAAGTCTTTTGGTTAAAAGTGATAGAGTACAGTCCTCCGCCTTCGTCATTTATAAGATGATTGGTGAATTTCGTAGTATCAGAGATATTGGAAATATCAAAACCAAGTATCTGGTTACTAGTAAAACCACTCAAATTAAGGTTGGAATTATAATCATAGAATTCAAAATAGATTTCGTCGTTTGAGATTAACCAGTTCTTGGTATAAGAAATATCGAAGTAATCGATATGAACAATATCAGCATTTCCTTCTCCCGTTATATACGTGCCCTTTACTTGAAATTGAATTTTATTTTTACCAGGAACCAAGCTACTGGCAGGAACGGTAAATGTTGCAAGGTATGGTTCCTCAGTGTAGAAGGTAACACTTTGGTTGGTTTCAAAGCTATTAAGCCACAGACTTACATGATGGAGTCGATTAGAGGTTGCTTGAGGTTGCCCCTTAAAGAAAGCATGAATTGTTACATTTCCAATCTGTTTTAAATCATCAACTATAATATCTTGAGTAAAGAAGTCAACACCCGTTGCTCCCGCGGTAGGTGCGTAAATTTTTTGCCACATTAGACGATCATAGTCTTCGCCAAAGGGACTAACGAAGAATGCATTATTATCTTCCTCATAGTGTTTGGTAGTAATTAGGCCTTCAAATACTGTTGATGAACCAAGACTTGGATCAACATTCAAATCGCTAAAACGTTTTCCACTGCTTTGATCAAAATCAACTGGTATCAAGACTACATACTGATAATTGTTATAGGTGTCTTTTCGATAAGGGGCAAAGAAACGGATTTTATCACCTGATTCGAAGGTGGCACCAGCACTTATAACCTCAATTGGAAGTTCTGTTGAATTAAGGAAGAGTTTGAATTTGGTATGATCTTCACCTTCAAATGGCCCGATCAATCCTTCACTACTCAGTTGATCATAAGTAATTTCATAGTATCCGGTTTCATCAATACCAATTTTTAATCCACCATCATTTGCCCATGGATTATGGGTTGGAGGAACGACATTCCAACTGGTTTGCCCATCAAGGAAAATATCAATAACTATCTCACTTAAATAATAAATATTATCAGAAACCGGATTATACCTTATTGGGTAGATGGTTAAAGGGAGGATTTTACCGGAACCAACGTGAGCGTTATAGATACTATCTAGACTGATGTGATTGGTAGGCGCAAAAGCGTTGGTTGTATAATAGTCGTTGTCAATTGCATATTGTTCAACCAGAGTATTTTCTGACGGAATAAAATCGGGAGCAGGTCTTATATTATATGGGCCAAGAGTGGCGATGGTTTGGGAAACTATCTCGTAAGAGGCGCTGGTGGCATCGCTTAGTTGGATCAAAATAGTTCTAAACGGAAGCTCGGCAATGCCCACTTCAGTAGTTTGTGAATAATCGTCTATCAAGAGGTTTTTATAAGGAGCCTCAATACTGTCTGTTGCCGTAAAAGCGGGAATGGTAATTTTTATTCTAAGCGCACCATTGGTTTCGCTAAGGAGAGTTACATTTGGAGCAATCTCTCTTTGATCTGGGTATGGATTAGTGATTGTTGCATCATTATTTGATACAGCAGCATCTCCTAGTGTCTCGCTCACAATTTCTCCAAAGATCGAGTCAGGGGCAACCCCATTTAAAAGAAGTGGTATGACAGAGACTGGGCCATGCCATGTTCTGGTTCCATTTTGAGCAATATCTTCTAGCATGTAGTAATAAGTTTCATTGTTCACTACGGTGATATCTACAAAATGGTAATCACCATGAATGGTGGTAGCCAGTATATTGTTGCGAATGAGTGAATTATTGATTTGAGTGTAACCACTTTCAGGAGCAGAAGAACGGTAAACGTTAAAACCTCGGTGTTGAGATTCCAGTCCGGTTTTCCATTTTAAAATGACAGTTTCATTATAACCGGTCGCCGTGAATTCAGTTAAACTGACGGGCGTTTGATAAGCATCAATTACGATATTACAATTAGTCTGAGTAACTTTAGTTTGTGGATCAAGAGCCGATCCTCCAGGGAAGAAGTTACCAAACCATTCGGTAAAACTTATGGTTTTATTTCCACATCCACTTGAATAAGCCAGTGTATAAGCATCAGAGTCAGTAGGAG
>Ga0208957_1001180_pt1 | contig 14381 bp, 10 predicted proteins | sample RifOxyA1_FD_184029 | JGI IMG/M metagenome (GOLD analysis project Ga0208957, IMG submission 184029) | Groundwater microbial communities from Rifle, Colorado - Rifle Oxygen_injection A1 (SPAdes) | ecosystem: Environmental > Aquatic > Deep subsurface > Groundwater | place: Rifle, Colorado, United... | reverse complement strand
TTTCTTTTTGTTATTTTAACCAGCAGGTTGGCAGCTGCTCGAGAAATAATTGTTGTGACATATAATACGCATCAAGATTTGGCATTAATAACCAGGGATATTTTGATGAATCATTTTACTATCCCTAAAAGACTCATTACATTAAAAAAAACTCTGGACCCATGTAAAAAATTAGACAATCCCATAATGCATTTATGTTTGAATGAACAAAGAGAGTTACTTTTTGTAGAACTCAAAAAAGAAATTGTAACCAAATCGTTTGGAGTTTTTTTACTAACAACTAATAAGTAGGCCAATATGCAAAAAGAACTTACTGATTATTTTTTTTCGTGGATCTCAAATTTAGGAGTTGTACCCTTGTTAGCGTTTTTCGCCTTCCTTCTATTACCTTGGTTTTTCAGGCGATTCAATCTTCTTCCTTTTGTCGTCTTCGTTTTGGAAACCATTGCAAAACTCCCTTCTCTGATCTTTCGTTCGTACTCGTTTTTATGTAGATTCAATTATTTACCTGTAATATTTTCTATTGTCAAAATAATCATGATAATTATTTCAATAGCCTACTTAGGAAACTCAAAATCTCTTTGGGCCAACGAAAATTCAGTAAGTTATGAAAGTATTATTCTTTCCAAAGGTGAACATAAAGAAATTGAATTTAAAGATTTCAAAAAATTTAGCGTCACTAATCATGACGTAATCTCTTATAAACATATGGACAATAAACACAAAATTTTACTAAAAGGTAAAACAATCGGTTTTTGTGAACTTATTATTTGGAAAAAAACTGGTGAAAAAACGGTATATCGCATTTATGTACTCGACAAGGCCAGTCAAACCAAAATTCTCCAAATTGCTCAAAGTCTGACCTTCGCTGGACTCAATGTCAACTTGGAAGGCACAAAAGTGGCGGCAAGTGGAGAGCTTACCGATTTTATAAATTATGATCTGGTAATGAAATTATTAAAAGCCTTTCCGGAAAAAATACAGTCTCAAATTACTATAAGCAAAGAACTTCGCAATTATATTATAGGCGAAATCTATTACTACCTTTTAAATGAGTATAATGACAACGTTATCTGCGAAAACAATGAAATTGATATTGTATGCAGATATAGTCAATCCAATCCACCGAGCAAAAATTCTATCGATTATCTGCAGGCCAAATATCATATTAAGCTCATCCCCAGTAACCTCTCTTTATTGGGACATAATTTCAAAATAAAAATTAAGCTTATTCAATTGGAGTATCAAAATGAATCAAATATATCCCTAGGACTGAACCAATTAAAAGGTTCGTGGTCCGAAGTTTTCACTTCAGGAATTAAGTCCTTGATTAATAAAAATGAAATCATATTAAAGGAAAATGATCTTTCACTTTCCACTTTAGCAGAGCCTGAAATTATTTTAACACTTAATACTCCATCATCCATTTTGGTTGGTTCCGAAGTTCCTTTTAAAGAATCCAACAATATTAATGCAGATGTAAGTCATACTAGTTGGAAATTTGCTGGACTAAAGATCATCTTAACTTTAAAAAAGGAAGGTCCATATTTTATGATCGATTATGAGACTGAATTCACCAAACCCAGCGAAGATGGGCAAATTACGGGAAGCAAAGAACACTCAAACGCCTTGATAAAAATCGATCGTCCATTAGAGCTTTTTCAAATAGGTTTCAGAGCTTTTGGCAAAAATGCTAGCCAGATACCAGGTATCGGCAACATTCCCATACTTGGTCATTTATTTAAAAGTAAATCGGATCGCTCCACCTATAAAAAAATTGCCGCACTTATTGAGTTGACGCAAAATGAAATTTAATATTTTAAACAATACTTATGCTAGCAATAACGAGAATATTGCCACCTACCATGATGAAATTTTCAAATTAATAAGGGAAAAGATTAGTTCGTTTCTTAATCAAGGTAAAATCTTAAAATTTGATGAAATCTTCCAACAATCTGCTTTTGCCCTTGGGATTGAAGAATACTCTGCGGCTGAATCAAAGGCTTATGAAGAATGGTTTGAAAATTTAATCAGCTTTTCTAAACTCGCAACATATTTAGAAGATGTTTCCATTCACGAGATTATCATTCATGACTATAATCTTATTCAAGTAATTTCTGGCCACAATTCCATAACCATAAATGAGTCTTTCATAGCTTTAAACGATTATGATTTGGCTTTGGAAATTTTGGCATTTTCAAACAAAGAAACCTGGAATTATCAACAGCCATTTTGCAGTTTTTTGTTAAATATCCATACACATAGTTTTAGAGCAACCCTTATACACCATTCCACGGCATCAAATAAAAAATCAAAACTATTTTTAAGAAGAATAAATAAAATGATTTTTGATTTAGAAGATTTTGAAATGTCATCGGAGATTAGAACTTTTTTAACCCAACTCATTGAAAACAAAAACAACTTTATTATTTCTGGAGCTACCTGTTCAGGTAAAACCAGTTTGCTATCATCTTTGTTAAAAAAAATAAATCAAGATGAACATCTGGTTATTTTAGAAGATACTAATGAAATTCAAACTAACCATCTAACCACTTCGTATTTTCTTGCTAACGAAAAAATTGAAGGAAAAACCTTAAAAGATTATTGCGCTTATGCCATGAGAATGCGACCAGACCGAATACTTCTTGGAGAAATGAGATCTAGTGAAATTGTCCCATTCATTTTATCAATGAATACTGGGCACAGGGGACTAATTAGCACGATTCACGCTAATTCTGCCAAAGACTGCGTCAGTAGAATGTGTCTATTATTTTCACTTTACTCGAATATTTCTAAGCTTAACTTTTCGACAATCACTAGTTTAATTTGTCAAAACGTGGAATACGTCGTTCATATGGAAAACAAAAAAATTAAAGAAATCATAAAAATTTTCGGCGCTGATAATCTCAACCCTATCTATGATTATATTTTTAATTTTGAATGATTGGAACTACTTAAAAAAAGCTCTAAATTACCAACGATAGGAACACCTAAAATTTTGATCAGTAGTGGTATTTTAGTTTCTGGATCAAGGTAGAGTTCAATGTCACGTTTACTAATTAAAGTTCCTTGGGTTACTTTAGAGGGTTTTATATGGATGACTTTTCTTTTTTTTCCTAAAATTTCCATCTCGAGCAATTCATAATCCATAGAAATTTTGACGGTTTTCCCTCTACTGAAAAGTATTACTTCCGAAGAACTTCCTTTGTTATTGTCAAAGCAAAGTGTCCTTAAAAAATAAATCAAGGAAAGAGGATCTTGAATAATTTTTTCTGTATTTTTCAGTGATTCAAATTCTTTTTTTTCAAGATTGCGGTATCTTTTGTATAATATTTCGTTGTCAACGTAATCAAAAATGGCTTTTTCAAATCTTTGATCTTCATTTTTTAAATCAATTTTATTAAAGGCCAGTGATCTGAATAAAGAATAGTCCAGAGTGCTACTCATTTTAGTACCAAAGGAATAAAGTCCAGTCATACTTTTATTGAGCTCTAAGACCATTTCAATTTTAAAACCATCTTTTTTACTTATTAACTTGTCTTTAGTAGTCGTAAGAATAATAGTCCCAAGATTACCAAAAATTAAAAAACGTGAGGAGCTTCCCTGATAAACTAGACGCTCACCATCAGTTAAAACCTCACTAGTCACAGCTGCCAACATATTCCAGGGAAACATTAATAGAATAAAGATTAAAGTAAGTGTTCTATTATTCATACTCACCCACCATATGGACAATTATTACCACTACAACCACCACACCCAGAAGGTCTATCCACACTTTTGCTTCTGCCATGTTTTAATACGCCGCCAGAACCTTTGGAAAAGATTTGATTAATTTTAAAGGATTTACATTTGGGGCATATCTTTTGAGGTAAGTTTTGCAAATCTTTTTCCGTCAAACTTAAAGAAAGTTCAAAAATTTCTTCACAATCAGCGCATTGATAGTCATAGCGAGGCATGTTTTACTCCGAGTTTAGCTTTAGTATATTGTAATAGGATCTTTTCATTATGACAATTTGACTTTATGCTTCATATATAATACCCATGATTCAATTCCCTCCACTATTATGATAGATTTTAATCTTTAATGTAAAAGGGTGACACAAATGAGTATAGAAATTGTTACAGTAAATAGTTCTAAATTAAAAAATGAATTTATTAATCTTCCTTGGAAAATTTATAATAAAAAAGATTATCCGCAATGGGTTGCCCCACTAAAAATTTCCGTAAAAGAACTACTTGATACCAAAAAAAATCCATTCTATAAACGCGCAGAAATTGAACTTTTTTTAGCTAAAAAAAATAATGAATTTGTCGGTAGAATTGCAGCTATTCAAAATAATGCCCACAACGAATTTTGGAAAGACCAAGTGGGCTTCTATGGCTTTTTTGAGTGTATAAACGACCAAAAAGTAGCCTCACAACTTTTTAACGCTGCTGAGTCCTGGCTAAAAGAAAAGGGATTTACATCCATGAGAGGACCCATGAATCCCTCCACTAACCATGAAACTGGTCTTCTGGTAAATGGTCAAGATCAACATCCTACTATTATGACCACTTGGAATCCAAGCTACTATATTAATTTACACACCGATGCAATGTTTACGGGAGTAAAAGACTTAGTGGCTTACTATATTCCTAACGACTTGGCCCAAAACCTACCTGCCCATGTCACCAAATATGCTAACCATATGAAAAAAAATTCCAATATTACATTCCGTAATTTTGATATGAAGAATTTTAATCATGAACTAGAGATTTGTTATGATATTTATAACTGCGCATGGGAGGAAAATTGGGGCTTTTTCCCAATGACCAAAGAAGAATTCATGCATACCGCTAAAGACATGAAGGCTATAATGGACCCAAGATGGGCATTCATCGCAGAACACGAGGGGAAACCGGCCGGTTTTATGCTAGCACTACCTGATATAAATCAAATTTTAAAAAATAACCGAAGTGGTAGGCTCTTTCCCACCGGACTGATTAAATTACTGCTGGGAAAAAAATTTATAAAAACGGTGAGAATCATAACTTTGGGAGTCAAAAAAGAATTTCGAAACACCGGTATCTTTTCGTTGTTTACATTTGAAAGCTTTGAACGTTCCAAAAAATTCAACATCTCCGCAGGTGAAGCTTCATGGATTTTAGAAGACAACCGACCAATGAATCGCATGTGGCAAAAAATTGGATGCCCTCTGTACCGGAAATGGCGAATTTACGAAAGACCTATTTTATAATTAGTAGCTGAATGTCCCCCACGTTAGTCTCAGTGGGACCAGTTTTTATCAAAGCATTTAATTTTTTTAAGGCCGTATTTGAGTCATTTTTATCAAGATATGTTTCTATATCCCATTTTAAAGTTTTAATTTTTTTTAGGGTTTTAAAATCAAAATAAGCTCCGGCATATTGAGTGGGGCCGTCGGTACCATCCGTCCCACATGCTAAAAAAGACACTCGGTTAAAATCAAAGTCAGAGAGTTTAATCATATTTAAAAAGCCTAAAACCATTTCCTGACAACGCCCCCCACGACCACTTCCCTTAACTTTTACAGTGGTTTCACCCCCGGCAATTATACAAATAGGTTGTTTTAAAAATTTTTGCTGTTTAATTTTATTTTTTGCCAGATTGAAAAAATATTTAGATGCTTGATCCACCGAACCGGTAATCGGTTTTTTAATGAGAATGGTTGTAAACCCCAACCTTTTCGCTCTTTGCTCACATCCTTTCAAGCCGGACATATTATTACCGATAATGATATTTTTTATCCGATCATCTTGGTAATCTGTAAGTCCAGAAGCTATGATAGAAATGTCATCGCCCACCACATCAGATAAAATAAAATTAAGCGAAGTAGCAGGTAACATCCGTTGGGCCAGTTTTCCTCCCTTGATCATAGATAATTTTTTCCTTATTCTATTAAGCTTGAAAATATCCACGCCACTTTTTAGATATTTGTCAGTTAACTGAATTTTAGTTTTTAAAGAAATATCTTTAGGTAAACATAAGAGGCTTGAACCACCTCCACTTATTAGCCCAATTACCAAAGTTTTCTCATCAACATTTTTAACTAAATCAAAAATTTTTTGAGCTGCGTTTTTAGATTTTTCATTTGGGATAGGATGTCCTGCCGCTATTTGTTTTATTTTTTTAAATGGTTTTTTATAAATTGATTTGACCGCCACTAATCCTGTATCAATTTTACCTTTTAATATTTTCTCAATAGCATAGGCCATTTTAGCAGACGCTTTGCCAGCACCGACCACAATAATTCTATTATAACTTTTTAAATCGATGGTGATTTTTTTATTTTTTGATAGCACATATAATTTATTATTCGTCAGACCCATATGTCTTATAACCAAATCATACGGATCTGCATTTCTTACCCCAGACTTAAAAATTTCAAGTAATGTTTTTTTCATCAAACAAAAATATTACCTCGTCTTTATACTAAAAGCAATTAAGGTGAATTCTTGTTATTCTACATACTCAATTTGAAAGTAGAATATAGTTAAGTTCAAAGTGAGATTCATCCAAATGGCAATAAACCGGCAAATATATCTGCTTTTCAAATTGGATTGGCATATTGGAAACACAATGGCTTGGTAACTCAAAACTTTGTTTAAGTCCATTACTAATTACATCAACATAATTAGTATTAATATTGGAACCATCAATAATTTGATAATCCTTCCCTTTAAATTGTACATGATTTACTGCTGCCATCATATCTTGAGATGTCAAAAAATCAAAGCGATCAATAGGTATTTTGTTTTCTTCAATTAATTCTCCGCTTTGATTAAATTTTAAATATAGTAAATATCTATAAGTTTGCAAAACACTTTGATAGCCACCGTTCATTGCATTGGTCGTGATGATTTGAAAAATTGGATCATGAATATCGGGTTGTCTATAACGAAGCATTTTTTTACCATCAATGGCCCCACGATATTGATATGGAGTTAATAAACTTTGAAAAATAATTTCATTGGTTGACTGGATCCATTCTAGTTTTGATCCCTTAAGTAATAATTGATCCATCGATGCCCAAGTTGCAGTTTGCGTTTTTAAATCAACCCAAGCATATTTTTGATTGAGATCAACCAGCATTTTGTCTTTAAAGATATAATAAATATTATATCCGGGTGTATATAATAGCCCGAGGGTTTCGCTCCAAAGGCCTGGATTATCCAAGATAGAAGTGGCGTATTCATATTTCCCGTTAAGTTTGATCGGATCAAGTTGATACAGATGAGGCAAACGTTCTTCACTATCATCCTCCTCCCAAGGAGATACTGGTTTGTTTTTATAACCAATATTGATAAACCGAAAACTTGGAGGAAGATCCTGATTAAGAAGAATTTCAAAATCAGAATAATTAATTAGCGTTTTATTGGGAAAAAAAGTGACCGCATCAAAGATTTCAAGTAAATCCTGATTGAAAAAACGATATTGCAAATATTTTTTATCGCACATGTATTCAATCAGAATATCTTTTTTAAAATCACCATTTAGATCTACTTGCCATGACCTTAACACTCGACAGTTCTCGTGTGGAATGATCTCACCCACCAATTTATTATATCTCATTACTTTAAAATTTTTAACTCCAGCCACCTGGTAAAGAGGATCTGGTACTTCTCTTTTTAACGTTGGAATAGTCAATAAACGGCTCCTGGCCTGATTATTACTAACCGAAATAATTCGCTCATTTTGCACGACAGTATCAACAATACTTGCCAAAGGAAGTGGTCTTACTATTTTTAAAACTAAAGGCATAAGCTTTTCATTAATCTTTAAAAAGCACCGCAAGTCATTCAGATAAGATGATGTCAAATGTCCTTTAATTAAAACATTCACTTTTTGCGTTGACTTAATAGGATTTGATCCAAGTATTTCTATATCTGCATCTGCTTGATTGCATGCAATTGATAAAGACGGGATAGAAGCTTGATTTTTACCATAATTTACCAAAGGTATAGACAAAGAAAACTGATCATCTTTGTTAATAGTAACTGTATGTAATCCCTTTACATTTGGGTATAGGAAACTCTTTGGTTTATTCTCAAAGGCTATCTTTAAATTGAACATACCTCTTTGACCAGAATATCCAATAGCGTTTTGAGCGGCATTCATGATTCTTGCATAAATATCTTGATTATCCTCCGATCCAAAACTACTTTTTAATAAAGAGACTAAAGCAGTTATGAAAGGTGCGGCTTGCGAAGTACCATTTTTATAATCATAATTTCTAATAGAAATATGTTGGGGAATAAGGTTTATTGGAATTGAACTTAAAATCTGTTCGCCGTAAGCAAACAAATCCACTTGATTACCAAAGTTCGAGAAACGAGCAATTGTTCCATCGGCACGCAGGGCCCCAACACAAATAACGCCATCAATTTGACAGGGATAAATAGCAGATCGCTGAGAACTATTACCAGCCGCAGTTACTATCATTATGTTTTGCTTAATTGCTGCGCTTATAATATTAGCAAGGGAAGAGGTCATATAATTTTTAGGCCAACCTGCACTTATATGAATAATATCTGCTTTCATATTGATGGCGTATTCAAACGCCTTGATCAAACGAACCGGAAGTGGTGGTAGACCCGGGATGTTTGATTTTCCTTCGTTAGGTGCAAAAACTTTTAAAGGTATTATTTTTATATTATGTTTATGTTTACCAATAATAGAAGCAAGAATTCCAGCAACATGGGTACCATGTCCATCCTCATCTTCCACCCTATTATTATCGCCGACGAAATTCCAGCCGACACAATCTGCAAGATATCCATTTTGATCATGATCGCTTGCCCCTGCCATAGGAGGGATGATCGTACCCTCAAAACATTCGGAAGTGTTAAAATGCATATAATCTTTCAAATCTGGATGTTCAATGTCTACTCCGCCATCAATAATAGCTATCCTGACTGGTTTAACGGTCTTGATATACTTGATCAGATCATATCCCCAATCTAATTTAGAATCAGCAACTATAGTTTCCTGATGTAAATCATCGATATCAACTTGAACATTTTGGTTCATTGGTTTTAAATACCATTTAAGTGATTCAACACCAGCAACTACCGTAAAAGGGATCAGCAAAAGAATGAATATTATTATTTTCATATTATATGGCCCGCTCCATCATCCAATCAGCGAGAAACTCGCCTCTTAATATTTTCCAATTATGTATTATTTTTTCAGTAGGAAAAGCATGTAATGGTAATGGCAGATTACCATAGACGTCACTAAAAATTGGTTCATCTCCACTTTCATCGCCTTTTCTGAAACCTTCAATCGTTCCCTGGTACACCACATTTTCAGTGCCTACCATTTGTTCAAATCCCTTAATTGTCACTTTAGAGAGAATATCGTTTAGCAGTTTATGATATTGTGCCAGAGCTTGGCTTGGATCATTTTCTAACAACAGGGAAATTTGATTTATTGATTTTTTCCAACCAAACCAAGGTTTCCAATCAGGATTGACGGCATCTCTATTAATAAAATTGACTGTTACTATTTCTTTTAATTTTTCACTACTGAGCTTTAAAAATGCCTGAGTTCCCAAAGGAGAAATAACTAAATTAATACCCAGTTTGGCAAGTAAAATGGAATCAGTGTTTTTATATGAAAGAACATTAAAAAGATCCTCCCAAACTTCTTTATTTAGCTTTGCTACATATTTTTTTAACTTGTTGTCTTTTAGCTTCCAAGCATTTATCACTCTTTTGTAATTGATATATACCTTTTTGTTTTCGTACTCACTCACAAATACGCGATTTTTTGCACGCCCCATAACCGTGTATCCTGGGTTTACGGATGAGTTGTATGAAAGAGCTTCATCACTTTCCATTAGCAATTCTACCATATCGTTAATTACCTCAATAATATAGTTTTCATAATCAACACCAGATGTCAGCGCATCGTAGCGACGTATAATTTCTTTGGCATCTCCACCTTCAGCATGATGAGCAACAATATCATGGTTCGATTTAATTTTGTTTCGTTTATAAAAAAAGAACTGGATGGTTTGAGCAGATTGCGACATTTTATGCTCGATTTTGTAAGGATTGAATTCATCCTTCAAAGCTTTATGATTCAAACTTAAAAGTGCTTTTTTTAATGCTTTTAATGATTGGATAGTGACATCATTTGCACTTAAGGAGACTGGATAATAAAAGGTTTCCATCTGCATTTTATTCCATCTTCCGTTAAAACTTAAAATCGGTATATAGCTTTTAAGCTTGAGAGTCGCTGATAATCGAAGGTTCTTTCCATAGTCTTGATATATTTGAAATGTTTCTGCATCAGCACGGTATAAATGGAATCTCGCCATTTGCACCGATTGTGCTTGCATACCCGCATAAACTTTCAACAAATTGGAGTCAAGGCTTGTCAGTCCAGACAAAGATATGCTCCCATTCATACCAAAGTAGGGAGTTAAAGCATCAGTTACGATAAATGATTCTCCTATCGCAATTGCTTCTTTTAGATCTCCTAAAATATTTTGAATCAGCACATTTTTTTCATCTTCAAGAAGTGAATCATTCAAGTCATCAATTTGGTTTGCAATTTTTTTTAGCATTAATGGTACAAACAAATTCTTATAAGGCTCCTTAAGGGCCTTTTTAAGAGATTCCACGGGTCTTAAATGGGCAAATGTTCTTTGAAACGAAACACCTGAACCAAGATTCAATTCTAAAGGAATGGGTAATCCCTCAATTCCTCCAATCAAGCCGAGATCCATGGAAAACCCCATCGTATCCATCAATTGCACTTGATGATTAGTTCCCATATAAGGGCCTGTCACAATATTTCTATCAAGAATAAGATTTCCAGAAACAGATGGTATGACAACGGCACTAGTTGGAAGAGTCATCCCTTTTTTGGCTATCAACTTAGTCAAGGCATCCTTGTAAGTTGATTCATTATCTGTCCGCATAAATTGGTTTAATTTGGATATGGCATTTAAAATAATTTCAGATTGTCCCCGTGCCAGAACATAATAAGACAATTCAGAAGAAGAAAAAGGAGACTCTGGATCACCAAAAGAGAAACGATTGGCGTAACCATCAAAAAACTCACGTACTAATTCACCTTCTTTTAAATCTGATCCCCAATCTGGACTCTGATCAAATTCCATTGTCTTAAATTCTGAATTTAGCTTAAACAGTTTTATCAAATCATTTCGTCTGGATATAATTTTTTCTATTAATAATTTAGTTACAGCTTCTGGAAGATAGGCTTTTTTTACAATTTCTTCGTAGTCACTTCTATTTAAATTTAAAATTCTTCGTCCAATCCAACGTGCATCTTCATAACTAGTCTGATAACTTGGATTGATACTACTGGTATGATAAAGTTTGACTTGGTTCAAAACGACTCTGCCCGCTTGCCAGGAAAATAAATTAACAGACTCTGGAGTATCCACCAAACTGACCGCAACGTAAGGTGCGCGCAGAAGTCTTCGACCCAAATGAGTATCATTATTCATAATTCCTGCAGCCAAATTATAAACATCGGTTTCAGTTGTAATGGCCAGTACATCTTGTAATTCTATACTTAATTCTTCTTCCGATTTTATCCAACGTTTTCTATCTTCGACTAATTTCTCCTTTAAGCTTTGAAGAAATAAATCTTTTTCAATTGTCGAATTAAAACGAATAGTCAAAGTTGCTTGCCACTGCATTTTAGGCAAAACATATCCAATTTTTTCCAAGATATTTTTTCTAAGCAAATAATTATGAGTTTTGGTTGAAATCAAAATTTTAAGAGGCAGTCCTTCACTGTTTACAACATTAAAATATTTATAACCGATCCTACTTGGTAGATCTCCAGTGAATTGAACTGCCTCACCATTTTTAATCAGATTATGGGTTTTAATTTGATGGTAGTTCTTATTCCAAATATTAGTAGTGTTATCTGGATCAAGTAAGCTGATATCCATGGTATTTTCGATAGCCGCTTGATGCGCTTGTTCCATCGAAATGGGTAAATCACTAGCAGCCGTTATGGCATAAAATTGGGGGATGAACCCCGGAATTACTTCCAGGGCCCATCCTTGAAGATTAACAAAACAAAACCACAATACTAATATTTGTCTGTACATTTTTTAATCCTTACTTATTCCACATATTCGTCAAAAAAACGTCCGATCTGTTCAGGGGTGGTATGATTAGTAGCGGCGGCTGTCTGTAAAAACTTTTCAAATTTGTCCGTACTACCTTCTCTTTTTTCTTTCATAGCTTCATGGATGTCATTTAGGCTGACCCCCATTGCATCTAGCGCAAATTTATCTTTCTCAACTTCGGTAAGCGACCTGATGGATTCCAATTTATTGTATTGGGTGACCAGTTTAGCCAGTTCTTGCGCACGATTAGTAGAAAGCGAAAAGCTGCTAGTTAATTTGTTAGCAATTGCTTTGAAAGCAATATCTTCTTCTAAAGCTGCAAGCATTTCCAGATCACGTGATGCTTGAGTGGCATTTTCAAATCTAAATCCTCCACCATAGTAACGATAAACGTAGTGTGACGTATCATTCCATTGCCTACCAACATATATTTTAGTTTCATGGGTTTCAGTTACGGTACAATCACAATCTGCATCATATCTCTCTATCGTTTCAGTTCTGGTATCATAAATGTCTTCCCAGTATCCGGATTCCACCCATTCGTTTCTTGCTGATAAATTTTTAACAATATCAACACCTGGAACTGCTACTGCCAAAAACGCATCTACTGAATGCATAGTATCTCTATCAAATTTAGCTAAATTATAAGCTTCATAATTACCAGTAGCTAAATTTTGAAACACCACATACTTTCCTACCAAAGTATCCTGCTTGGCCACTCGATAAGGTTGACCGGTTTTATACTCGAGTAACTTAGCAAATTTTTCTGATGCTTTTTGATCATCAGTTGGCCCAAAGACACCACCTCCATTGCAAGCAACCATTAGTAATAGACACAACAGTGTCATAAAAATTTTTTTCATCAAGACCTCCTTTATGATTGAAGAAAAAATTAATTGTCATTCAATTTCATTCGAAAATTGATAGAGTTAAAAACAAGGCGTCTTTTGCAAAGCAAATGCCATGTAATTTTTACACGACTTTAATTACTTAATGCATAGTGTGGGGCAACTTGATCTATGCAATGGGAATTGATTAGTATCAAAATGATTACTTGGATAATTATAGATCACTTTTATTTTTAAATGGATTAATCGGAGTAAGATTTTTTAAGATTTAGTATAAAAGCATAAATATAATCTTAAGAGGTACGATTACCAAAAACAGTTTTATGATTAAAATCAGGTAAAAATTCATCATCAAAATCCAGGAAATCTTGAATGTATCCATTAACAAATCCAAGGCCCAAGACATGGTCTACCACTTCCTTATACTCTTCATTGCTCACTCGATGATTTAAATATTCGAAACCGGGTTTTAAATATTTAGGCGAATATTGGTTCATTAAGGAAAAGTAAATTTTATTTCCATAATCAACCAAAAGATTATTAAACACATGCAAACTATTATGAGCAAATCCGGGCATCAACAAGTGTCTAACTAAAACGCCTGAAACTGCCTTACCACGGGAATCTAATTTTAAATTCCCTTTATTTTTGAAAATAAATTCCAAAGCTTGCTCGCATACTTCTGGATAGTTTTCAGTAGCTAAAATTTTCTTAGCAACATCAGGATCAGCAAATTTATAATCAAAAAGAAAAATATCGATATCATCGATGACGCTTTTCAAATGTTCTATTGATTGGAAGCCACTGCAATTATAAATAAAGGGGATTTTATAACCCTTCTTTTTTAAATTTTTTATGCCTTCGATAATATGAGGAGAAAAGTGATCCGGAGTTACAAAATTAATATTTTCTGCTCCCGATCTAATAAGACTCTCCATCGCCTCGACAAACTTTTCCATGGAATAGAACTTTTTATTGGTTGATGTCTGACTAATCTGCATATTTTGACAAAAAGGACACCGCAAGGAACATCCAGTAAAAAAAATAGTTCCCGACCCCTTATTAAAAGATATACAAGGTTCCTCACCAAGGTGGAGCAATACTGCATCAATACTAAGATCTGACTTTTCACCACAAAACCCTTTGGTTTTATGCCTATTGATTTGGCATTGGCGTGGACAAAGCTGGCAGTTTTCGTATTCTTTAAAAAATATTTCTGACATAAAATTCTGATTTTGAAAGGATCATGGAAAGAAACCCCTATAAAAAAAGAAATGGCGCAGGGTAAGGGACTCGAACCCCTGACACCTTGGTTCGAAGCCAAGTGCTCTATCCAACTGAACTAACCCTGCGTTTGAATTTCTTTTTTCCCAAGTAGTTTAGTCGTAAAAAA
>Ga0208957_1001176_pt1 | contig 14393 bp, 25 predicted proteins | sample RifOxyA1_FD_184029 | JGI IMG/M metagenome (GOLD analysis project Ga0208957, IMG submission 184029) | Groundwater microbial communities from Rifle, Colorado - Rifle Oxygen_injection A1 (SPAdes) | ecosystem: Environmental > Aquatic > Deep subsurface > Groundwater | place: Rifle, Colorado, United... | reverse complement strand
AGTTTTGCATTTCACCCGATTATGGAAATGGATTTAACAACTAAATAAAAAAGGAAATTTAAGATGGAAGAAAACAAAAACTTAACCGACAACAAAAATAATTCGGGTGCAGATGCGAGTTATGTGTGCCCACTAATAACCGATATAACTTGTTTTGGTAAAGAGACCAAAGCAGCTTGCGACAATAAGTGTGAGAAAGCTTGGGGAATAAATACCAGACCGAAAACACAACTTAGCGAAGATGAAGATGACACAGTTTATTTAACCGATAATGAACTTGCGGAAGCCCCGATTGATCCCGGAACTTATGAATGGGATGACGCAAAGCCGATGCATCCCGATAGACATAACAAGTGGTGCGTAAGAGAATGTGAAAGATGCAAGCTGCTGGAAGTTGGCGAAGAATTGATTTTGGCTGATTTCACAAAACCAATTTATAATATACCATCGAAGCACACATAACAAGCTTTGCCTAACCCGCAAACAGCAAAATTGGAAATAATGAACAAAGAAAAAATAAATATTAAAACCAATCCTCAAGAAACCGAAAACAATAGTTTGTCGGTTGTTGAGGCAAAAGTTATAAAGAAATGCGAACATTTAACCGAGCATAGGGAATATATAAAGATTAACGACAAGGAATATTATAAGAGCCCATCTGGTAAAAGGATGATACAATATGTGACTACAAATGTCTGTAATAAAAAAGCTATATCAATAATTACATACGGGAAAAGAAAAGTTTATGCTTGTAAAATGCACGACAATCATTATAGAAAAAGAGCGATAAAATATGGTTGGGAACTACCCGAAAGCATTTCTTTATAACTACTGCATAAGCAGAAAGAAATAAAATGAGCGATTTTTACCCATATTGGAAGAAAAAGCGAGCTAACAATAGTTTGATAGCACAAAGCAATGTACCACCACCAATTGCCAAAGATAAAACAATACGAGCAAGAATTTGGGGAGAACTACTAAAAGGGTTTGAATATGATAAAAAAGAATCCGGTATCACAAACGAAAGCGAATATATAAGAATGATTTTGAAAAAATATCTCAATGAGCAGAAAATCAAACAGCAAGAATTTGAGTTAGAAGGGATGGAAGACTAATGGAACTATCAGCAATCGAACGAGAAGCCCTGCGCCAGATGGACAGGAAGCAAGTGAAGAAAGCCGAATCCAACAGGAAGAAAAAAGAAAATTTTTATAAATCGCTGAACAAAAAGAAAAAAGTATCTTCCGATATTATCTCAGTAGCCGAGTATAAAAAACTCAATGATGATTCTGCAAAGGGAAAAGCATACAGCAACCTAAAAAGATGGTTCCACATACTTGTAAAACTAAGAGATTTATTTATAAATACCGATGGAAAGATATGGGGCAAATGTATTTATTGCGGAAGGATCTGGAATGTTGAATTTTATTCAGACAAATCAATTTTGAATACAGGGAACTGGAGTGCTTGCCATTTTTTCCGAGCGGATTTATTTTCATCAATTGAGTTTGATGAGTTTAACGTTCATCTTGGGTGCAATACTTGTAACAGATACGCAGGGGATTTAAGCCAGTACAAAGATAACTTAATTAAGAAAATCGGGATGAAAGAGTTTGAAGCCCTTGAGAGAAGAAAAAACAATCCGCATAGCCTTAACATACTTGAAATGATAAAGTTAAAAAAGAAGTTTGAACCTGGGGATTAGTTAATATATTTATATTACAAAGGTAAAGCCCTCACGTTTCACATCCGTGAGGGTTTTTATATTGAGTAAAAATTACACAAACGGTAGAAATTTTAAGTAAGAAATACTGAAATCTTTGGCACGAAATTATTTTATGTAAATCTATTAAAAAACAAAAAGCCGAGATAAAAAAAGGCATTGGCATAGAATTTTATACAAAAAGGGGGAAGCCAATAAAAATCAACAAAACAAAAAGGTGTTAGAACAATGGCAACAACAAGAATAAAACTATACCATCATAAAACATCAGGCGGGGCGGAATATTTAACAGACACTTATTATCTCTGGGGAGACAAAAAGCCCAAAAATAGAAGCGGTTGTTTTAACCATAAAACTAAGTACGTTGTTCGTCTTGATGGGAATAAATACGAGGGGTTAGAGTTACAAATAAGAGAGACAAAATAATGCCACAGCACAATAACATAATCTATGAACTTGATAAATTCAATAACTGGGTAATAGCTCAGATTAGGTTTACCCAAGAGACAAAGAAATCCATAAGTTCTTACGTAATAACTTTTGAGAACGGTCTCGGAGTAGTTACAAAATACGCTCGTCTTAAAAACGAGCCACGCAAAGAAATGTTTCAGAAAATAAACAACAACTAAATTAAAGGAGAGTACAGAAATGATACAGTTCAAACTAAAAGAAGAAGATGGAATATTTCTAAGTGATTCCATTCTTGCACTTATGGAGGAGATAGGGAAGCAACATTCACTAAGCAAAGAAGCGCACGAAGCAAAAAACATTGATCTCAAAAGACTGCAATCAATTAACAGCGCATTATTCGAGGGAAAGATAAAAACCGACATTGAACCCGAACCGCCTATTGAAGAAATCTCACAGGAAAGTTTTATTGAAACTGTAAGTTTAGCAGAACAGACAGGCGGAAACATTTATAATGACATCATCACATTAAAGAACGGAAAACTAATAGTAATAAGCGGTGATGGAATTTTCATCTTCAAGGATGAAGAAACATACGCAAACGGCGAAGAACTGAAATCATATATTTTTGAATAGGTGAGGAAATGAAAAGAAGAATATTACTCGCAATACTAATAGTTTCCCTTTTCATATTCATAGTAGTACCGATAGAGTATAAGCTAATCTTATTACTAATTCCATTTTCAGGCGGGATGATACTACTCTTATTCTGGAAAAGAATCCCGGAAGGGTACGAGGACGAGAAAGGTTTTCACAGAAAGGCAGTAAAATGATAAACTTTATAGAAAAAGAAACATATTACGGCGAATATGGAATGGCAGGAAACGCTAATTTTACGCCGATTTATTTTAAGGTAGGAGATAGAGAGCATTTTTTAAGAAACAAAATAAACAACAACGAAGAAATATCTTTGCAGGAGTTAAAAAAGGACTTAGAAAGAAACGATTGTAAGTTTGTAAGATTTTATGGAGCCGAAAAAAGTCCGATCAGTTTCTTGGAATATGTCAAGAAGAACAAATACACTCTCCAAATACACGGAGAATTATTTCTTAAGTCAAAAACGTTCACAGATTTTCACGGCAACCTAAAAGAAATTTCAAGCGCATTTATGTTCAGGATATATGACGAACAGTTCTTAGATGAATTAAAAAGAATTTGTAAGGGGACTAAGAAGTATTATCATTATAAAAGCAGAAAACAATAAAACGAACGCAATAGAGGACGTATAAGACCCGATCTCCGAGAAAAAAGGAGAGAAAACACAAACCAGGAAAAGCCGATGATTAGAAAATAGTTTCTTTTCATCGGTTTTTTTTTATATGTTTGCAAAAAAGAACAGGAAGAACATTGGAAAAGCAAACGAAAAAATGCCGAGACGATATTCACGCCAAAGAATCAATTCTAAAAGACTAACCAAATGTTAAAGAATAAAAAACACGAATTATTTTGCCAAGAATATGTAAAGGAACGGAACAAAAGCGTATTTAAGAGCAGGATATGTAGTAAAAGATGATAATGTTGCAAAAATAAATGCCTCAAGGTTGCTAACAAACGCTAACGTAAAAAAGCGAATCGCTGAATTGATGGAGAAAGTAACGAAAAGAAATGATATTGAAGTGGATGAAATCCTGAATGGTTACAAAAAGATTATTGATGTAGGATTAAAGACATACAAAACCAGAACAAAAAATAAAAAGACAATCGAGCAATTTGTGGATGCAAAAAATGGGAAAGGCGCACTTGATTCATTAGCACGGATTAAAGGAATGTTTATCGAGAAGTTAGAAGTAGAAGTAAAACAATTGTTGCTTGATATATGAGAGAATCATTCAAAGCACTCTGCAATTTTCAACCCAAACAATTAGAAGCAACAAAGTTAGCTGACCTACATCAGTATTTTCTTTACGGAGGTTCCAGAGGACCGGGAAAAAGTTATTGGTTAAGATGGTACTTGTTGAGAGAACTATTAAAACTTGCTAAAGCAGGAATAACAAATGCAGTTGTTGGATTGTTCTGCGAAGATTATCCGGCACTAACAGACAGACAGACGAGTAAAATATCAGCAGAGTTTCCCGGGTGGCTTGGAGAACTAAAGGATAAAAAAGTAAGTGGATTTGGTTTTCACATTAAGCCGGAATATGGAGGCGGGGTATTAGCATTAAGAAACCTTGATGACATAAGCAAATATCAATCAGCAGAATTTGCAGCAATCGGGATTGATGAACTTACAAAGAACGAAGAAAAAGTATTTGATATTTTAAGAGGTTCATTAAGATGGCGGGGAGTAGCGAAGCCAAAATTTATTGCAGCAACAAATCCAGGAGGACAGGGGCACGTATGGGTAAAACGATTATGGGTAGATAGAAACATACCTGAAAGATTAATAAAAGTTAAAAACGAATTTTGTTTTCTTCCTGCTCTACCAACAGACAATGAATATTTAAGCGAGGGATATTGGGAGATGCTCGAAACCTTGCCTGATAGATTAAGACGAGCATGGCGGTATGGAGATTGGAACGCATTTGAAGGACAATTCTTTTTGTTTGATGAATCAAGCCAACTAATAGAGCCGTTTGTAATTCCGAAAGAATGGAATATAATCGGAAGCCTTGATCCGGGATATAGTTCAGCCTGTTCCTTTAGCATATCAGCGATAGATTTTGAAAGAAATCTTTACAGAGTTGCAACATATTGTGAAACAAACCGATCTCCATTAGACAATGCAAGGGGGATTAAAGAATTTATTTCAAACCTACCGTTTACAAAGGGAAGGATGCCAAGAACAATTGTAGCAGACCCTTCAGCTTGGGCAAAGAAAGATAAGTTTGCACTTGCAAACAACGAGACAACATTTTCAGACGTAATGAGAGATGAGGGGATAATATTACAAAAAGCTGTTAATGATAGAATTCAAGGCTGGTGGGCGATGAAAGACTTGATGACAAGAAAAGATCAGAAAGTAATAGATGGAATTGAAGTTGATATCCCAAAGTATTATGTTTTCAAGCATTACAATAAACCTTTTGTAGATGAACTAAATGCAACCATTGGAGACGAAAACAATCCTGAAGATATTCAAGGAAGGGGAAACGATCCCGCAGTTAGCGATCACTGTATAGATGAAGAACGATATAAGATAATGGCAATTTATAAGCCAAAAGAAAAGCAAGAAGACAAACGCCCGCAATGGATAAGAGACATTGATAAGCAGAACAAACAAAAAGTTCAAAACGATTTTATGAGAGTATAAGGAGACAAGCGATGAAACAACGAACCCGCACCTGGAACATCAGGGATGAACAGACCATTTACGAATCAATGAGATTGCATGATAACCTACTCACCCGGTTCAGTTCATTCAACGAACAACAGAAAGAACTATTTGACCTCACAGTCGCAGAAGACCAATGGGATAAAATAATCAAGGCAGAGGTTGAGGCAGAGGGGAGACCGGCATTCAGCTATAACATAACAAGGACAATTCTTAACGTAATATTTGGAGCTGAAGAAAGCAACACCGAGATAGGGAAACCAAAACCACGCACAGGCGGAGACAACGAACTCACAACGATAGTTTGGCAGACACTAAATTATTATTTGTACCACGCAAAAATGACGATGGCACAAAAGAGAGTATTCGCCGATAAAGTAATTGCAAGGTTAGGCGTTTATCATTTGGGCTGGAGATACAAAGGTACGGATGACGAGAACGGCAAACTATTCATTGAGGCGATAGACCCAAGAGAAATAATGTTTGAAGCCAACTATAATGATCCGCTTTGGGAAGATGCGTCATACCTGATGAGACGACATCAAATGAGTGTAGAGGAAATTCTAAACACCTACGCACTCAGAGACAACGATCTCAGAATAGCCATTGAGATGGAAAGCAAAGTTTTCTTTGAGCAAGATCCACAAAGAGGGAAATGGATAAGCAGGAGACTAAAGGCATTATTCTCAGCAGTGTATGAAACAGCGAGCGGATTCAGTACAGGACAAAACAGTATATTCAGAAACGCACTACAATGGTGGGACCCGACAAGCGGGAAATTTGATGTGCTTGAACTTCACGAAAAAAGGATGGAACGCAGACTGATAGTGAAGGACAGCAACAGGCAAAAAATAATTGACATCACAGAACCATACGCCTCAGAACACAAGCTGCTAACCCAAAACGATTATAACAGCGACACCTTTGAGCCGGAGATAGTCAACAAAGTAAAAGAAAGATACGGGCTTGAGGGAGAGGCAGACATTGACCTGAAGAACAGACGCTTTGTAACGGCTGTTATACCCGCATTCAATCTAAAGGTGAACGAACAAGCATACCCATTTGAGAGCAACTATTATGTTTACATTCCGGAATACTGTTATGACTTTCATCCAGACCCGCTAAAGTTACAGTCTGTACTTGATGACTTGAAAGACCCGCAGAGAGAACTAAACAAATCAAGATCACTCATCTTAGAACTTATTGCACGTTACGCAAACAAAGGATGGATTCTTGACGAGAACGCCATAGACGGACTTGAGGAAGATTGGACAAGCAACAGGATAGCTCAGTACAAGAGAGTAAGATCAGGTTACATTAATATGATTAAGCCCGAACAGGCGCAAACAGTTTCACCTGAACTATTGAGGATGCCGGGGGAGACACAACAGATAATGCAATCTATCTCAAACACACTTGGAAACGAAATAGCGGGACAGAGAGAAAGCGAAGTAAAATCAGGGAGACACTTTATAGCAAAAGAAAATCAGCAAACAAAAAGCCTCACAAAGTTATTTAAGAACAGAGCAAACTCACTAAGAGCAGTTACAGAAATGGCACTCGGTTTTATTCAGCACTATGTAACAGCGCAACAGGTGATAAGGATAACCACAGACCTACCGGGAATAGAGACCGAGATAACAGTAAATCAATCCGTATTCTCTCTTGAGCAAGGACAGATAGTTGAGAGAGTAGTAAACGATCTTGATGCGGTAGAGTACGACATCGAAGTAGTAGCAGAACCCTACTCAGTATCTTCACAGGATGACAGGTATAACAAACTCGGAGATATTTTTAATGCAGCCAAAGAAGTTGACCCAAGAAAAGCTAACGCAATACTCCCGATTATTGTAAAGGCAATGAATCATCCTCAGAGCGAGGAGATAATAAAGAAGTGGGCTGAACTTGACGCACCAAATCCAGAGCAAACAATGTTAGAAAAGCTGATGATAAAGATTCAAATGGTAATGGCAAAGCTCGGCATTGAGGAAAAGAAAGTTGACATAGAAGGGAAAACCCTGATTAATCTAAAAACGGCAGAAGAAATCAAGAACTTGAAAAAGCAAAATGTTTTTGCTAATTTACAGAAGCAGAAAAACGGAAAGAACGGAAAACCAGTAAACGCAAATATGAATTGACAGAAATACAGAGGTACAGAATATGAACAGACAGAAAAACAGAAACCCAAAGTTACTTACAGAAATACAGGAGGACAGCCCAAAAAATCTAAAGGAAATAGAGAAAGCATTTCCGAACTTTTTCCCATCTCAAAAGATGCAGACACCAGTAATGGTTAAGAAAGAGAACGAAGATATAAAACACAAGATCAATATTGCTGTTATTGATTTTAACATCAGTCACACCTATTACGCCTCAATAGTATTCTTACCAAAAGAGAAATATGATCTTATTAGCGAGGAGTTGTCTTTCTATATATTGCCAACAGCTATACCTGGTTTCAAAAAAAATGGCGTTAGAGTAATGTCTCATCCACTCGAAACAATAAAGGAGATTATAGTAATATGAACTTTGCAGAAATGATCTACAAGCTATCAACCTTCTTCTTCAGCAACTTATGGACTTATCTTGGATTGCTCATCTTAATAATCACGATCAGGGGTGATGTCACAAAAGCCATTCTCGGAATAAACAAATTCTTTAAGGGAGTTATGGCAAAGTACCGTGCAAAGGTAGAGGCGCAAAAGTTATTTAACACAGAGCGACAGAAATTCACTAATGAAAATAAAGCATATACTAAACCATAGGAATAAAGGAGTACAGAGTTATGGAATACGGAAAGGTTCTATTAGACATTAGAAAAGATATCCTCACCCACATCGAAGACAATTATCATTTACTATTAGATGATAAGGCAAAAGTAACAGTATTAGATTATGGAGAAGCAGACAGCAGAAGAATAGCATACTTGTATAAATTACATCTCGGTAATGGCGTATGGGTTGATGTTAGTTATAACTTATTGATATCAATTAAACCAAGTAAATAATATGCCACTATACGAATACAGATGTAGCCTTTGTGATAATCAGTTTGAAGAATCACACCCAATGAGCGAATCATCACTTCCAAGAAAATGCCCGAACTGCCCTGATGGAATGGGGAGGCGGATATTCTCAACATCAAACTTCACATTTAAGAATTTATCCAAAGGGCACAACTTAGGAGTGCAAAAGCGTAGAGAACTATTTAACTCGAAAGACCCAAAAGAATTTAGAGAGATAATGTAATGGAGAAAAAAGATGGTAGAAATATTATCAATTATAAATAAACGCCAAGAAGAAGAACCACACGATGACAACTTATATCAAAAAAGTTCACTAATCGTAGCAACATATACACCAACAAAAGATGACTTACTCATTCTCAATGAGAATAATAAAGAACTCAATTCACAATACCAAAGGAAACAAAATGAAAGCACTCGTTCAGGGACTAATTGAAAGACTTGTTGACAAACCAGAACAAGTAAGCGTAACAGAGCGTATAGATAACGGAGCAATAAAACTAAAAGTTAAAGTTGCAGAAGATGATCTCGGCAAGGTCATTGGAAAGAAAGGACAAAACATATCAGCAATCAGAACTCTTGTCATTGCTATTGGAGCGAAAGAAAAAGGTAAACGAGTGTTTGTTGATCTCGATGAAGACTAAAACTTACATAATGTTGGGGAGGACAGGTGATATCCTGAATATCCTCCCCGCAATTGAATACGAGAGCAAGCAGAACAACTACAAACCAAAACTAATAGTAGCAAAAGAATATGCGGATGTTCTCGATGGATGCGGAGACTATGTAGAGAAGGTAGTCTTTCCGGGAAATTTTAAGAACATCAATCAAGCAATAAATCTCGCATATAATAACTTTCCACAAACCAAAATAATCAATTGCGCTATTTATGGAGAGAACTTTAAGATTAAGAGAGAATGTTCATCTTTCCAAAGAGAATCGTGGAAGTTCTCAGAATGCCCGATAGCATGGGGAAGATTATCGCTTAACTTTCCAAACAGGAACAACGAAAGGGAAAAACAATTATTAAGTAAAGTTATCGAAAGTAGAATTGGGTATAAACCAATAATTATAACAGCACTATCAGGACACTCGTCACCATTTAACTATACAAATGAATTACTGGAATTATTAAAATCATCATTATCAGAATTCCAGATATTCGATATTTCAGATTTGAGAGCAGAAAGATTTTATGATCTTCTTGCACTTTACGAAAAAGCACACGCACTAATAGCAATAGACTCAGCTCCATTACATTTAGCGAATGCAGTACCAGAACTTCCGGTAATAAGTTTAATCTCAGACCTCAAGGATGATTGGCACAGATCAAGCTGGAGACCGAATCATATTTTAAGATTGTTATATTCAGAAGTACCAACCAACCTTGATAAAATAGTAAAGGCAACAAGGGAAGGAAACTCGTACAGGAAAAAACAAATACATCTTGTCACAAGTCATAAAGATAAATTATTCGGAGAAGACTTTAGAAGGTTTGAGTTTGCACAGAAAACTTGGGAGGATGAAAGTAAAGCGAATAGGCTGATATGGAACATCAGTTATTACAGGTCAACAAGCATTCCCAAAGTAAAAAAGATGATTGATTTTGTAGAAGATAAGATAGGATATACAGATGATATAATTATGATCTGCAACTCTGATATAAGTTTTGTGCCAGGAATAACAGGCTGGATATTGCACGAAGTTGAAAGGCACGGAGCAGTATATTTTCACAGACACGATTTTGTAAGACTAACCAATCCTTTGATATCAGAGGCAGATGTAATTAAAGGAAAGTGGTATTGTGGAAGTGACGCATTTGCGTTTACAGTAGAATGGTGGAAAGAAAATAGAGAAGATTTTCCTGATATGTATTTTGCAAGAGAAGGCTGGGATATGATTATGCGGAATATGATTAAGCGATCAGGCGGAACGGAAATACATTCAGCAATCTTCCACGAAAAGCATAAATCTTTTTGGGAGGCTCCGGAGAATAAGAATTGTGCAGAGAATATCCATAATAGAAAGCTCGCTCAAGAATGGTTAAATAAATATGGCGGGGATTGGAACGACTGGAAATTTACAGTACAACAAATGAAAGGAATGTATAGATGAAAGCTATCTCATTATATGAACCCTATGCAAGTTTCGTAATGGCAGGATGGAAGCCAATCGAGACGAGAACGCATCAGAGACTAAAGGGATTAGTCGGTCAGACAATTATCATTCACGCAACTAAAGGATTTATTTACGATGAGAATTATTTCTTCTATATGGATGAGGGACAGCGAAAAAGATTTGAACACTCGATAAAGGAAAATGAATTTATCCGGGTAGATAAGGAAGGAAAAGTAACAGGTGCACTTTTAGGAACCGTAGAGGTGATTGGATTCAGACCGCTTACGGAAAAAGATTCTCAGCAAGCAATGTTTAATTGTAATGGTAATAATCGTTATGGATTAATTCTTAAAAATCCAAAATGGTTTGACAAGCCCTTTCCATATAAAGGACATCAGGGAATATTTACTATCCCGCCGGAAGTGATGAAAAGTATTTACTATAAAGGTGCAAGAAAGGATTTGTAAAATGGAATGGTATGAATATTTTATAATAGGAATTGTCTGGATGCTAATACCATTGGGCATATTAATTAAAAGTCTTCAAGAAAATAGATTTAGGAAATACCAAAAAGAAGATGCTGAATTGTTAAGTAAATTCGTAAAGCAAATGAAATGAGATGGCTTTTAATCACAACGAAAGAAAACAGAAACACAGGGGACGAACTGATACGCATAGGCGTACAGAATCTCATCAAAGAAGTTGACACTAAGCCGGAATTTATTTTACTTGATAAAGAGAAAACAGAACAATGGGCTAATCCGGTTGAATTTGACAGGTGTATCTTATGTGGTATGCCAATGTTCTGGAACAATGAAGTAAGCACTTCTCAGACAATTGGTTGGTGGGAAGCCTTAATGAATGGATATGTAAGCTGAAGCTATGTTTCATCAAGCAATCCAACAGGCAATTGATAAATCCTTTGCGGTAACTACCCGGAATTACATTAGTGATAATCCCAAACTAATAAACAGTATTTGCCCCGCAGCATTCGCAATAACAAAACCGGGTGTATCAAAATTAAAGCTATGCAATTTTATGACTGACGGCGCACACGATAGCCATTTCGATCCCGAAGAAGCAGAGATATGGAGAGGGAAGATTCAGGAGATGTCAGATTATTGCAGAGCAAATGATTTTTGGTTTGTTGAACACTCAAGACCCGATCACTCACCAAGATATGAAGATGGAAAATCTTTAGGCTGGACTTATGACCGGATATTCTGTTTTGAGAAGGCAGAAGAATACCTTCCTGTTTACGCTAACGCAGGATTTTTTGTAGGAAACAGATTACACGGAGCAGTATTATTAGCAGCGATGGGAAGACCCTCGTTAGCAATCGGTTATGAGAGTAGATTAAAAATGGTTATGGCAATTGGCGGGGAGGTAAGACTTCCAAGCGAAGTAAGCGTAAAGGATATTCAAAGAGTAGAATCTCAACTAATGGCTAACGAATACACAGTACCTGTAAAGGTATGGGAAGAAAGAAGAAAAATGATAAACATATTAAATGAGTTCATAAGATGAGATTTAATCTTGAAACAATTCCTGAGACCGGAATTATGGTTCCAGCACAAGATAACACAGCAACAACTCATATTATAGAAAAAAGACGGCTCGATTGGGATGAAGCATTTTCAAGCATTGAAGAAATAAAAAACTTAAAGGCGGGAGATATTGTTATTGATGCCGGAGCCTGGATTGGTGACAGCACAGAAACATTCCTAAAGAAAGGTTGTATTGTTCACGCATTTGAACCAAGAGAAGACAGTTTTATTTGCTTGCTTAACAACTGCCCGGATGCTCAATGTTATAATATCGCATTAGGAGACAAGAAAACTTTTGGCACAGACAGGCGGGGAGGCAATACAGGAGGCTATCCTTTAATCAAGGGACAGAAAATATCAATACCATTAGATTCCTTTTGGCAAGGGAAAGTTAATTTTTATAAAATAGATGTTGAAGGTTATGAAGCAGAAGTATTGAGAGGAAGTAGAGAAACGATTAGAAAGTATAAGCCAATAATTCACATAGAAATAAATCCACACGCTCTCTCATTATTTGGCGAGACTGATAAATCAGTTATAAATCTTTTAGTACAAATGGGATATGCTGACTTTCAGCAAGTATATAATTATCAAGACATACATTGGGATATAATAGCGAGATAAAACTATGAACCTATTACAAGTAGTAATGACGCACAAAGATTCTGTTGAAACAGTCGCAAGACATCTTCCAATCTGGGAGGGCATCACAAAAAATATAATCTTCGCCTCACCTGAAGACAGCTATATGAGTGAAGGGAAATTCATCAACGGTTATCCAGAGGTAAGACTTGGACAGGCGGAACATCACGGCGAACTTTCAGCCCAAAGGATAATAAAGATATTTGAGTTTGCACTAAAGCAAGATTGGGAATATTTCTTATTGCAGGAATATGATTCATTCGCATTAGCATTGCCAAAGGAAGTAATGCCGGATAAGGGCGGAGTTTCCGCAGCACTCTACAACCAAAATAAAATAGGAAAATATAAAGGGAGATTTTATCTTCATTACCCGATGCTGTTTGATCGAGGAGGATGTAAGAAAGTTTATGAGAATTTACCAAGAGTAGTGACGAGAGATCGATATTTTAGTGACCGGTTCATAGGCAGGGCAGTTGAGTTTGCAAAGATTCCGGTGAATGATTTATTAAGTAATAAAAAAGCATTTTCAAAAAATACAATTTTACCAGAGCATTATTCAAAGCTCAGGGAAGCAGTAAAGGAAGGGGCGGTATTTTTTCACGGAGTAAAGGATGTTGAAACATTAAGAATAATTATGGAAGGGAAATGATAATCCTCGAACTACCAATTATATTTTGCAAGAATTATAAAGCTATTGAAAAAGCAATAGAACAGGGATATGATGAACTACCGGAACGAGAAGAATATACAACCAACTGTACTTTCTTCATCCCAGAGAGGACATACATAAGAGTTACAGAGACGGAGGGGAAAGCAACAATTCTCAGATTGATGCAGACTATCAGACCGCAGTAGAGATAATAAAAAAAGCGATAATGAAATGAACTTTGATATAGTGTATATCTACAATCACAGTTGTTCAAAGTGGAGAGGACAGGAATTAAAATGTTCACTAAGATCGCTGGAGCTGTACGGAAAGAACTACGGAAACGTTTACATAGTTGGAGACAAAGCTCCATACCTGAACGATAGAATTATTCACATCCCGATGGAAGATGATGAAACCAACACAAGAGAAAAAAGAATTTGCGAAAAGATACTGAGGGCTTGCCGGACAGAGGAGATTTCAGAAACGTTTGTAATGTTTAACGATGACTACTTCCTGTTAAAAGAAATAGATTTCTCAAACCTGCATTACTATTACTATAACGATCTTGAAAAGAAGGCAGCGAACAGACAGAAAAATGACATTTACAAAAAAGCATTACAAAACACGCTGATAGCACTCTTGAACGAAGGACACCCGATAAAGCATTTCGACATTCATTTTCCAATGTACTACAATAAAGAAAAGTTTATTGAAGTGATGGGACAGTATTTTTGGGGAGTGAAGGGAGGCTATGTAATAAAATCTCTTTACGCAAACACATTAAGGATAGAGGGCTTGCAGAGGAGAGACTGTAAGATTTATCTCAGCCACAATAAGCGGGAGATTATGGATGCGACAAAAGATGTTGACCTGTTCAGTACGGAAAACATAACAAGGGTTATGGCAGAGTTCTTACACAAACTATACCCGAACAAAAGTTCGTATGAAAA
>Ga0208957_1001175_pt1 | contig 14408 bp, 17 predicted proteins | sample RifOxyA1_FD_184029 | JGI IMG/M metagenome (GOLD analysis project Ga0208957, IMG submission 184029) | Groundwater microbial communities from Rifle, Colorado - Rifle Oxygen_injection A1 (SPAdes) | ecosystem: Environmental > Aquatic > Deep subsurface > Groundwater | place: Rifle, Colorado, United... | reverse complement strand
TGTCCATCTCATGAAGCACGAGATGGACAAGCCGATGAAGGATATGCCGATGCCCAAGCGGATGCCGAAGCTGATGCCGAAACCGCCTAAGCAGATGCCGCACCCGAAGAGGAGAATGACCCCATGAGCAAGAGCGACACTTTCGAAAACGACCTCGGCCGCGCGGGCAGGCGACGGTGACGCTCTACGCAGATGAGCACGCGAGCGCGCTGGCGACCCTCACGGAGTCGGGGGCCGCGGTGACGTTCACGCGCGTTGCCGAAGCGTTCGACTCGGCTACCGGTCTCGTCACGCCGACGAGCACAAGTGTCGCGGGCTACGCGATTCGTGCCCGTGGGCGGCCCGACACCTACCGGGCGCTCTCGCTGGTTGAGGCCACCGCGCCGACGCTGTTGTTCGCGCCGACCACCTTCGGCTCACTGCCTAAGCCGGGCGATATGGTGACGTGGAACAGCGTAGCACACTCGGTCAAGGACGTGAATCCTCTGTCGCCGGCGGGCACAGCGATTCTCGCTCGCGTCGTGATCGCGGCGGTGTCGCCGTGAGCTGGACCGACGATATGGCCCGCATCAAGGTCGGCATCAAGGCCGCGAGCCAGGAAGTGCTCGTCGCCGTGGTGCAGAAGGCGCACGAGTCTATCACCGAAGGCTCGCCCATCACGGGTGCCCCGGGCCAGCCGGTCGATATCGGTACGCTCAAGGCGTCGTGGATTGCCGCGTTCCCCGAGGCGATGGTGGGCGAGATCACGACGAACATCGTCTACGCGCCGCCCATCGAGGAAGGTGTTGGTCGGTACGGCCCCCTGACCCTGCGCTCGCAGGTCGGCGGGTTCCACTCGGTGCAGATGACCGTGGCGGGGATTCAGCAGCTGGTGGACGCAGCGGTCGAGGAATCCCGTGGCAACTAGCCATCACGTCGTGCTGCTGGCCCTGCGGGCGCGGGCCGCGACGCTCTCGGTCTGCACCACGGGTTCGGTGACACTGGCCGCGACGACCACGGGCTACACGCGCACGACCGGCTCGTTCATCACGGACGGGTTCGCGCCCGGCATGGAACTGACGGTCGCGGGCTTCACGTCCAACCCGGTGGACACGCTCACGAGGGTCGAAGCCCTCACGCTTACGGTTGCCACGGCACGGACAGCGGAGGCGGGCAACAGTGGGCGCACTCTGAGTGTCGGACTGCCCGGCACGTGCGTCTATGAGAATTTGCCGCCCGTCACCGCCCCTGTGGTGGGGAAGCCGTATGTGGTCGAGCAGTACCTCCCCGGGCCGAGGGGTCAGCATGTGTTCGGCGGCACGGGCGGGCTGGTGGACGGATTCCCGCAGTACCTGGTGACGTTCTACGTCCCGTTCAAGACGCAGGCGCTCGCGGCGTTCAGTTACGCCGACGCGCTGCTCACGTTGTTCCCGCCGCGCCAGTCGATCACGCTCTCGACGGGGGAGATGCTCCGGGTTCGCACGGACACGGGGTCGTATCGCTCTCAGTTACGGACCGACGGGGATAGTTGGGCGTGGGTCACGGCCACTATCCCACTCTGGTTGCAAACCATTAACACGATCTAGGAGCGCATCATGACGATCCAGCTCGCGAGCGATGTCAGTGTCCGCCTGGTGCGGGAGTCCACGACCGGCACCGCCGCACTGGTAGGCGCAACACCCTGTCATGTCATTCGCATGACGGACAGTCCGGGCCTCGAGCTGAAGCGGGCGCAGGTCCAGAGCAAGGAACTCCGCAATGATCTCACGTCGACCCTGATGCGCCTCGCGGGGAAATCAGTGGACGGCTCGTATAACGGCGAGCTAACCGTGGGTGGTGCCACCGATATGATCATCGAATCGGTGATGCGCTCGACGTGGGTTGCCGCCTCAACCCCGAAGTTCACGTGCGACGCTGGAGCGGCACACACATCGTTGGCCTTTACGGCGAACACCGTGACACTGGCGGGCACCGATACGTGGGCCACGACGCACGGCGTCCGCGTGGGCGACGTGTGCTACTGCGGCGCCGTCGGCGCGACCATCGACAACATCAAGTTCATGGTTGCCTCCATCGACGCGACCGACAAGATCATCACCACCGTCGGCTCGCCGCTCGCCGTCGTGGGCGCGGACACCAACGCCACCTTCAACGTGCTGAAGAAAGTCACTACGCCGACGACCCCGACCCGGTACTCGCATACCATCGAGCAGTACGATGAGAACACCGACCTGTCGGAGTTGTATCTGGGCTGCCGCGTGACCGGATTCCGTCTCAGCGCCAAGCCGGGCGAGATGGCGACGTGGGGCGCGACGTTCATGGGCATGGACCGCACGATTCTCGTGGTGGGTACCTCGCCCTGGTTCACCACGCCGACCACCACGACGGGCCTCGGATTGATTGCCGACGACTCGACGGCCTGGTTCAACGCCGCGGCGGCCGTCAACATCACCGGTTTCGATCTCGACTTCGCCATTGGCGCCACAACGCTGCCGATCCTCGGGACGTTCGTCAGCCCCGACGTGTTCGACAACATCATGACCGTGAAAGGCTCGATCACCGGCGCGCGGACGGGTTCAGCCAACGATACCCTATTCGACGCCGAGACGGAGTTCAACCTCGGTCTTCTGCTCCAGGAGCCGGGCGACGTGCCGCGGGGTGCCCTCGGTGTGTTTCTGCCCCGAGTCAAGATCGCTTCTCTCGCGAAACCAGCTGGCGGCAGCACCGGTCCCAAGATCGAGACGATGGCCATCGAGGCTGCGGTCAAGGTGGCCGCCACGGGCTATGACGCCACCATCGCGAACTTCACCTCCAGCGCCGCCTGATGAAAACCGGACAGACAGTCACCTATCACGCCGGTGACGGTGGGCACGAGGAGGCCGTGGTGCTGGCGGTGACCGGGGCGGGCGCCAGCGGCTTCAAGGTGCTTGACCTCACGACGGTGCGCGGGAAAACGCTCACGGGGATCGTTCACCTCCGGGATCGCGAAACGGGGCTGGGGTTCTGGGCGTTCCCCGAGGAGGCTATTTCTGAAGAGGCACACGAGACATTCGTGGCGCGCCCGAGTCTTCGTCGGAGACGTCCCGAAGCCTAGGTGGACCCGCGTTGCACGCGCGCGGCTGTTGTTGTGCAGCACCGTTCCGCGTTCCCCGTCGTGCTGGGTTGAGTTGTCCCAGGCGTGCCACGATGGGGGCGCGGAGCACCAACCCAAGGAGCACGCTCATGGCGGACATGAACGACGTGGCGGCGGCGATCGCCGAGGACGAACACCCTGTCGTCATCAAGATCTTGCGGAAGGACGAGGAGCCCTACGTCGGCCAGGACGGCCAACCCTCGACCATCAGCGTCTTGGGCGACGAATCCAAGGCGGTGCGGCTCGCGCGCGACGCAGCAACGCGACGCTTCCTGCGGCGGGGCAACAAGAAACCCAGCCCCGAAGAACTTCTGGAAAGCCGGATTGCCCAAGCGGCGGCGGGTGTCGTGGCGTGGAGTGGCTGGGAGTCCAACGGCGCGCCGTGGGAATGCACGGCGGCCAATGTCAAGACACTCCTCACCGCTGACCATATCCTGGAGCAGGTCGAGGCTGGAATTCGGAGCCACGCCGATTTTTTCGCGCGGGCGTTGCCGAGTTAGTCGCGTGGACGCGATTTCAGGCGCGGCTCGCGCAACCCGCCGGGGACGGGGTGGCACAGCAGAAACACTGGGAAACACTGGCGCGGCGGGGCGATGTCGCGGCGCAACGTGCCTTAGAAGGTCCGCCGTTTTCCGAGATCATGGCATCGGTGTGGGGGTGGTTCTGCGAACTGGCCCCGACGCGGGACGTAGACATGAACGGTGTTCGTCCCTTCACTTATCCAATGATCGAGTCGTGGGCGCGGCTGACCGGCCGGAACCCCGACCCGCTGGAAGTCGAGGCGCTGTTCGCGTTGGATCGCGCCAACCGTTTCCCCGAAGAACCCACGGAGCCTGACGAGTAGATGGCCGACATCGCAACGATTGGTCTCCGGGTGGATGGCGCCGAGCTGGAGGAGGCGGGCGCGGCGATTGACCGCGTTACCGCCAAGGGCGTGGGGCTGGAGCAGCAGTTCCAGCGGATGTCGCTCGGGGACCGGATGCTCGGGGACATGGTCCGCGTCCAGCAGACCGCCGCGGTCACGTTCGCCGAGTTCGACCGCGACCTCCAGCTCATTCAGCGCGACTTCGATCGCCTGAACGCGCAGTACAAGGCGGGCGCGTTTGGTGCGCGGGAAATGGTGGCCGCCGTGCGTGAACTCAATCAGTCCCTTCAGGCGCAAGTCACCCTCGGGGGCAGCAAGGCGCAGACAGCCTTCGGGCCGCAAATCACTGGCCTGAGTTCGACGCTGGCGGGCGCGGAGACTGCCGCCTTGAGCCGCATGGCAGGCATGGCGACCCACGCGGGCCATCAACTCCGGTGGACCGCGAAGAGCGCGGAGCAGCTCGCGATGTCTGCCACGATGATGGCGGCCTCCACGGGGTCGGCCACCGGCGCCCTACGGAGTATGGGTGGGGCTGCGACGATGCTGGCGGTTGGTGGTGGGGCCACGCTGGTGCTCGCCACGGCTGGCGTCGCGGTGTTTGTTGCTGGTCTTGCGGCTCTATCGGAGCGAGCCGAGCGGGCAAAGCAGAAGTACATGGACTGGATTAAGGGACTGGCGAGCAACGAGCTCGCGTCCGTCGCATCGCGCGTAGCCGCACTCAACGCCGAGATGGCGAAGCTCGTGCAGACCACGACCCGCAGTTACGGGACATACGGGGCCACGCCGTCAACGATAATCACCACGACCGGCATTACCGATGAGGAGCAATACAACGCGATCTTTGCCCAGCGCACGATTCTCGTGGCCGCCTATAACCGGGTAGTGCTGGAAACCGTCAACACTCGCGCCCAGGAATTGAGTCGGCTGCGAGCGATCAATGCCGCCTATGGCCAATCGGATACCGCGCTACAGCGGCTCAACATCGAATACGATCGCCGTGCCCAACTCGCCCAGAACGAACTGCGTTTCACGGGGCCGCAACTGGCCCGCATGAACGCGCTGACCAACGCCATCGCGCGCCAGCGGGTCGAGGCCGTGCAATTGAACGAGGCCGCGCGGGCAACGGCGGGACGGAATGCGTTCATGGAGGGTGGGCAACGTGACGAGGCGATGGCGTGGTTCAACGATCTGAAGCGGGCCACGGACGGCGCTATTGCCCAGATCGAGATCCTCAACGCGGAGATCATCGCCGCCCAAGACGAACAATCGCAGCGATGGGTCGAGGGTCGTCTCGCGGCGATGGATCGGCTCAACAATGAGATCTTGGATGTCCAAGAGGAGGAGTCGGCGGAATGGGTCAGGGGTGTCAGTGAAAAGTCGTCCGTTGCGGATTTCTTCTCGGCCAAGGGTGGGAACATCTTGTCGGGCCTCGTTTCTGGCATCACGTCCGCAATCAACCCTACGCAATACCTGACGAGTGCCATCACTGATCTTGTAGGGGCATTGCTGGGAAGCGAAACTTCAGCACGCCGTGCCGCTGTTGAGGAGCGTCGGCTCGCGCGGGTGCGGGAAGCAACAGAAGCAGCGTCACAACAAGCAGCGCGGACCGCATCGCTGATGGGTACTGCGGCTGCGATGGGTTTCACCTTCACGTCGATGGGCACAGCGGGAACGCCGCCGATTCTCTCGCCTATCACTGGACTTGAACAGTCGCTCGCCGGCCTCAGCGCGCAATTCGATGACCTGGCCCGCGCGTCCTTGGCGGCGGGCTATAACACCGAAGAACTGGCGCGCCTCGAAGTGCTGCGTCTCGCGGTCGCGGAACGCCTGCGGGCGGAGTTTGCGCGCCAACAGACAGAGCTGCGGGAAGACCTCGCGGTGCGCCAACTCGTCGCGCAAGGTCGCACAGATGAAGCCGATGCGATGGATCTGGCTCTGCGCCAGCAACGGGAATACGAGCAGGCGGTGCGCGACGGCGCGGAAACGGCCACGCTCGCCGCGCTCCAGATGGCGCATGCCTGGGAGGCGCAGCGGGCCGAAGCCGAGCGCCAGGCTGCGGACATTGAGGAACGGCTGACCGGTTTACGGACGGGCGCCGAGAAGTCGCGCCAGATGGCGACGACACTGCGCGAGTATGCCGATTCCCTGAAGTTCGTTGGGGCTTCGCCCGCACAGACAGCCAGCCTAGCCCGCGCAGAATTTGAGCGCGTAGCCACTCTGGCGCAGGGCGGCGACCAAGCGGCGGCGGGCCGTATCCCGGAATTATCCCGCGCGCTCTTGGAGGCCTCGCGGGTTTACAGCGCTTCGGGTGCAGGATTCCAGCGCGACCTTGCGATGGTCTCGCAGGTCACGGATGCGCTCGCGGGGCAGTTTGAGGCCCAGGCTTCAGCGGAGGAACAGCAGATCGGTATCCTGGAAGAGCAACTGGCGCTACTGCGTGGCATCCACGATGCGCTGTGGGAGGAGGCGGTCGTTCCCGAGCCTCCCGACCTCCCGATTCCCGACCTGCCGCCATGGGACCCGGACTCGCTGCTGCCCGACCCGCTGTCGTGGGACAAGGATTCCCTGGCAATTCCCGACCTGCCGCCATGGACCCCGGACCCACTGCCGCTGCCCGATCTGCCGTCGTGGGACAAGACTCTGTTGCCGATCCCCATCCTGCCGGTGTGGGATCTGCCGTTTCCATTGCCCGACCCGCCGCCGTGGGACAAGATCTTACTGCCATTGCCCGATCTACCGGCATGGAACCAAGACCTACTACTGGTCCCCGCTCTGCCGCTGTGGACCCCGGACCCGCTCCCGGTGCCCGATCTGCCCGCATGGGACAAGGGCCTGATGCCGATCCCGATCCTGCCGCCCTGGGAACAAGACTCGATATCCCTTGGCGATCTGCCCGCATGGGAGCCGCTAATCATTCCCATGCCCGAACCCATCGTGACCGCGGAGAGCGATCCGATTATCCGCGAACTCAAGGATAACAAAGCGATAGCGCAGCACACGGAAACGAAGCTCGGGGAGCTCATCGGTCTCACTGTTCAATCGATTGCCGTGCAGCAAGAAGGGCCGCAGATCGTGCAGGAACAGGTGCGCTTGAAGGGTGAGGAGCAGTTAGTAGAACTGCGGGCCTTGCGCCGGGGTTTGGTGACCGCATGAGCACGATCTATGCGGTGACCCTGCGCGTGTACGACCCGAGCATGGCGAGCGAGCGCACACTTTTCTATTCGACCACGGGGTTCACAACACGCCCGACAGACACGCCACCGAACACAACGTTCGTCGAATGCGTGAGGCGTCCGCCGCAGCTCAAGCGGTCCCTCTTTCGGGATCAGGCGACATTTGGTCGCTCGCTGGAATCCTCGGGCTTTCTGATGCTGAACAATGGGGACGGGGCACTGGACGGCTTGCGGGCCTACGGCTTCGACGGGCGCGACCTCACGCTGTACGAGGGCGAGACGGGGGCGGCGTTCTCGACGTTCACGCAGCGGCTCGTGGCGACGATGGAGAGCGTGGAGGTTGGGCGGGAGCTGGTGACGGTGTGGCTCCGGGACCGGATGCTCGACCTGTCCGTGCCGTTGCAGGGGACCAAGTACGCCGGGGACAATAGTCTGCCGGATGGGCTGGAAGGGACGGAAGACGACCTGAAGGACAAGCCGAAGCCGCTGTGTTTCGGGACGGTTAGGAACGTGCCGGCGGCGTGCGTGAACACGAGCAAGTTGATCTATCAGGTGAACGCCGGGCCGGTGCAGGCGGTCAACGCCGTGTACGACGCGGGCGTGGCGTTAGGGACCATTGGGGCGTGGAACACCGACAGTCTCGGCTTCTACGTTCATGACCTGTGGTACGATGGCACCAACTACATCGCGGTTGGAGAAGACCCGGGCGGCGTGGGCAACTGCTTCACGAGCCCGGACTTCGCCGCGTGGACCTCGCGGAACGCTCAGTTTGGCGGCGATGTCATCTATGGCATCGCGGACGACGGCGCCGGGACGCTGGTGATTGTCGGTACGAGCGGCAAAATCTCCACCAGCACGGATAACGGCGCGACCTGGACGGCGCAGGTCAGCGGCACGGCGAACAACCTTTACGCCGTCTGTTACAACGCCGACGGTGATGTGTTCTTGGCGGGTGGCCAGGACAACGCCGTGGTGTACAGCGACGACTCCGGGGCGACGTGGAGCGCCGCCACAACTGGCCTCACCGCGACAACCGACCTGTACGGGGCCGCCTACGGGAACGGGTACTACGTACTCGTGGGGAACACGGCCGAGGTGGCGACCTCGACCAACCTCACGATATGGGAAGTCATTCCGTTCCCCGCCGGAACTCTCAACCACCTGGAGTTCGGCAACGGCAAGTTTGTGGCCACGGGCAGCGCTGGTGTGGTTGCCGCGTCACCCGGCACAGCCTTTGGGTTCGTCCTCGTGAGCGATGGAATCACGGCGAGCCGGAACTATCAAGGCGTGGCGTACAGCCCCACCGACGACCTGTGGATGATGGTCGGATACGACGGCGGCAACTCGTATGTGGCGTGGTCCCGCAATACAACGACGTGGGCCGAAATGGCGGTGGCGCCCATCGCGCATCCGTGGGGCGCGCAGTACGTCAACAGTCAGTTCCTCATGTGTTCGGCGACGGACGGCACGGTTGCCGCTGGGGCAAGTGCGGAGTACGCCTCCGAGGCCGATCTCCTTGACGACGACCAAGCCCCCGCGCCGGGCAGCGCCATCTCCTGGCTTGACGGCGGGATGTTCCGGTTAGGCGCGACCCCCGCCGGCACGATCACCGCCGACGTGACGCAGGGCGATGCCGCTGCTGACCGGACCCACGCCGAAGCCTTCCGCTGGGCGCTGACCCGGCAGGGCTACCCGCTGGCGCAATGGAACGAGGACGACCTCACGGCGCTCGACACCGCCATTGACGACGTGACCGGTCTGTGGGTTGGCCCGGACGAGAACCCCACCGTGACGGGGACCGTGGACCGGATCGCGCAGAGTGCGGGCGCCTGGTGGGGACAGGACAACGACGGCATCCTGCGGATCAAGCAGTTCACGGCGCCCTCAGGCTCGGCTGTTGCCACGCTGACCGAGAACGACATCATCTCGCTGGGGCGGGTCCAGCCGAACGACGCCGGGCGGGGGTTGCCCTCGTGGCGTTCGATACTCCGCTACCAGCGGAACCACACCGTGCAGATGGGCGACCTCGCGGGCGGAGTATCCGATGCGCGACGGGCCTTCCTCGCACGGGAGTACCGGGAGGCGAAGTACGAGGACGCGACAGTTCAGGTTGCGCATCTCTTGGCCCCGGAGATCATCGAAGAGTGCCTAATCGACGCGAGTGCAGATGCCATCGCGGAAGCGACACGGCGACAGGCGCTGCGCGGCACCGATCGGGACGTATTCGAGATTGAGGTGGGCCGGGAGCGAGCGGCGGGCGTGGATCTCGGCGATGTGGTTACCGTGACACACTCTCGCTTTGGTCTATCGGCGGGCGTAGACTTCCGGGTGATCGGCCACGAGGATCGCTACACGCCGGCTGCGGCAGGCGCGCTTGCCATTACGACGTCTCTTACTCTTTGGAAGTAGGCACGACGATGCTGAAACCCTACACCTACGACGACATCATCCATTGGCGCGACAGCTCGACGTTCGAGACGCGGGCCGCCCTCGCTGGTGTGTGGTGGAAGGACGACTTCCTCGGTCGCGCCCTCGACACCACGGTTTGGTGGGCGACAAATGATACAGGTGCCGCCACCGAGGCCGTCGTGGCCGACGCGCCGAATGGCGTCTACGCCCTGGCGCTGGATGCCACCAACGAAATCCAGTTGGCGGGCATCGACTTCGACGACCACCGGCCGTTCACTCTCAACCAGGGATTGATCTTCGAGTGCCGGTTCCGGTTCACGGTGCTGCCGACGACGGGCGTGACGGCCTACATCGGGGTGTGCGGGGATCACAACGCGGCGGCAGGGACGGTAGCGGAAAGCATCTGGGCGAAGTTCAGCGCGTCGGGCGCGATGGTGCTGGAAAGCGACGACACGGTGAACGAGCAGAACGATGTGGCCAGCGGTGTAACCTTGATCGCCAACCAGTGGACGATTCTGCGGATCGAGTGCGAGGACGAAACGTCGGTGCGGTTCTTCGCGGACGGCGTGAGAAAGGCTAGTGCCACTGTCTTCGACATGAGTCAGGTGGCTGCGCTTCAACTCCAACCCGTGGTGCGGTTGGGAAAAGAAGCTGCCACGACCGGTGTCGGCACGCTCCAAATCGACTACGCGACCTGTTACCAGCATCGGGGCGCGACATGAGCCGCCCCATTTTCGGATACCCGATACAGTCCGACGCCTGGGGGCCGACGTACACGCCGACACTCTCGGGTGGTGACTGGCTCACCGCACTCCCGCTTGGAAATCTTCAAGACGAGCGCTTACACGTCCTCGCGCGGAGTACGGACACGGAACTCTCCTCGACCGTGTTTCAGACGGACCTCGGGGTATCGCGGGACGTGCGCGTATTCGGGTTGGTGAACCACAACCTCAGCACAGCGGCCAAAGTCCGCGTCCTCGGGGAAGTGGACGACCTCCTCTTTGATTACGAGGCGGGGAACGATCCCTCGCTCCTCGCGGGTTACGCCTTCTCGCGCGCGGACGCAACGACATGCGCCACCTATCAAGACCGGAACGGCATTGTTCGGACGGTGGCCGCCAATGTATTGCGGGACGCGCATTTCATCGGTGGCGTGCGGACCACGCTCCTGGAACCCTCGCGGCAGAACATCTGTCTGCAATCACAGGCACTTGATGTAGGAGCAACATGGTCTTGCGTCCGCTGTTCGGTGAGTGCCAACGCGGATACGGGGCCAGACGGCATAGCGTCGGCAGATCGATTGATCGTGGACAATACGGCGGCGAGTAGCCACCGAGCTGGGCAAGTTTCTCTGACGATCACCGCGAACGCGAACGTTGCGCTGTCGATCTATGCCAAACAAGGCGCCGGGGCGCAGGGCGTCGGGTTCATGATGCTGATGGCTGATAGTACAAGCGTCGATTATGCGGGCAAGTATTTCAATCTCTTGACGGGTGCGGTGGCCGGAAGTATTACGAACGGCACTGGGACGGTCGTCGGAAGTGGCATCAAAGCGGTAGGCTCAACCGGCTGGTACCACTGTTGGGTCGTGGTGAACATCGGGAACGGCCGCACAAACGCCTACTTCACCATCTACAATGTCAACGCGGCGGTGGATGCCTTCGTGTTCGACGGGGACGGGGCGTCGTATGTATCGCTGTGGGGCGCGCAGATCGAGAACAACGCTTCATTCCCGACCTCGTACATCGCGACGACCACGACCGCCGTCACCCGCGCCGCCGACAGCACGCTCGACTTCTCAGCCGTCGCGGCTGGCACCTACCACGAGAAGTATTACGACCTCGCCACGGCGGCCTATGTCGAAGGGGTCGGCGTGTATGCGGCCGGGGCAATCAATCTCGCAGTGAGTCGCGCCCACGTCCTCTATCGGATCATGACCGGGACACAAGTCCTCGCCACCATGCAGGCCGCCGTCTACGATTCCGGCTGGCTCGATGGCTGGCCCTCCGGGCTCTCCGTCGAGGACGCGCAGGGCTGGACCCCGACCTGGTTCCACGTCGCCTCGACTGCGCAGTCCATGCGCTACCCGTGGGTCCAGATCGACGACTACGCGAACGCCGACGGCTACGTGGAGGGTGGACGATTGGTCGTCGCTTCGGGCTACCAGCCAACGGTCCAGGTGGTCGCCGGAGCCAAGGTGCGCTGGGTCGATCCGTCTATCTCGCAGACTACCGATGGCGGAGCCAAGGTGTTCTACGCGAAGCGCAAACATCGGGAGTGGGCATTGGTGTTCGAGGAGCTCCCGACAGCCGAGATTCGCGACTCGATCCTGGAAATGCACAAACACCAGGGGACCACGGGACAGTTGTTTTTCGTCTATGACCCCGAGGAAACTACGACCGCGCACCAAGTGTCGTTTCTGTGCACCATGCGGGAGTTAGGCGCACTGGAGCAGCGGGTCTATCCCCGAGGGAATACACAGTTCGTGCTTGAGGAGGTGCTGTGATGGCCGGCCATCACCGGGATTGGGCCACCATGACAGTGGCGGGGAAGGCGTTGTGAGCCCGAAACTTCTCTTGGCGAGCGCCCTGGGGGTCACTGTGACCGGCCGCGAGGTGCGGATGGTCACGCTGGCCCTCGCGCTCTTTGGGGGCGGCTTCACGGCCGCCCTCACCGTGTTCAACTTGGATAGCGCGCGCATGATGCGGCTGGGCCGCGTGGAGTCCCGCGTGGTGGTGGATTCCGTCGCGATCGAAAAGCAGTTCGAGCTCTTCGGTATCCTGGACCGCCGCACGTGCCAGATCGGCCGCGCGCTCCCTCGGGTGGACATGCAGCGGGCAGAGTGGCGATCCTGCCAATGACCACGAAGGAACGGTTAGGCGGGGCGACCCGCGCACAGCACGCGATCCGCGTCGAGCGCGAACAGGAGAAGGCGGCACATCCGGTCCGCTCGTTCTGGGCTGGGGCGGTGCGAAAGGCTGCGGGCGTGGCGCTGATCTGGTGGGGCAAAGGGCTACTGGACCGGACCTTCAGTTTGCCCGAAGCGACGGGCGCGGTGGCGCTCGTGGCGGCGTACCTGATGGCGGCCCTCGTGCTGGCGTTCGGCGCGTTCGCCCTGGCGCCCGACCTCACGATGACGGTGCTGCGGTTCTTCGGGCTCGGCGGCGTCGTGGACAAAGTGTTGAAGCGCGGTAATGGGACACCGCCATGAAGCTCACTGAACATTTCACGCTTGAGGAATTGTCGCGCTCGGCCACGGCATTCCGGCTCAAGATCGACAACACGCCACCTCCCGAAATCCTCCCCAACCTGCGGCGACTGTGTGCGGAACTGGAGAAGGTGCGGGCGCTCATCGTCCGACCGCTCAAGATTCACAGCGCCTACCGTTGCCCGGCGCTGAACACGGCGGTCGGTGGGGCGGCGCGAAGCTACCACATGAGAGGCCTAGCTGCGGACTTTGATCCGCCGCCTGCCATGAGCCACGACCAACTTCAGAAAGCCATCGCGGCGGTGGGGACTATCGTGTTCGATCTGATTCTTGAGGAGCGGGCGGGGGACGGTGCCCATTGGCTGCACTTCCAGGTTCCCGAATCCGATAAGCCCGCGCGGCGCTTGGTGCGGGACGCCGAACTCACTCGACAGGGCGGCGCGATCACCCGCACGACGGCCGGATGAACGAGGCGCCATTCGTCGCCGCGCATCGGCTCGCCCAGATCCTGGCCGTCCTGGCGGTGTTCGCCGTGGGCGTGGGGCTGGGGGTCGGGATCATCGTGCGGCGGCGGCTCCCGACCGTGAAGGCCCCGGAGCCCTCCAAGATGCGCACCGTCTGGGCTGGCCGGCCGCTGGTGGACGATGGCGGCTGTTGTGACGAGGACGACAGTCCGTGAAGGCCGCGCGCCGCGTGCTTGCAGTGTTGCTCTGGATGCTCATAGTCGGCACCATTGCCGGGGCCGCATGGTGGGACTTCACCCATGACTAGCCTACTCGCGGCGTATGTCGCGGCGCTGGTTCTCTGGTTCACGGCTATTGTGTGGGGCCCGTTCCGCGACGACCTCGTGTTCGGGGAGGCTCACCATATCTACTATGGGCTTGTCCTCGGTCTCGTGGGTGCGTTAAGCGGCGCGTGGTGGTTTCACGTTCTAGGGCTCGCGCTCTGCTGGGATGACGCTTTACAACATGCTATCCAGCGATGGGGGAATCCCGCCTATCGTAGTCCTGTCCACCATCTCACGACCCTGGTGTACCGACTCCCTTTTGTCCAACGCCTGAACGCGTGGCTTGACCGGGTGCTATGACCACGCTCTGCTCGATCCGCGGCCCCTGCGACGACCTCAAGATTCGCATTTGGGAATCTGGGATCTATGAGCCCCCGACGAGATACATGGTCGCTCGGCTCCTGCTGGGGAATCTGCGGGTCACGGGTTGCCCGTTTTGCCAACGCGACATTCCCGGCCCCGTCATTGAGAGTTGGCCATGGCGCGATCTGATCCCGCCGCGGGCAACCTGTGTGCCGCCCGCGATTGATCCCTCAACATGGGAGAAAGAACTTGACGGCTAAACGCGCGGTTGTCATCGGTGTCACGGCTGACCAGCATGTCAATTCTACGGTCGGCTTGGCGCCACCGGAGGGCTACCGCCACGCGGACGGGCAGAAAACGGCGGCCTCCAGGGTACAGAAATGGCTATGGGGACTGTGGTGTGATTTTCACGCCCAGCTCGACGCCCAGCGGAAGGCGGATAATGCCGATCTCTACTATGTGCTGAACGGGGACTGTGTAGACGGCGACCACCACGGCACACTCCAGATCATGACGCGCGACCTCGACGGCCAGCATTATCTCGCGATGCG
>Ga0208957_1001173_pt1 | contig 14435 bp, 21 predicted proteins | sample RifOxyA1_FD_184029 | JGI IMG/M metagenome (GOLD analysis project Ga0208957, IMG submission 184029) | Groundwater microbial communities from Rifle, Colorado - Rifle Oxygen_injection A1 (SPAdes) | ecosystem: Environmental > Aquatic > Deep subsurface > Groundwater | place: Rifle, Colorado, United... | reverse complement strand
GGTCTTGTCCTCATCGGTGTCAGTGGTCGGGGCCTGAACGACGTACACGCGGTAGTCGTTCTTGATGCCATCGGACACGAAGGTGTACCGAGTGCTGGAGGTGGCATGCGGGTTCTCGATGAACCGAATGCCCTTGTTCGCCATCGTGTTCTTGTTCGCCAGGGTGTCCGGCTCGGCGATGGACTCGAAGACCTTCTCGAAGTCCTTGCGGAGGCTCGGAGAACCAACCATCGCAAACGGCTTGGACTGCACACGCAGCCCAGAGTGGTTGTAGAGGCTGGTGCGGAAGAAATTGTAGCTGTCCCAGGCGCTGTCGAAGTCGAAGGCACTCGCCGTCAACGCGGTGTTGACAGTGTTCCCGGCGCGGGTGGTGTGAGAGCCCGCGACGGCCACAGAGTCATACACGGTGTTGGTGGCGATGTTGTTCCAGTCAGTGGCGATGATGAGCCCCTTGAGGTACTTGTGGTTGGAACCCATCTCCTTTCCGCGGTCGGCCATGATGTCGCCGAGCGTCTTTTCGCCGTAGTGCTTGGCCTCCCACGAAAGCTTGAAGCTCAGGGTGTACTTGTAGATCGTGATCGTGACAGCACCAAGCTCTGCCATGTCGGCGAAGTAGAAGTCCTGAAGCTCCTTGGTTAGCGTGGGGACCGGAAGACCCGCGACGGGGAAGACCTGCTTGGTCTTGGTGTCAGACTTCGCCTCACTGACGAGGGAACCGTACCCCCAGTCGAGCCCGTCTGCGGCGAACTGAAAGGGCTTCTCGTACTTTACGAGTGAAACTGCCTTGGCGATGTTGTAGGTGGTGGTAGCCATGTCTTATCCTCCCCCGCCCTACGCGCCGGTACCAACCTGCAAGTAGCAGGCGGCCTGGAGGAAGTGAGCCTTCCCCCAATAGGGGCGATTGGTCGGATCAACGTCGTCAATGTAAATAGCGGCGTCGTTGGTGGTGTCGTTCACGTCGAGATAGGCGACGTTGGAGGCGACATAAAGCGCGTACCGAGTGCCCTGAGTGAACGCGCTCCCCGCAGAGAGCGTGCCGTTGTTCGTGAGCTTGATCTCCCACAGATCCGTCGAGTAGAGCGGATAGATGGGAATTTCGATGTTGCCTGAGGTGACGTTGGTGGCGTCCGCCATGGCAATACCGATGAGCCCCGTGGTGTTGTCGGAGGCCGCCGCAGCTACGCCAGAGCTGTAGGCAACCAACTGCCCGGCATAGAAGCTCTGCGAGTCCGCCTCCAAGAAGCCGTAAATCAGTGGCCTACACCACTTTACCGGCCTCGGGTTGTCGAAGAAATAATCAGCCATTTATGCTTCCTTTCGTGGTCTCCCAGGGCCACGGCTCATCGCCCTTTGAGCTGGAGGCTGAATAACCATCTGCTCCTTTTCAAGCTTCGACTCGGTTGGGACTCCAGTCAGCTCTTCCATCTTCGCGTCCTGATCTTCCAGGGCGCTGTAGAGCTGATTGTTGTTCCACTGCTGCTCCGCCCTCAGGCGGCCGTCAGCAACCGACTTGTGCATGTAGCACACGAAGTAATGCCGAAACATGATCCATCCCCCGGTGAATTGCGACGAGCCGTCGCGCTCCACCAGTCGGGAATCCGAGCGGTCGCGGATTTCGTCCTCGGCGCGCTCGTTGTCATCGTAGATGCTCCGTTCTCCTGCGACATGGCAGCCGCAACGCGAGCGCAGCGTTTCCTTCGCTTCTGCGCGCTCCGTGTCCTCAAAGCTCTCCCTGATATGCAGTCTGTTCCAGCCTGCACTCAGAAATTCCGGGAGCGACTTGACGGTGCTCAGTCCGATGACGTAATCCCGAAGGGGAGGGAAGCATTCCTTGATGTTCCTCTCCAGATCGTGGGTGAAATGAAAGCCGAGATGCCCCGGCATGTTCAACTGCTCGTTTGGGTTCCATACTGTCTTTGTGAGTTTCACAGCCAACCCCCTCTCCGCTTATTGGCCTCGGATTTCTCCTTCGCATACGCTTCCTCGGAGATGTTGAGGTACCGAGCGGCTTCCCTTTCATCGTCGGATAGGCTGTAACCGCCAGAGGGCGCAGACCTTGAGGATTCAAGCTGCGATCCCTGGATGTCAATTCGTTGTGCCTGATCGTTCCAGCCCGCATCTTCCTTCGCCCAAGTGAGGATGGTCTTGAGAATTTTGGGGCTGCGAATGTTCTCAAGGCCGCTGGTGTTTCCCGTTGCGGCGGCCTCCTGGACCGCGCGGATGAGATAGCCCCTCACTGCGGTGTCCACCCGCTCCTGGACAGCCCGGTTTCGAAAGGCCGGGTCTCGGCCAAATACGGCGCCGTAGCTGTCCCTGATGGCGCTTCTGGAGCGGTCGAATTCCTGGGCCACATGGGCCTCGTGCTGCCGCTGCCCGAACTGGTCAAGCTCGGCCAGGCGGGATCGCTGGGCACGAACTTCCTCAAGTACAGGCAGCACCATCTGGAAGGCGCGCTCCTCGATCTTTGAATTGATCGCTGCATCTGGATCAGCAGCAAGCTCTTGGAGCGTAAGCTTCCGCCCCGGCTGAAACTGTTGTCTTGCCGGAGGCCCGAACTGAGGGGGCGGTATCTGGTACTGAGGCTGATAATTTTGCCCTCCATAATGCGGCACGTAAGGCGATTGAGCCGGCCCCGCGTCAAGCGGAGCATTGAGCCACGGCGGCGGCTCGGCGGGCTCCTCTTTCGGCGGAGGTGCGGCCTCTTTCTGCTGCGGTTCGGTTGCGTCCTGCGCGGGTGACTGTGCCGTCTCGTCCGCTACCGCCGCCTGTTCCAGGTTGGGCTGATCTACCATTTACTCTTCCCCTTTCTCGATGTCAAGTTTCGGTGCGAGCCACTCATAGAGGTCCATGTATGTCCTAGCCTTGTCCGCCCATCGGTGGCATGGGTCCGCCAGGAGGGCCGCCAGGCATTGGTCCCGGAGGAGGAGGAGGTGGAGGCGGAGGGCCGCCAGGTCCGGGTGGTCCCGGAGGCGCTCCAGGGCCTCCTGGTCCGGGGGGGGCGCCGCCCTGAAGCGCGGCCATGAGCATCGCATTCTGTTGCATAAGTTGTTGAACCATCTGACCAATCTGCACCTCCTGTGTCAGGTCGGGGTTGATCTGCTCCTTGTTCGCGATCTCGAACTCAGTGAGCCAATCGTCGATGATGATTTGGTACGCTGTGACGAGCTTCGCCATCACGGCAGACATGGGGGACGGCATGACGGCCTGAGAGATCATTTGGCTCAGTGTCATGTAGACGGTCGGGATCTTATCAACCATCGCCAGCTTTTCCTGCCGGCGGAGATTCTTGTTCATCGTGCCCGATGAAACCTTGGTCTCGATGAACACTTGCGTTTCAATGGCGCCATCCTGCCAACGAATCTGACCAGGAATGACCGTCATGCCGTCCTCGGTGTCTTCCTTCAGGTAGAAGGGCATACCCTCGGGGTAAAACTGCTTGTATCTGCTCAGCATCATGAGCGCAATCTTGGCGAGCACGGTGCGGAAGGACTCTAGGATGTTGTAGAGGGGCTGCTGCGCCTCATTCGACTGGAGGGTCTGCCCGGTGGCGGTCGGGCGCTGCTGCGGGTCCTGACCGAAGTTAATGGCGGAGACCGCGGCCACGCGCTCTGCGTGCATCTGAAGCTCTTGGCGCAACTGCGGAGAGCTGGTGCGCGGCTGCGAGATGCTGAACTCCTTGAGATCCTTCTCCAGGTCTCCGTTGAATTCCCACACGCCATCCGGGATCTCCCCCTCTTTGAGAATGCTGGCGGGGACGGACCCGGTGCGCACCGGGACGCTTTTGACGTTGGCGGCGGACTGCGCGTCCAGCTCCTGGCACACCATCGCGCTGTAGGCCCGGTGGATGGGTTCCAGGATGTAGGCGAGCGAGAGGCCGGCGATGCCGTCCCGGCGGCCCTCGTAACACCAGGTCACGAACGGGCGGGGGTAGGCGTGGAAGAAGTTATGAATCCCCCTTCGGTACTTCTCATTTGTCTTGTCGATTGTGACGATGACTTCGCAGGACTCCTCGTAGTCCGGCTCGACTGTGTCATCCTCGATGAGCACACGAACCTCGCCGACGGTGCTGTAGAACTCAAAGCAGTGAGCGAGCTGTTGCTTGGAGATATCCAGCCCGATGAGCCTCTTCTCCTCAATGGCGAAGTCTGGTCTGGTTACGGTTTCCACCGTGGCCGTGCTGAGGTCTCCCTCATATCGCTTGTCCCGCACGCGCTGGCGAAGCTCGGCCTTGTTGAGATAGAAGCCATGAGCGATCCACCGGCTGATCTCCACCGAGCGGGCGTCCGATGGGTAGATGAAGTCCTCGGACGGGACAAGCTCGGGGATGGCCCCCACCTCGTCCTCAACCTCGATGTCCTGCTCTACAAGCTGATCCTCCATCAAGGGCTGGATCACGGGGAAGCCGTCAGGACCCATCATTTCCTGCACGGCGGGCTGCCCCATCTCATCCATGACGGGGACCTGGACCTTCTGCCACTCCTTGATTTTCCGGGTGCGCACAACCCACGGGACCTTGATCGCAGCGTAGCTGAAGACGTGCGCGGCCTTCACGATCTGGTCACAAAGCCGCTGAATGTCCGCCTTATCGCAGATGTAGTCGAGAACTTCTTCGATCTCCCTGGCAAGGTCGGTGAACTCGGGCCGGCGCGGGATGCAGATGAAGTAGCGGTCCTGTTGGATGAAGGGATTGATTAGGCGCGCGGCACTTTGCTGGCTGTACTCGCGGGTGATGGGAATGTCTATGTTGGCTTTGCGCCGGCCCTTGTTCTTGCGTTCCAGGCGGCCGTTGTACTGGCGAACTGCGGTCTTCCAGTCTTTCTCCATTTCGGAGCGCGCGGAGATGGCCTCGTCGATTTCTCCGATGACTGCCTTGACGAGCTTTTGCTTTTGCTCGTCGGTGAGGGTGAGGGGCTTAACGCTTAGGCCTGGCATCAGTACACCGTGCTCTTTCTCGGGGCGTTCTTGTATTTCCCAGCGAAATATCGAATGGCTTCCTCAACCGACATGCCGTTCTTTTCGGCGTACTTGACGATGGCGTCCTGCGCGGTCCGGCTCATTTCAGACCAGTGCGGGAAGACCTGAGTTTGTTGCGGCCCTGTCTCCGGTTCTGGCGTCCGATTGAAGCCTTCCGCACCCCCCTCGACCCGAAAGTCTGGGCTTACCTTTTGCAGCTTGGCCTCGGGCAATGGACTTCCGAACATGATGTTTTTGGCGAGGCCGCCCCAGTAGTCACCCTTCCCTGCGATCTTTTCGGCGTATGCCGGAAGATTGGCGCGCTCACTGGCGTCCATCTGTGAAGACATTTGGAATGCCGCCCCGAGCGCCGAGTCCATGAGGCGCTCGGCTGGCGTCTTGCTTAGCCACTCTGCATAGCCGACGGCCTCGCCTCCTGGCGTGTCTGTGTAGCCGGCTATGAGCGGGATATTGGGCCGCCGCTCCTCCGGGGTGCGGTTGTATCCGCGGAGGAATTGCGACGCCTTTTCGGCGGCATCCCGGCGGGCAAGCGTTTCCCTCTCAATTTCAGGGTCGCCTTCGAGCATCTCGTCAACCTCGCGCCCGCGTGGAAACCGGAACTGGTTTTGGGGGTTAATGAAATCAAGCCAGCTCCCCGCCTTCGAGCGCCCCCCCTTCTTCCCGCGCGCCCGCATTAGAGCTTCCTCACGACGGTGACGTGCTCGCACACGCCCCCCACCCCGGAGTGGATCTCAATTCGCCACGCAGCCAGGTTTTTCAAAAGCCAGTCGCAGGTCTTGGCGGTCACGTCATCGAGATTTTTCCGCTTGAACGTGGGCTTCTCCCATACTTCGATCTTCCCGCCAGGCGCGGTGTGGCAGATGATCTGCCCGACGCCGCCGTCGCCGTGCCAGCGTCCAATCTCTTCCTGCGTCTCTTCCAGGGTCTTAATCATCGAGATGCTCCCAATACTTCTCTGTCCCAGCGGGGTATGCAAACCTCGGATTGCGTTGGATTACGCAGGTAAAATAACCGGGCGGGTTATTTCTGTGCGGATTAAAACCGGCACAATAACAATCTCCCGACCCGGAGTGTTCCCATGCTGTAAGATCCTTTTTTGTTTCTTTTGAGATGTGCTCTGTCATGAATTCATCGGGCCTAATCGCGAGCCCGCAGAAACCACAAACCTCATTCATGCTCCGCACTCCAATCTACTTTTTCGCAGCCGGCGTCCCACATCCTCTTGTGCCGCCGGCCGAGAGGCAGGGAGAATAGCCACGCAAGGTGCTTTCTGGTGCGAATTTTGATCCCTCCCCATCGCCCGCGATACAGACCGACGTTGATGCTGGGGAGGAGCGGGGCCATCTCAAGCTCCTTATGCCAGTGGATCATGCTGCACACTCCAGTCCATACCATCTTTCGTCTGACTGATCCTCGTCGTGAATTGGAACCTCGGCGAACTCGTCCCTGTAGGCCTCTCGGGGGGCATAGGACCAGAATCGGACCTGGTAAGCCAGAGCGTCAACAAGATCATCCCGTTGGTCGAGTCGGCCGGGGTGATAGTCCACGAGCTGCCGGACCAGCCGTAGGTGTTCTTTGGTGAAGTAGACCTGGTGGCGCTTAACAAATGGCTGAAGGCCGTCCACGATTCGCGAGGATTTGGAACGCGACTCCGGTCTGATGTCATCGCGGATGGGGAGGTGGACTCCCCTTCGCATGCTTTCGTTTCGAAGCCAATGCTTGTATGTCTTTTGGAATCCCTGTTCCTCAATTGCCACCCCCAGTGGCTTCAGGCCGAGAAGCTCCCACTTGGCGTAGATCTCGAAGATGCGGTTGGTGAGGCCCTCTGGCAGAACCCGGCCGGACCATGCCTCCAGGACAAACGCCCTGGATGTTTCTTTGTGCCACGCTGAGACGATAATTGCGGACTCGTCGTCACCCTCTCCAGTGGACGGGTCAATGGTCATCTGAACACTCAGGTCTTCTTTGAGAACAAACCCCGGCCCCCTGTCGGTTTCGAATGCCAGCCTGTCGTAGGTGGCGTCAGGGTAGTAGTACATCATGTCGCCGGACTCGAAGCGCTGCATCCCAACGTCGGTAATGACGTTTAGGTATTGGTGGCTAAACTCGTAAATGCTTCTGTTGTACTCTCGGTCCAGGAACGATTTGGGGGCACCCTCAGGCCAAACCGGGGACCCGTCTGCCACTTCACCAGAGAATTCCGCCCACCTGGAGTCCTTATAACAACCAATGATGAGTTTTTGAATGTGTTCATCGCGCAGGATGCCCTCATAGAGGCCGCCGGGCCAAAGTGTCATCGGGATCAGAAGATTGCCGGATGCGGGATCAGCAAAAAGCCGGCGCACCTCACCATAAAACGAGATTGTTTCTGCCATCTTCTCTGGAGATCCAGAGGTCTGTCTGTTAATGATGTCGTCAAGGATGATATCGGTGTACTTTCCTCCGGTCATTGAAGTGCCCACGCCCATCGCCTGAACTGAGGGCTGGGCGTAGATTCCGCGGCGGTTGATGGTGAATTCAGAGGCGTTCCACGTCTCCGGTTTTTCTGGTACAAGGTCGGGGAAGTAGTGCCTAAAGCCGTGGGTTTCGTCATCGGCGCGGATCAGCGACTCCATTTGTTTGATCCACTTGGTTGGCAGATCTGATGACGCGCTGACAATTAAGATGCGCCGGTTGGGATCGGTGATGAGCTTTCGGATGGTTTCCGCGACGGTAAACATGGAACTTTTGAGCGCGTTTCGGAAGATGATGATGGCGATTTCGCGGTGGTTGGCGGCCTGCTTTTTCTGGTACCAATCACAAATCCTTCCATGAAATCGCGCCGAGGGTTCCTTTGTGTGTTCACTACCCTTAACGTATCCGCAAAGAATGCGCGCGGTCGTAAGCAGGGACCGCCTACACGCCTCGCGCACTCTGTCGTGGTCAAGCTCGCAAATCTTGCAAATGTCATTCACAGAAGAGCCCCGCAAGCTTGGGGTTGTCGCGGAAAACCGCGTAGAGGCCGCGGGAAAGAGCGCTGATTTGCTTCTCTTTAAGGCCGGCCTCGACGGCCAGGTCAACGCTGTGCAACACCTCGTGGAGCAGGGCCTCGGCCTGTTCCTCTTCGGGGTTTCTGGCATCAATTCTGATTTCGCTGGCGGCGGGAATGAAGCGCCCGGAGTATGGCCTGGTGTCGAGATACTCGTCTCCGAGATCCCCCACAAACACAACGCGCACAGTGCGCCCGAGCACGCGAAGAGACCTGAGGTTTAGCGTTCTAGTGCCTCCACGACTTCTCCGGGGTTTTCCTCGACGATTTCCGCGTCGATGGCTTCCCTTACAGCTTCCACTGCGCCTTCGATGTTGCCTTGCACGACACTGTCCCCTCCCCCAAGCGCCAACTCAACCGCAGCCTTAATGACTTCGCGCCGCTGTGAGGAGAAGGGCTGATCTTGCGCGCGGGCCTGGACGAACTTGTTAAACTCTGTTAGGATGGTCTTGGCTGAGTCGTGGCGAACCTTATCCTGTTCCGACGTGTCCCGCAGCTCCACTAACGTGTTGACGGAATTGGGAGCCTCTTGCGCCAGCTTCTGAATCGTCTCGATATGCCTGGTCGCCACCATGAGGTTTGCGGCGGCGCGCATCCGGTGGGCCATCGAGGTCGCTGCGGCATCGAAGATCTCGGGGTAGGCCGCCTTCCACTTCACAATCGTGGTGTGCGAAACGCCAACGTCGGCCCCCTGCTCGACAAGCGACTTCCCCTCGGCCTCAAGCTGCGTGATGCGCGGCGCGTACTGAATGACTTTGAGCTTCTGCTGCTCGTGGTCGCGAATCCGGCGAAGCTCCTGCCGGCGCAAGTACCGTTGAACCTTCTCCCTTTCCCCGTCGGTCAGGGCACCACCCTTATCAGCGAACTTCTTCAGGGACCAAGGCTTGTACTTGGCAGGCCTCACCTCATCCCGAACTGGGAGGAATTCAGCCTCGGGCTGCCAGGAGGGGGCTTCACTGCCCACGGGTGCCATATTGGCACACCTGTGGTTAAAAGTCCACACGCTTGTCAAGGGGGTAGAACTTGACTGCCCGCGTTACGCGTGTTACGCTCGGTTCGGAGGGCCAAAGAATGCACTACGTGAAAATTTACAGCGGGATCAACGAATCGTCGGTCGCGGAGCTGGATGTCCATGTCCGTTGGTTGTGGATTGTACTTCTCACCAAGGCCGACCAGTACGGAAACGTATTCGGCACAGTCCAGGCACTCGCCAGGATAGCGAACCTCTCAGTTGAGGACACGCAGGACGCGCTGAATAGCCTCGGGGCTCCAGACCCGTCAAGCACCAGTCCGGATGAGGAGGGGAGGCGCCTAATACCGGCCGGGCAGAACCTCTGGCACGTCGTAAACTACCTTAAGTACAGGCAGATGCGCGACCCCGAGCGCGAGAAGGAAACCGCCAGGGAACGCATGCGGAAGCTCCGGAAGCGACGGCGCGATGTTACGCTCGTTACGCCAGATGTTACGGAAGGTTACGACATAGTAGCTGTAGCTGTAGATGTAGCTGTAGCAGAAGAAAAAAAGAGTACAGATAGACCTCGCAAGCGAACACGGGAAGAAATTCCACCACCCAGGGATGCCGTTGAGGCCCACGTGGCCGAGAAGGGATACCACTTCAACATCGACAGGTGGTTCGCCTATTACGAGTCGAACGGCTGGCGGGTCGGGAAAAACCGCATGAAGAGTTGGAAGGGGGCGTGCCTAACGTGGGAACTCAATGAACGGGGAGCGTCCCCACAACAGGAAGACCCCCTCCGCGCCTGGATCGCGGAGGAACAGGAGAAGAAGGGAGAAGGAAAATGAGGTCAAATGCTGCTCTTTTCGCGATTCCAGAAAGCCGGTCGCAGGAGCGAAGGATTAGTACGCAACTGAAGGCGGAAGTGCTTCGTCTGGAGGCCCTGTTGGAGGAGAAAGAGCAGGCTTGCAACAACTGGAAAACTGAGGCGGTGGCGTGGCGGAAGTGGTATGAGGGCCAAGTGCGCGACCGGGAGATGCCGGAAGAGTGGAGGGCCATTCTGGGCGCTCGCGCTGTGAACGGAGGGTGAGGTGAGAAAGAGTCGAGGTGAAGCACCGTGGCTGACTCGCTTTCTGCGGGCGGTCTATCCCGAGATGACCGATCTGGCTGTAACTACTGCTCACACCGAGGAGGTGCTGCTTACTCATGCGGCTGAGCGGATCGAAGAGGGAGACCGCTGGCGGGATGAGGCACTCGCCGCCAGAAGGCTGATTTACTACCTGCGCGTGAACTATGTCTATCCTGGGGGTGGCAAGACAGAAGCAGAAGTGGAATACTCCGCAACCCGCGCCGTGAACGGAGAATGACCACCCCATCCCTCCCCGCCGAACGCTCTGTTCTCGGGTCGCTCCTGCACCAACCAAACCGCCTTGCGGACCTGGACGGGCTGCTGGAGGTGGCCGACTTCGCGGATGACCGCCACCGCGTCTTGTTTTCCGCCATTGTGGAGATGCTCGCCGCCGCGGTCGAGCCCACCGAGGTGTCGCTCTTTGTGTGGCTTCAAGATAGTGGAACGCTGAATGCGGCCGGCGGGGCCACGTATCTCGGCACCCTGCGCGACGAGCTGCCGGATGCGAGTAACATCATGCACTACGCTAAGATCGTGCGCGATCGGGCAACTGTCCGAAAAATCCAGACAGTTGCCAAGACCACGCTCGGAGCCTGCGAGAAGGCCGGTGGGCCGGAACCCATCCTTGAATCCCTGGCGGCAAGCGTCGCTGATCTCCAGGCCCACCGCTCGGGCGCCTCCGTCATCAGTATCGGGAAGGCCGCGGCCGAGGAGCTTGACCGCATTCGGGCCGATTCCAAGCGGGAGAAGCGGGACACGGGAGTAGAAACCGGGTTCCAGCAGATTGACGCAACCGTTGGGGGGCTCCGCCCCGGCCAACTCGTAGTTATTGGCGCCAGAACGTCCGTTGGCAAGACGGCATTCGCGCTACAGGCCGCGCTGTGGTGCGCCCAGGCCCAGGGGAAGGGCGTGCTTTTCGTCTCCCTTGAGATGTCGAAGGAAGAGCTTTCCCGGAGGGCGCTTGCGCAGGTTGCCCGCATCAGCCTCGGGAGAATCACCCACGGCCACCTCAGCGACCCCCGCTGGCCGGAAACCGAGGGTTATTGGCAGCTCGCGGATGCCGCCGGCAAGGAATTGTCCTCCTGCCCCTTGACAATCGTGGAGTCCGGGGCGTACAATCCTACCACCCTGCGATCGCGTTGCAGGGCAGAACAAATGCGAAACCAAGTCGATCTCGTCGTTGTGGACTACCTCCAATTGATGAGGTCCGGCGAGAGGCATCAGAATAGGACCGAAGAGGTTTCCGCAATCTCCAGATCCCTCAAGCTAATGGCCAAGGACTTACGGGTCCCGGTGCTGGCGTGTTGCCAGTTAAACCGGGAGGCGGCTCGCCGCGACGACGGGAAGCCCATGCAGGAGGCGGCGAAATCTCGCGGCGAGCCGCGGAAGGAAGACCTCCGGGAGTCCGGGTCAATCGAAAACGACGCGGATATCATCATCCTGCTTCACCGAATCGTCGAGAGCCCAAACATGGACGAGCTGACCTACGCGCACGCCATTCTGGCGAAGCACAGAAACGGACCAACTGGCCGGTGGCGGTTGAAGTTCGACCCGCCAACGTGTCGGTTTTCGGAGGTTTAGATGTCCTACATGCACATAGACAACCTCTACAAAAACCAGGACATTCTGCTGTTCAAAGAGTGTTACGCGATGGAGAAGATCCACGGCACGTCGGCGCATGTGGCGTGGTACGGGTTGCGCGTGAAGCTCTTTGCCGGCGGCTCCGACTACTTCGCTTTCAAGAAGTTGTTTGACGAGCCGGCGCTGGAGGCCGTTTTCAAAGAGCGTTTTGCCGATGGCCAGGTCACAGTCTTCGGCGAGGCGTATGGCGGTAAGCTCCAGGGCATGTCGAAGACGTACGGGAAGGTACTCAAGTTTGTGGCCTTCGAGGTGCGCGTTGGGAAAAGCTGGCTTGCTGTGCCCGCAGCAGACGACGTTTGTGCTCAGCTCGGACTGGATTTCGTCTACTACCGGCTTATCCCGACCACCCTGGAAGCGATCGACGCAGAACGTGATGCGCCCTCGGCCCAGGCCGTGCGTTGCGGGATTGTGGATGAGCCGAAGATGCGGGAGGGGGTGGTTCTGCGCCCACCCATTGAGGTTGTCAAGAACAACGGCGGCAGGATCATCGCCAAACACAAGCGCGCCGAGTTCGCCGAGACGCGAACCCCGCGAGAGGTGGACCCAGCGGAACGCATCTCCTACGAGAGCGCGGAGGCTTTTGCCCGCGAGTGGGTTACGCCCATGCGCCTGGCCCACGTACTCGACGCCTTCCCGGCGGCCGGGATCGAGGAGACGGGGGCCATCATCAAGGCGATGGTGGCCGACGTGTTGCGAGAGGCCGGGGACGAATTTCCCGAGAACAGGGACACGCTGAAGGCCGTTTCCAAGGAGGCGGCGCGGCTGTTTAAGGCGTCGCTCATGTCGCGGGTTGGGGAGGAGGCAGTTTAGATGACCACTCAGGACCGCGCCCCGAACTTTCGGAAGAACCAGAAGCTGTATCTCGTCCGCTGCTTTGCGTGCGATCACGAGAGCGGGCGAGAAAACTACGGACCCGCCGTCGCCTCGGGAGAGTGCGCCTGGTGCGGGTGGAAAGAGGAGAATTCTATGAAAAAGCAGAAGATCTCCAAGGAGTTTAAAGTGTGGGTGTTGGTGCGCGATGGAGAGCCCATGCGCGATGAATTTCCTGGGGGCGGGTTAGAGGTTTACAACTCGCGCGCAGATGCCAGAAGTTACCTCTTTAACCCAGACGAGAGCGTCCGCCCGGCCCGCCTGATCGTGGACCTGTCCGGAAAGGGGTAGGTATGCGAACGCCAAGAGAGATCGCGGAAGACCTGAGCCAGGAGCAGTGGGCGAGCTACTCCGCGGCGTCGGAGGTGAGAAGTCTCGCCAGGGCGTTTCTTGAGCTTCTCGACGAGCGGCGAGTGCCGCGCCTTAATCTTCCGGAGGACTTCGAGTGGCTCGTCGAGCACGTCCGGTGGCTGGCGGGGCGGGTGTCGGAGCTGGAAAAGCGGCCGGAAGAGCCGCCCCCACCTCCACCAGAGCACTCTCCGATGCCGCCATTTGAATCGGTTCTTCTTACGAAGGAGGATGTGCGCAAAATGTGGGGAAGTGCCTCCAGGTGTGCCCTGGCCAGCCCCCACCCCCACACGTCCTGGTCGGCGTGCTCATGGAACTCAAACATTTTTGAGTTTCGCTGGCCCGTGGCGAAGTCATGAGCAAGTCTGTCGAGGCGTGGGCGGTGTGTAACAATAGTGGGTATCCCCAGGCGTGGGGAGTTCACTACAACGAGCAATGCGCCAACAACCATGCGGCGAGACTGGATGTGGCGCATCAAACAGAGAGAGAATGGGAAGTCAGGCGCGTCCGCATCACCGTAATCGAGGAGGAAGAGGGGAATGCCCACCGCTGACGCCCGCTGTTGGGCCGGGCTCGTCATCTGCGACCAATGCAGTCGCCTGATCGAGGAGAGCTGCTCTATTTTCAACGAGCTGTGCGACAGGACGCTCTGCGTGCGCTGCCAAGACAAGTGGGAGCGCGAGCATTGCGTGCAGTGCGGGAGGCCGCACCGAGGAGGGACCGTCTGTGAGGCGTGCTACCAAGAAATTCGAGCCTGAGGCCTGCGCCCACTGCGGGGAGCCCATCAAAAAGATCGCAGAGGACGTGTGGGTCCACGACGACGGCCACATGCGTCGCTTCTGCTACCTGCCCATCGGGCGCCAGGGGCCTCCCCCGAGTGCCGCCCCGGCATCAGAGGCCACCGCGAAGCGGAAAACGCCTCACGCGGGCAAATAGGAGGGGTTATGGGGGATTCTGGGTGGCTGCCAATCAAGACGGCGCCCGACGGAGAAGCGGAAGTTCTTGTTTACTGCCCAGGGGATGTTTTCGTGGCGTTCCGAGACCGCGGAGACGACGGGAAAGTGTATTGGGTGGAAAAGAGCGATCAGTTCACTGTTCAACCGACCCACTGGCAGCCGCTCCCAGATCCGCCGAAGGAGGAGTGATGGACGATATGTACGATTGGACCCCCTGCGTCGGACCCGGCTGGCGCCCACTCGTTCACATGCTCCAGGAATACGCCAAACTCCACGAAATCACGGTCTCACAGGTCAAAGAGAAGTTCGGCGGCCTCCGGTTCTACTACGGCGGAGCCCCAGAGTGGTTTGGGAAGCTCGCGGATGAGTGCGAGGCCGCATCTTACTATATCTGCGAGGAATGCGGGACCCCCGGACGGCAGACAGACCGCTACGGATGGGTCAGAACCGAGTGTGAGGAGTGCGAGAAAAAGGCGGGGAGATGAGCGAGGGAGACGCGCTTGTGCTGATGCTTGTGATTTTAGCCCTCCTGAC